>Ga0105237_10001817_pt1 | contig 27514 bp, 22 predicted proteins | sample KBSC24metaG_FD_81520 | JGI IMG/M metagenome (GOLD analysis project Ga0105237, IMG submission 81520) | Corn rhizosphere microbial communities from Kellogg Biological Station, Michigan, USA - KBS C2-4 metaG | ecosystem: Host-associated > Plants > Roots > Rhizosphere > Soil | place: Michigan, USA... | reverse complement strand
GCGTTTCATGCCGGAATGGGTCCCCAGGACGATAGGGCATGGCGACGTGGTTTTTGATGAAAATAATTTCTGTTATGCGGATCCGGGCTTTTTCAAGGTTTTTGATTTTAAGCCCATATCGGGTGATCTGCAAACGGCCCTGGACAAGCCCAATACGCTGGTGATCACGCGGGCAATGGCCCAGAAGTATTTTGGTAAGAGCGATCCTGTCGGACAGGCGTTATTGTTCAATAACAAGAAGCAGTTTGTGGTAGCGGCGGTAATGGAAAATGTGCCGGGCAACTCTCATTTCACCTTTGATTTTCTTACTTCCTTCTATAGCAATCCGGGTTTTGACAGTCTTGAGAAAAAAGAGCAGTGGAACAATCCGAACTATTCCACCTTTCTTTTATTAAAGCCGAACACAAATGTCGCGGCGCTGTATAAAAAGATCGATGCATGGGTAAATCCCGGGACAGACAACAATAAGACAGCCTCGCAGAACTCTATTCATTTAAGGCTCGAGGCCCTGAAGGATGTCCATTTCAATACGCAGGTGTTTAACTACAAGAATGCCCTGGCGATCACGGATTTTAAGTATGTGCAGATATTTATTACGATTGCTATTCTGATCCTTTTGATAGCCTGTGCCAATTATATAAATATATCCACGGCCAAGGCATCGGTTCGCGCGAAGGAAGTGGGTATTCGGAAGACCATTGGTGCAAGTCTCTCCCAACTGTTCATACAATTCATTACGGAAAGTTTCTTATTGACGTTGGCGGCGGTGATCATTTCTGTTCTCGCGGTGCGTGCGCTGCTGCCTTATCTGAATGATCTATTGGGGAAGCAAATCCCGTTCAGCCTGTTCGACGCCAGCTTTTTACCTTATGTCATAGCGGGGGCAATTTTAGTTTCGTTGTTAGCCGGGTTTTATCCCGCACTGGTACTGTCGAGGTTCAAGCCTGTAGATACATTGAAAGGTGATATTTCCAGGACGGGCGGTTCGGGTGTGTCGGTGAGAAAGGGACTGGTGGTGCTTCAGTTCACCATTTCCGTGGCATTGATCCTTGGGACAATCATTGTCAGAACGCAGCTGGATTTTATGCAATCCAGGAAATTGGGCTTTGATAAGGATCATGTCCTGATCATACATGGGAATGCGGATATATACAATAAGCTGGATGCTTTCGCTGCCAGCCTCGGGAATATCAGCGGGGTACAGGATGTGGCGCTGACTTGGCGCTCGCCCTTTGAGACGGTGATAGGAAATGGGTTTTCCATTAAGGCGAACCCCACGTCCGATGATGACTGGAGTGTAGTGGGGGGTATTGCGGGTAACGAACATTACCTAAACACGCTTGACATTCCTTTGGTGGCAGGAAAAAATTTCGATCCTGCCAAGATCAAAAAAGACAGCACCGTAAATGAGTTTATCGTAAACGAAGCTTTTCTTCGTCATTATAGGTTGAAGCCGGACGAGGCGATCGGCAAAAAGGTGATCCTTGGTCTTACGGGACCAGGACCTATCGTGGGAGTTGTAAAGGATTTCCACATCAGCTCCATGCACGATGTGATCCAGCCCGTGGTCATGTTCAATAGTCCGCAATACTTCGGGAGTATTTTGTTACGCGTCGGGCCCGGTAATTTATCTTCTGTGCTAAAAAAAATCGCGAACGTGTGGCATGCATCGTCCCCCGCGCGGCCATTCAATTATTCTTTTCTCGACGAACAATATGATTCCCTGTATCGTACTGAGCAACGTCTGGGTACATTAATGTCTCTTTTCTGCGGAACGGCCATCCTCGTGACCTGTCTTGGCCTGCTGGGTTTGATGGCTTTTGTGGTATCTCAGCGAACCAAAGAGATCGGCATCCGGAAGGTGCTTGGCGCCTCCGTTATGAATATAACGGCCCTGCTTTCAACAGACCTGCTCCGGCTGGTATTGATAGCTATCGTGATCGCATGTCCGGTGGCCTGGTATTTTATGCATCATTGGCTGCAGGATTTTGCCTACAGGATCAGTCTCCGCTGGTATCTGTTTGCTGTGGCATGTGTCGCGACAATAGTCATCGCACTGGCGACAATAAGTTTTCAGGCCATCCGGGCAGCTGTGGCGAATCCAGTCAAGAGTTTACGGAACGAATAGATGGGCGAGCGGCTGCGCTGTGTGGCCAGCAAAATTGTAAGGCGAGCCGGACGAACCGGCTCGCTTTTGGTTTTTAGCCCCAGGATATTGGGTCTTGCACGGGGCCGATCGTCAGAAGGACGCCGGAAACGCTCTCGAGATGGAGAAGGTTGCATAAGGTACAGTCGAGCAGCTTTGCGGCACCCTGGCGAGGTTTCATAGGGAGCGGCATGGACAGGGTCAGTCCTTTTCTGGCGATCATGGTGCGATACCAATGGATCATCGCGGCCGGAGAGGCCGCCATCAGCCGACTCAGGTTGACACCGATGAGATCCCTGTGCGAATAGCCCAGGATGGATTGGATCATTCCTCCCGCATAGACGATGTACCCCCGGCTGTCCAGGAGCAGGACACCGATAGGGAGGTGGTCGACGAGGGCTGATAAGCGCGAATAACACATAGGCTTGTACTCTGCTGCAATTTCGTGCGCGTAGATTAAGGAAAGCCGGGACAATCAAATCAAAACCCGTCAAGAACAAAGAGATCCGCGCTTGAATTGCCGGGGCGAGACGTGGAAGTGTCTGCGAAAGAGGGCGGAGAGCTGGTCGGGATCGTCGAAACCTAATTGAGCGGCTATCTCTTTTATACTCATAGAGGTAGAGCAAAGGAGATGGCGGGCTTCGGAGAGAATAAAGCCCATGATGGTGGCTTTGGCGGTGAGGCCTGTACTCCGCCGTACAATGGCGTTTAGATGGTTGGGGTGCATGTGAAGCGAGCGCGCATAGAACGCGACGGAGCGTTCGCTGTTGTGGTGCTTACGGATGAGGTCGTCGAATTGATCGAGGGTGTCCGATCGCTGGTTCATCGGAGGGAAGGGAATGGCCTCGGTAAAAAGGCGGTCGCAGGCAATGACCAGCTCCAGGACTTTCAGGACGAGCGATTCGTTCTTATGGAGCCGCTGGTGGTGGTATTCGTCGATGAGTGTCTCGTATTGGCGGACCAGCTGCCTTGTCTGCGGGCTGGTAAGAAGAAGGTAATGGCGGGAGGCATGCCGGAAGAGGTTCTTGTTGGCAAGGAGGTGGGACGGGAACGTGCCGGAGAGAAAGAATTCCAGGTTGAATCCAAGTATATAGCCGGCGCAGTCGCCGGGCCAGTATTTTGAGCCGTGGACCATACGGCGCGGAATGGCGAAGAGCGTATTGCGGCGGATAGGAATGCTGGCGCTGCCAATCGTCTTTTCTCCGCTGCCTTTTGTGATAAGGTTGAGAAAGAACTGAGACTGCCGGTTGAGGGGTATTTCTCCATCGAGGGCTGTTACCAGATCCTCCAGGCGATGGATCTGGAAGTTGAAATGACGCCGCAGGTGTCTGTCCATATCGATGACCCCGGAGCCGGCAAGACGACGGAAGGCCTTGCGGTATTCTTCGATGATATAGGCGTCAGTTGTTTCGGTCATGGAAGGGACCTTTCCCGTCCGGAACGAACCGGAGGTTCGTTCCGGGTTACTATAAAAGTACGGTAAAGTCTAAATCCACCTATTATAATGTCCATTTCATACCCTGCGGACCTGCTGTTTGGACAATATCTTTGCTGCAAACAACGACAATGACAACACAGGAAATAGCAGCCAGATTCCATGAGCTGGCCCAGCAGGAGAAATGGTTCGAGATCCAGGATGAACTTTTTGCAGACAATGTCAGAAGCGTGGAACCTCCCGACAGCCCGTATATGGGATATGCGGAAGGTAAGGTTCCCGTTCGTAAAAAAGGGGAAGATTTTGTGGGCCGGATAGAAGGATTTCATGGCGCCAGCACAACAGCCCCCGTAGTGGCCGGTAATCATTTTGCCATTGGAAGAATGATGGAGGTAACGGTGAATCCACACGGAAGGATAAAACTGGATGAGGTGATATTGTATGAAGTAAAGGATGGACAGATCGTGTTGGAGCAGTTCTTCTATTAGCCCTACCTTTGGGTATGAATTGCGATGTATTGCTCTCCAATGTCTCGAGACATATTTCCTTAGACCCGGAGGAGACAGCGCTTTTTACGTCCCTCTTAAAAGCAAAGTCTTTAAAGAATGGCGAGTTCCTGCTTCGGGAGGGGAATATATGTAAATATGAATCATTCGTAATCCAGGGGTGTTTAAAAACATATTACCTGGACGAGAATGGGTTCGAACATATTATAGATTTCTCTATCGAAGAGTGGTGGGCGGATGATCTTTACAGCCTGTTGACACAAACGGCCTCCAGGTCGAATATTAAAGCTATCGAGGACACCGAAGTCCTGCAAATAAGCAAGTCTGACCTGGAGCTGCTCTACCGGAGCGTTCCAAAATTCGAGCGATTTTTCCGGATACTTTTTCAGAATGCGTATATCGCTCAAAGAGAGCAGATAAATCAGGCCCTGTCCACCTCCGCCGAGGAGAGATATATTTTGTTCCTGAAACAAAAGCCCTATGCTGAAAGGCGATTCCCTCAAAAAGATATTGCCTCCTATCTGGGGGTCACCCCGCAATTCCTGAGCGCTTTAAAGAAAAGATTGGGCCGGGTTAATGTAGATTAACTTTCAATCCATACGGGCTCTTTTATTTTGTACATATAAATAAATGAGTCAAACCATGACAAGGCAACAGCTGCTCGAAGCTCAGGACGTTTCCATTCAACTGTTCAAGGCCATCGAGGAAAATAAATTAATCGTTCCCGGCAAGACGGAAGCACAGCTTAACGAGGAGGTTTGTAGTCTGGCATTAAAAGATTTTGGTATAAGACGACACTGGCATAAGAAGATCGTCCGGGCCGGAAAGAATACGTTAGCGACCTATCAAGAGGACCCACCGGACCGGGTAATAGCGGAGGACGATATTCTGTTCGTCGATCTGGGACCGGTGGTAAAGAGCTTCGAGGCCGATATCGGCCGGACCTATGTGTTGGGAAATGATGCCCGAAAGCTGAAGTTAAAAAATGATGTGGAGGCGGCCTGGATCGATGTACAGGCATGGTATCGATGCCAGTCGTCGTTGCAGGCTTGTGCATTATTCCACTATGCTGCCCGCAAGGCGGAAGAATATGGGTGGGAGTTTGGAGGCGTCATCGCAGGGCATATCGTTGGAAAGTATCCTCATGAGCAGCCGCTGGATCCTTTCAGCCTGGAGCTGGATATTCACCCGGACAATCCGAACGACATATTCCTGCGGGACGAAGAGGGGAATGAGCGGCACTGGATCCTGGAGTTGCAGTTTGTAGACAGAGAGAACGAAATAGGCGGCTATTTCGAGCAGCTATTATAGGAGCCGCAGGAAGCCCGCACCATTATAATTAACCATCATGCATATTTTGAGCGTAGAGCGACCGGCGTTGATATTGGTGGACATTCAACGGGGGTTTGATAACATCGAATATTGGGGAGGTCAAAGGAATAATCCTTGTGCGGAAGGAAATGCGAGTCACATATTACAGTTGTGGAGAGCGAATGACCTCCCCATATTCCATATTCAGCATTGTTCGACCAATACGGCATCGCCATTGCATGAAACAAATCCGGGTAATGCCTTCAAGGACGAGGTCAAACCCCTGGACGGCGAGGCGATCATCAGGAAGAGTGTGAATAGCGCCTTTATCGGAACCAATCTGAAGGAAAGGCTGGACAGGGGTAAGATATCCAAGCTTGTTATTGCCGGGCTGACCACGGACCATTGTGTTTCAACGACGACGAGGATGGCGGGGAATTTTGGGTTTGATACTTTTCTTGTGGCGGATGCAACGGCTACTTTTAATAAGAAGGGTATTGACGGGGAAGGATACCCGGCGGAGCTCATCCATGCCACGGCGCTGGCCAGCCTGAAGGATGAGTTTGCGACGATCATAACATCGGAATTCCTGGTTGGGAGTATCAGATATGGGCATCCGATCTTATGAAAAATAGCCGAGTTTCTTAAGCCGCGAGTAAACAGCGCCCTTTGTACGACCAAAGTATTCCGCTATCGCCCCAATGGATGCGCCAGTGTCCGCCATTATTGTCAATTCTTTATCCAACTCCGCCGTCCAGGGTTGATAGGCATCTTTAAATGACTGCTTTTTATCCGCAACTGTATATGTCTTTTCTCCAATGTCTTTTTTCTTTTCAACCTTTTGTCGGGACGCCTGGAGGCGGCTGAGCCGGGCCGTTTTTTCCGTATGGCCGGGGGAAATGGACTTCTTGCTGGTGTTTACATGTTTGCCGGCCGGAAAGCCTCTTGGGATCAGCACACCTGGAATATAAAGCTGGTATTTGGCACGCGTGACAGCGACATATAGCAGGTTTATCTCCTCGTTCCATTTTGCGATCTGCAGCGGCTGACCTTTTTCCTGAGTCTTTAATTTCTCCAACCTCTCTTCGGTAATAAAATCATCCACCAGATAGACTACGTCGTATTCCATCCCTTTGGCACGGTGGACTGTGGAGAAGACCATGTTTGCCTGAGACTTGTCGTCTCCTTCGATATGCAGGTCCTTGAGGGATTTGATGATGTCGAAAATTTCGTCCCCATATTCCTTTACGACCTCTGCCATCATTGAAAGCTGGACATCCTCCGTCTTTTCGATATACTCCTCCAGCTCATCCATGTCTTTCATTGACTGGATCACCTTATCCCGAATACGCTCCCGATGGTTATTATAGAGGTTCAGCACGTCATACAATGAAGCCCCGTCGTCTGCATAGGTGTAGGAGCTAATGTTCCCTTCGAAATAAATACGTTGCCCTTTTCTATGGTCTGTAACGTATTCGATAGCTTTTAAAAGAAGACCCAGGTTGGTTCTGGCGATGGTAGCTTTTGTAACCTCCCGGGTGTCAGATCCCAGGCCGGTGATGCCAACAGGATTGAAATCATGAAAATTCTTTTTCCAGGAAAGGATATCTGAGGCCAGCCGCGCAATATCCTGCGGGAACCGGAAGCTGGCGGAGAGGTGAAAGGTTTTAAAATTTGTCTTCTCCAGGGAGTTTACCGCGTGCCGCCAGCCATAGATCTGTTGGTGTGTGTCGCCGACAATGACCTTGGTGGCTTTCTGTTTTAGAAAGACATCGAGCATAACCTCCGAGGCGTCCTGCCCTTCATCGAAAAGAATATAATCGTAAGGCAGTACGGGATCGGACAGCTGAAATTTCTTTAAGTAGAAATCGTGTGTAATGTCGATGGCCCCTTTATCCATCCTGGCCAGTATCTGTCTTGCCCCGTTTTCGATGGCGGTGTAATGTTTTCCGACAAATCCCCTGGCCGTATCGTCCTGGATAATATCGAGATAATTAAGGTCTTGTACTTTTGGCTTTTCGCTGTTGCAAAAATAGCTAAGGAACCTGCCGATGTGATTTGCCAGGATATATTCAGCATGTTTTTCGCCGGTGCTGCTGAGCTCCAGGAGGTCTACAATCTCATATGTCTTGTAGCTATTTGCCCTCACGTTATATCCATATGAGTAGACGATATGCCTGTAAGCCAGAGAATGGGCAGTTTCGACCTTCACATTGTAGAGTCCGCGGGCCTCGAACTTTTTGACGGCTTCCAGCCTTACGGATTTATTGAATGCCAGGTACAGAAGTTTTGAACCCGCGGGACGTGAGGCCGCATATTCAATGATGGTGGTTGTTTTGCCGGAGCCGGCTACCGCATTGATCCTGATATCGCCCGTGGAACGAATGATGGCAATTTGCTCTTCCGTGAGACGTGGTTCCATAAGCAAATTTCGGACTATCGGGTGTATTTTTATAAATAAAATTTATCACAATGCTATCTATTATCATTGGGGGATGTAAAGAACTCAGCGGGCAATCTTGCGCTGCATGTCACCGGCGGGTTGAATTATCTTGTCGGAACGAACCTCGCTCATACCGGCTATATACGTAACCGAGACCTCGAGTTTGCCAGGAAGGGGGTGAAAAGGGAGGAATTGGTGGCTGGATTGGAAGCCCTTATTCCCATCATCAAAACAACCTTGGTCGCTTTTTCTCCGGAACAGATGGAGGATGTATACCCAATCCTATTCGACGACGCGAGAAATTCCAATGCCTACGTGCTGACACAGTTATTGGCACATTTGAATTACCATTTGGGGCAGGTAAATTATCTCCGCCGGGTATTGGAGTAAACTGTCAATAGGAATGCCCTAATCTCTTCCTTTAACCAGCACCATCGTAATATTACCGGCGGAGCGCAATCGGATCTTTTTTACCTCGCTGTATTCCGGGTCATTGTAGCAGTTCAGTGCAGCATGCTCCGAGGGGAATTTTATAATGGCATTCATCATCCTTGGCTGCCCTTCTATCGCCTGCCCCTGGAGGTCGGATGCCAGCACCTCACCTCCATATTTTTGGATCAATTGAATGGCAAGGGGGCCATATTTTTTAAACTCTTCCGGGTCCACGATGTCGTAGCTGTTGATATAATATACACTCATTGGTATAACTTTTTGCAAATCTAACCGGCGGATTTAGCAACAGGTTACGAAATCCTGCTATTTTTACCCTCTGGCGCAACCGGCCCCTTAGAATGTCTATTTTGCACCCCGCGGGAGTCAGACATAACGGGTAGATTTGTGATAAAATTAGACCTTATGAAGGGACATATGAAAATGAGGAGGGCTGAGTTTATTGTTCTGTCTGCCTGTACCATGGCGCTGACGGCGTTGGGCATCGATATTATGCTGCCGGCGTTCGGCCAGCTTCGGGTATATCTGGGGCTTAGCCATGATTCCACCGAGACTTCGAAGATCATTTCCTTCTTTTTTATGGGGCAGGTGGCGCAGATCGTCTTTGGGGTATTGTCTGACCGGTACGGCCGGCTGGCCATCTTACGGATCGGATTCCCTCTCTACATTATAGGCGGGGTGGCGGCGGCTTTTGCTCCGAGTCTGGATCTCATGCTTGCTGCCCGATTTGTAGCCGGCGTCGGGGCATCGGCAGTCTTTATGACTACCATTGCGGGTGTGCGGGACCGCTTCGTCGGGGATCAGATGGCCCGCATCATGTCTTTGATCTTTACCATCTTCCTTTTCACACCTGTGCTGGCGCCCTTCCTGGGGGTGGCCATCATGTCCATAGCATCCTGGAAAATGGTATTTCTCACTCCTCCCCTGTTTGCGGTGATCGTATTTATCTGGTCGCTGAGGCTGGAGGAGTCTTTGCCTCGTGAAAAACGCATTTCACTGAACTGGTCGGTCATTGGAGCGTCTCTTCGGAAGGTGCTAAGGCACCGGACCTTTCTCCGGTACACGGGTATTACCACGCTGCTTTTTACGGCACTGAGCTCATACGTCGCCAGCTCTGAACACATTATCGGGGATATTTACGGCCGCCCCAAGCTCTTTCCCTGGATCTTTGCGGGTATGGGGTTGTTGATGTCGATGTGCTCTTTGCTGAATTCCCGTCTGTCCATCAAGTATGGGGCAAGGCGGAGTATACGATGGCTTCTCAGCTTCTATGCGGTGATCGGGTCTGCTCTGTTGTTATGTACATTCCTGCTGGGGGACCCGCCGGATATGCGGTTGTTCTTTACGGGCGTGACCCTGATGCTTGCTATCAACCTGGCAGTGGAGCCTAACAGCAGTGCGCTGGCGCTCGAGCCAATGGGAGATGTGGCGGGTGTGGCGTCGTCTGTTTACGGGACTGTTTTCTTTTTCTTTGGAGCGACGCTGGGGTCCGTCATAAGCCAGTTGATGCGGAGCGGAGTGCTTCCGCTGGCGTTGGGCTTTTTTGTCTTGGGGTTGATCGCGGTGTTTCTGGTATTTACGGATCAAAAGCCGGTGACGGCGCATTGATCACCGAGCGCGTCAGCCCCATGCGTCATTCGTATGCATTTTTCAGCACGATACTCCCCCCTTGTTTAAATGATATAGCCATAATTCCGTGGTCTGTTTCTTTTGAAAGGACGCCGTTCCCGTTCCTGGTAATCCATGTTTTAAAAGGCAGTCTGAGCCTGGCCGTACCGCCCTTCACCGAAATTATTTTTACCTCTTCTACGACGCCATTCACTTTTCGGGCACTGACGAGAAAGGCGCCTTCTGCGCGAAGGTTGCAAAAGGTAATGTTCTTCCATTGTTCGGGGACAGCGGGGAAGATCTCGAGCACACCTGAATAACTTTGCAATAGCATCTCGTGTACGCCTTGAGCAAAGGCGAAATTGCCCTCCAGGGTAAAGGGTCTGTATGTGAAGTCCGAATGCTGACCCCCTTTCTGATCTCCATTCAAATGAAAGCTATTGGCAGAGCAAAAATTGGAAGCGAAAATATTCAACTGTTTTGCTGCGTTTTCGCCATCTTTATTGCGGGCATACAGACTGGCTGCCCAGCTAAATGAATATCCGCACCAGGCCCGGGTCCCGGTATGCTGCATCCAACGCAGTGAGTTATCTATAACCACTTTGTCTGCGGGCTTTTCGGGATTGAGAAGTCCCAACGGATAAATGGCCATCAGGTTGGAGTGATGCCGGTGCGATTCGCTCCTTTCTTCGCGGGGCGACATCATCAGGCCGGTGCTATCTGCCGCGAGCGCAGGCAGCTGTGCCTGTAATTCCTTCCAGTGTCCCGCCTCATCCTGTTTGTTCATGGCTTTTGCGGCGTCCGCAGCTGCGTCAAAGGCGAACCGCATCAGGGCTATATCGTAATTGGTATTGCCGTCCGCATACCAGGCGGTGATAGCATTGTCGTGATATTCGGGACTGGAGCTTAATGGCAGCGACCTTTTGCCGTCCTTCAATCGGGTGATGCCGGACAGGAATGTCGCCACGTCATGCAAATACGGATAGGCTCTGGTTCTCAGAAAGGTCTCATCCATCGAATATTTCCATTGCCAGTAGAAATGTTGCGCCAGCCATGCGCCCACAGTCGGCGAGAACGAGTATTGTATCCAGCCTCCGAGCGGCTGCCCCGAAAGTGTTGCGACACCGGGGACGTTCAAGCCTTCCGTGGAGAAAAATTGTTTTGTATATTTTTTATTGGTCTCCCGGACCTGCCACAGCCAGTCCGTATACGAAGCTGCTTCCGATAAATGATTGCCCGGATAGGCGGGCCAGTAGCTAAGCTGTGTATTGAGATCGTTATGTATATCTCCTTTCCATGGTGGCAGCGATCCATTATCTGCCGTCCAGACGGCCTGTAATGTAATAGGGGGCGCGCCTGTTCGCGCCGCGGAACCCAGTTTATACATTTCAAGATAATACTGCCGCTGCAATAGGGTGTCCGGCAGCAGTACGGAGGATCGTTGCCAAAACCTGCTCCACCATTGTACATGCGAGGTTAATAGCTGCTGATAAGGCAACCTGATTTTTTCGGCACAGGTATTCTCCGCCACGTGGTTTCGCTGATCTTTTGCGGAATAGGAGACGATGCTCCAAACACCTTCTATCGTCCCGTTCCTGTATCTCCACCAAACGCTGACCTCGTATCGGAAGCCGTTGCTGCCCGGCTGTGTATAGGTGATATGGTGCCCGTCCTGTTGTATCACTCCCTTGGTATAGCCCAAATTGGATAAGGACTGCCCGCCGGAGCTGCTGCCGTTGTCCTGCTGGCTGCCAGCATATGCGGGGATCATCATTTTGGGAACGATATTTTCAGGGACCCGTGTGAAACGAAAGGCGCCGAAAGGCCGCGAGGCATCCACAAAGGTTTCCAGTTCTGCCCCATCGACCCAGGTGACTTTGGCGGTAGCCGTCCGAATGTCCAGTGTTGCGGTTTTTACTTTTCCCAGCGAGGCAATATTGAATTCCAATGCTGCGGCTGGTATTTTCGTAGGATAGGGAATGGCCTCATACGGCGCATCTCCCAGTTGCTGTACCGTGTCATATTGTCCCTTCGCTACCTGCTGCTCGACCCATTTGAAGTTGAATTTTGACAAGTCGATGGCAGGTCGTTCATCCCATAGGTCGGCCCTGTCCAGCGAAAATCGCAGATTATCTCCTTTCTGCCAGACGAGGGTGCCCAGCATGCCATTGCCCAAAGGCAACGCCTCATCCCATCTGTCCGGCAGCCGTGAGAAGGCAAGATTGTAGTCTGAAAGGCGTTGGGCGTTGATATTGCAAACGCCAATAAATGCTACGATGGAAAAAACAACCCTTTTAATGAGCATATTTATATTATAGAAACAAGTGTGCTTGTAGTTCTTAGGTGTTAGTGCTGTTGCCCGGCGAAGACCTGGCCGCCGTCGATCAATACGCTGACACCGCTGCCCCGGGAGCCACCCAGGACGCCTTCCCGTAATTTGGTGCGCCAGAGTTCCTGACCATTGCCGGAATAAATGGCTGATACATAACCGTTACAGCCAATAATAAGTATATCTTTTTCCATGGGCATAAGATATGACATTTTTTCGAGGACGGATTTATTGATTAACTTGTAACGGGAGATTTTAAACCTGTATATTATGGATACGGATGTGTTTTTCCAAAAGGTCCGGACATACGGAAATTTAAGCGAGGAGGCTGAGGCCGACTGGTCAAAACTGCTCAACGAAAAGACTTATCCTAAAGGCAGTGATTTTCTGAGAATAGGACAAATTCCCAGAAAAGTAGCTTTTGTCATTAAAGGACTGTTCTCGCAAAGCTTTATTTCGGATAATGGAGATACCATTATTAAATATTTCTTCCCCGAGGGCCGGATGGCCGGATCCATCCCTGCTACGCTGACCAGGACGGAAAGTCTGTTCGCCATTACAGCACTGGAGGATACCCATGTGCTCGAGTATGATTATCATGAGTTCAAAAAACTGGTCTCTAAATACAGGGATCTTTCTGAATTCTATATCCGATATTTAGAGCAACACTGGATCATAGAGAAAGAGCCCTATGAGATATCCCTGCGTTATGACGATGCAAAGGTCCGCTATGAAGAGTTTTTAACAAAATACCCGAATCTTGCGGGCAGGTTGAAAAAGCATCATATTGCCGCCTATCTGGGGATCACTCCTACACAATTGAGCAGGATATTCTTTGCCAATAAATAGTTCGCTATATCATCCCCGGACATGACGGGAAGGTCTTCACCTTATTCACTAAGGTGACAGATGGAGTCGTGAGGATCGACGAGTGATTATTTTAACACGATGTCTTTCCTGGCTATATAGAAGAGCATTTTGTTGCCTGCACCGGAGACATAGCTCATTTTATAGAATACTTTGCCGTAATTGCCCACAAAAACGATCTTATCTCCCACCTTTATTTTTTCGGTGTCAAAATAAGCGCCCAGTACGCATTTGCCGGCTTCTTCCCTTACCATATTTTCATTGGAAGAAAAGCAGATCAGGTGCTTGGTGACAGTGCTGGGCAGCTGGTATCCAATTATCGAGTAGTTGGCTTTCTGGTCGGGAGCGATGGAGAATTCTTTTGTCTTTTTATCGACTTTTCCTATGACCTGGGCGATGGCGCCGGAGGAAATAAATAGCAATAAGCTGAGTGTTAGGGCTTTATTCATAATAAGGATATTGAGGTTCATACTGCAAGTAATATACCAGTTTTTTGACCTGCCGGGTCGGGAGGTGGGCTAAAAGCATTCATTTAGATTCAGGAAGAATCCTTTGCGGCCAAACTTCCCGTATGCATAGTCGAGCGCCAGATTGGTGCGCGTGGTTTTGTTGAAGAGTACCCGTAGTCCGGCGCCATAGCCGGGTTGAAATACCTGGAACAGTTTCGTGCCTTGTTCATCATTGGCTGTTTGCAGATTGCCGAATGCGACGCCGCTGATAAATTTATTCCGTAGTATGGGAAATCTGAATTCAAGCTCCGTGTCGTTGAATTGTGTCCCCTTGAAGTATTGAGAGGTGTAGCCCCGGCCGCTGCGAAATGATCCATCTCTGGCGGTGCCCGGCAGTTCGAGGTAGGGCACTGTTCCGTTGAGAAGATAGGAGCCCCAATTCCAGAATGCAATGACTGTCTCCGGGCTCCGATGGGACAGGCTGAAGTATTTTCTAAAGTCGGTAGTGATCTGTGTGGCATTTTTTGTGCTTCCGATCCAGGTCTGATTGATGCGGATGCCTGCGTCGAAAAAGATACCTTTATAAGGACGGTTGGGATTGTCCCGGGTGATGTACATCACATTAAAGAGAAATCCATTGGAGGAGTAGCGATCGTCGGGGAAGCCATGTTCTCTGTTGTAAATGGCAGATGGGGTCGAATGACCGGTGGAGTCGTATATCTGAATTTTGCGTCTGATCTCGAATGAGAATCCTGCTCCCAGGAAAAGATCCTTCGCTACGTTCTTGTAGATCTTTTCCCGGACATTGTAATAAATGGAACGGATCACATACCCCTTGCGTTTGGGATTTGCCAGGATGCTATCGTCATGGCTGGGACCGCTGTAGTTCCTGCCAATACCCATTCCAAAGTCCGGGGATACAGTTTTGGCTATAACCAGATTGCCTTGTAGATTCCATCTGTTGCCTGACGTAAAGATATTATGGTTGATATAGAAATAAATGATGCCCTTGGTGGTGATGGAGGCAGATGTTGCGCCGACGGAAAGAAGTGTTTTGGGATCGTTGCCGAATCGTCTGCCCGCTACTGCTTTGATGCCCAGCTGACCGCCGATGGTAGGATTGGCGGCGACGTTAGGGACTACGGTAATCCCCAGTTTGTTGTGTGCTGTGTCCGCCCTCCTGCCGGGATGGAGGATGTTCCTGAGGAGGTCGCTGAAGTCATATTGCTGGCTGAGGTCCTCACGTTCGGGGTGGGGTAGATTCTTTCCATGCAGGGAGTCCGCCTTGAGAGAGTCCGCGGGGATCGGAACCTGTCCAAACGCCATTGTCGATATGCCTACCGTTAGAATTAGAATTAGCCATTTCAAATTGCCATCGATTTAGTCCTGTATTGACGATAATTTTCCCCAGTTTGTCCAGGATAAGTTGTCCTTGTAAGGATATTTACATTTTATCCCGGCTAATGTTCGGCTGCAGGCAGGTTATACCAGGCCTATACCTACTAATAATCAATAATAAGACCAGACTGGGGCAGTTTGGCCGATCGACGCGGTCATTGGCCTTTCTCAAAGACGGCGGTTCCGCCTGCGTAGGAAGATGTCAGGTACTGACAGTAGTATTTATTTCCTGACCAGGTAATGATCCTGCATTTCCTGTACTCGATGTTGTCGTTGGTTGGCGGACTGGCGCTGTTCTTAAGACGGAAGATCAGATAGTCATTGTCCGACATCCATTTGATCTCATATGTATTCTTTACATCCTTTGTATTCTTTACATCCTTGATGGATTCCACCTCTCCCTGGTCACCCCGTACGATCTTCCCGCTCCCATTGTTGGATAGGAAATTGAAGGTGCCTGTTCTAAAAGATTGGGGCGCCTTGTAGCTCCCTTTGGCAGGGAGTGTGAACCAGCCGGTGTCCGAGGGCGGTTCATAATCGAGCTGTTCGAGTCTGGACCAAGTATATTTACCCTGCTGGTGGCTGGACATTAGTACCTTGAAGGGTACTGAAACACCTTCATGTTTAAAGTATTCGGTATTTATACTTCTGTTGCCCGATGGGTATATGATCATTAACAGCTTCCCATTCTTCTTATCATAGTAGTTGACCGAATGTTGCCCTAAAGGAGATTCTGCCAATACAGCGTAACAATCAAAGTTCTCAAATTTTTCATCGTCCAGGCGGGTGAGTTTATATCCCAGCTTCTTATAAGCATAGTCGGTGGAGATATAACAGCTGAATGCCAGGGCCTCGAGTTCGAGGGGGTCGATGATCTCCCGGACGCTGTCGTTTTTTATGATGACGGCCCGGCCATTGTTATAGATCGTGGTAGTGTTCGCGTAGCCTATGCTGAGGGTGCTGGTCCAGTATTTGTTAAATCCCTTCTTCTTGGTGATGAGGGAGATCGTATCGCGTTGATCGATCAATAGCAGGTTAACAAAGTCGCCTGTGTTGACGGTGTCGAATTTTCTGTCGCCCCCGGTGCTGTCAATCGAGCGTTGAACGATATCCATTGCCGTGAGCTTGTCTTGTTGTGCCCGGACCGCTTGCGTACCAGTCAGGAGGGTGAGGATCAGGATCCGGTATTGTAGTTTCATAGTCTGCTATTTGCTATCGGATGTCTGGCAGTTATCGGACACCAGCTGGCCATCGATGAACACCTTACATACATGAGTGGTGTATTCGAACGGGTCGCCGTCATAGAGGACGATGTCGCCATCCTTGCCTTTTTCTATGGAGCCGATGCGTTTGTCGAGGCCCAGCAGGTGCGCGGGGTTTAGTGTGATGGCTTTCAACGCCTCTTCATAAGGCAGCCCGTTGGCGGCTGCGACACCGGCTTCGAAGAGGATCACTCTTGTCTTGGGCACATATCCTTCATAACCGCTCTCGATCGATACGGGAATACCGGCTTTGGTGAGGATGGCGGCATTCTCCATGGTCATGTTCGCCATCTCTCCGTAAGGGCGGGCCATGGTAGCGTGTACGATGAGCTCGACGCCGGCGCTTTTTATTTTGTCGATGAGCCGGTAGGCCTCCGCGCCGCCCTCGATGACCAGTTTGAGGTTGAATTCTTTGGCGAGGCGGATGGCGGAGAGGATGTCCAGGGATGTGTTGGCAGAGATAAGGGCTTTAACCTCTCCGTGTAATAGTTTTACCAGCATCTCCATATTGAGGTCGCGCGAGGGTTGTTTCGAGCTGTCCCTGGAGCTCAGCTTTTTATCATATGCCTGTGCTTTTATCAGCTCTGTCCTCAGCATGGCTATTTCCTTTGACTTGGTGCCGGGAGATGTGAAGTTGGCTTCTACCGAGGAGCCGAGGGACATGGCCAGCATTTCAAGGGGGACGAGGGTGACGGCGTCTATCAGACCTGGTTTTGTCTTTGTCACCATGGTCTGTCCGCTGACCAGCGCTCCGACGCCGTGACCGGTGTGAATGGTCGTCACACCATTGACACGAAGGTAGCCTATGAGCGTATCATCCGGATTGTAAGCGTCAATGGCTCGCAGGTCGGGCTGAATGGGGCTTGATTTTTCAAGCTGATCCTGGTCGATGGGAATATTTAATGGACCGGAGAGACCCACTACGCTGCGGGCGTCCACCAGTCCGGGGGTGACGATCTTTGCCTGGTAGACGGTGTAGTTCGAGGGGATCTTCAGAGAGGCTCCTACTTTTTCGATCTTGCCGTCCTTTATTAAAACAACACCATTGAGGATGGGTTCGCCGGTCATGGTATATACCTTGTCTCCTTTGATGGCTATCTGGGCATGGAGGGTAAGGGTGGTGGATAAGAGTAATATATATAAGAGTAGCTTTTGCATGTTGTGGGGGTTAATGGGTTATCGTCCGTCGTTCCATTCATAGTTCTTGTCGTCATCGTCCGCATTTTCTTCCGGGGCAAAGACCTTATATCCTCCCACTGCGAAGCTCTTGTCGGAAGGTATCGATCTGTCAAATCTTTTGAATCCTTCTACCCATGTCTGTTCTACATGTGTATATACGCTGAATGGATCCCCCGACAGGAGCACGAAGTCGGCGTCCTTGCCTTTTTCCAGCGAGCCGATCCTGCTACCCAGGTCCAGCATACGGGCGCCGGCGATGGTCAGGGCTTCCAGCGCCTTTTGTCGGGACATCCCTTCCCGGACGCTGAGGGCGGCGCTACGCATGAGGAATCTCGAGTCTGTGATGGGGTCGTCTGTGTGTATGGCTACGGGGACTCCTGCTTTTTCCAGCAGGGCGCCATTCTTTGGCGAGAAGTTCATCGCTTCCAGCTTGCCGCCGGGAGCATCGATATTGATGATGGAGCAGGGCACGCCTGCAGCGGCGATGGCGTCTATCACCTTCCAGGCTTCCGATACGTGGTGCAATACCACCCGAAAGCCAAATTCTTTTTTCAGGCGCAGCACGGTGAGGATGTCATTCATCTTATGGGTGTGGAAGTGAACGACCCTCCGGCCTTCCAATACTTCTACCATCGCCTCCATGCGCAGGTCCCTCTCGGGCATCTTTGCAGAGTCCTTTTTGAGAATGGCAGAGTCCATCTTTTTTTTGTATTCCACGGCCTTTATGAATAATTCCCTGTCCATGGCCGCGGATTTCGCGCGAGTGCCGGGAAACCCATTGGTACCGCGCATGGAGTTGGTACCATTGGCCATTTTCATACCGCCGTAAACTCCTTTTTCATTGACCTCGAGCATGCCTTCGATGTCGTCCGACTGCCGCATCTTGAGGTAAATGGTCTGCCCACTCATCAGGTGTCCCGATCCGGGCATTATATTGGCTGTCGTGATCCCTCCTGCCAGCGCCTTTTTAAAGCTGTTGCTGGCTGGGTTGACGGCGTCGAGTACCCGCACTTCGGGGTTGAGCGCATTTGAGTTATCGCCTCCTTCCGGTCCGCCGATGTGCGAGTGTGTATCCACGATGCCAGGGATGATCACCTTACCGGTGGCGTCGATGGTTTCGGCATCGGAGGGTATGGAAATGGTGGCATCTCCGACCGCGAGTATCCGGCCTTTCTGAACGATCAGAATACCTTTTTCGATGGCCGGCCCCGTCACGGGATAAATAAGAGCGCCTTTGAAAGCAATGGGTTTTTCTTGTGCATGGCCGGGGAAACCGAGGAGGAGCAGGAGTTTCATCAACACTCCTGCCATAGCAAGTTTTTTCATGCAAATTTTTTTAAGAGGATAATGAGAGGATAATTTACGTAAAAAACCGGCAATTGCAGGCATTATATGAAAACGCATAAATTACAGGATGAAAATAACAGATCCATCTTTCAATTATAATAAATTCGGTCAGAGCTATTCGGGACACCGGCAGACCGAGCCGGAGATCGCCAAATATATCGACAGGGCGCTAGGCACTGCCCGAACGGTGCTCAATGTAGGGGCCGGCAGTGGTTCTTATGAAGCTGCCGACAGGTATGTCGTAGCGGTAGAGCCGTCCATCGCTATGCGGCGGCAGCGGCTGCAACTGCATCGTACACCCGCGGTCAATGCCACGGCGGACGATCTCCCATTTGATGACGGGGCCTTTGATGCGGCCACGGCATTTCTGACTATTCATCACTGGCCGGACAGGACGAAGGGGTTACATGAGGTGAGAAGAGTTACGAAGGGACAAATAGTGATACTCACGTATGATCCGGATGCGTTGGATACGTTTTGGAATGCCGAGTATTTCCCGGAGGTGGTGGAAGTGGAGAGACAGCGTTATACCAGGATCGATGAGTTGATCTCTATTCTTGGCGGAGTCTGTAAAGTGGAGGAGGTGCCTGTTCCGTTGCATTGTGTGGATGGGTTTCAGGAAGCCTTTTATGGTCGCCCGGAAGCGTTCCTGCATAAGGAGGTGCGGTCGGCCATGTCGGCCTGGGGATTTATTAGGCCGGAGGAACAGGAGGTGCTTGTACTGCGGCTGGCCGATGCGCTGGCGTCGGGGGAGTGGGATAGAAAATATGGATATCTTCGGACGCAGCCTTATTTTACGGGGGCCATGCGTCTTATTACGGCGAGGTAAATTCAAGAATGACCTATATTGTATTATTGGGTTTTCTATTATTGTATAGATTTCAGGATGCCAGGATCTTAAATATGCCTACGAGTATCTTCCTTACAACCGGCACGGACAAAATACAGTTTGTATTTATGGGGAGGAGATATTCAAATCACTTTGGGACACATACTATGTTCAGAGCATGTCGTTGAAAAAGAAATAGCAATGGAGAGGCAGTCGATGTTCGCCGGAGCTAGTCCATGCGAAGGCAGTTCACAGGATTAGCCAGGGCTGCCCGCAATGCATGGAAACATACGGTAAGCAGCGCTATTGCCAGCGCCAGCACACCGGCGGCCACAAATATCCATCCGCTGAGAGGAGCGCGATATGCAAAGTCCTGCAGCCACCGATCCATACAAAGCCAGGCGATGGGGGAAGCGATGATGGTAGAGATAAGCACGAGTGGCACAAACCCTTTTGACAGCATGGCCACTACGCCAATGACTTTTGCACCCAGCACTTTTCGTATGCCAATCTCTTTTGTCCGTTGTTCGGCAGTAAAAGCGGCCAGACCGGACAGCCCAAGACAGGAAATGAAAATGGCCAGCAAGGCAAATGCGTTGAAAAGAAGTCCCATCCGTTGCTCAGAAAGATAAAGTCTTTCCAGCTGCTGGTCTACAAATCCATATTCGAAATCATAGACAGGGTTCAGCTTGCTCCAGATGGCTTTTAGTTCATTGATGGTCTCAGGAATGGCGGCGGGAGCGGCATTCACCACGGCATAGCCACGCAGCCATTCTTTACCTGCGCCGGGATTATAGCGCAGTATGAGGGGATTGACTGCCGACTGCATGGGTTTGAAGTTAAAGTCCTTTACCACACCTACGATGGTGCCCTTATTGCCCCAGACTGTCAGGGGTTCGCCGACGGCTGATCCAGCATCCATTCCCATGACCTTTAAGGCGGCCTGGTTCACTACATAGTTCAAGGTGTCTTCCTTAAAGTCCGCCGACAACGCCCTGCCCGCCACCAGTTTCATACGGAAGACGGATAGAACGTGCTCATCCACACCCATGATGGAGAACATCTGATGGTTTTCGGGGATGGCTTTCCAACGCACTCCGATAGTACCCATCCCAGCATCCACAGGAATATCCGAGATGATGGAGTAATTGCGCAAGTGCGGATGGTTGCTCAGTTCGGCGGCAAGCAGTGCGCTGTTATGGGACATATCCCCTTTTAAGGGGATATAGAGCAGATGGGACTTGTCGAAGCCCAGGTCTTTATGCTGGATATAATGCAACTGACGATAGACAACGACGGTGCCGATGATGAGTACGATGGAGACTACGAATTGAAAGACGACGAGTCCATTGCGGAACAGGCGGCTGCGCAGGCCCGCGCGGACAATTTTGGATTTGAGCACCTGTATGGGGCGAAATGACGAAAGAAAAAAGGCGGGATAGGAGCCGGATACGAGGCTTGTCAGGAGGAACACCAGCAGCAGTCCCACCAGCAGCCATCCATCGTGAAGGTCGACGGTCAGGTCCTTGCCCAACATACGATTGAATTCAGGCAGGGCTATGACGACCAATATGCCCGCCAGCAGCAGCGATACAAACGTTATCAGCAGGCTCTCGCTGAGAAACTGTCCGACGAGCTGGCTGCGGCTTGCCCCGATGACCTTACGAACACCTACTTCTTTTGCACGACGAGCCGAGCGTGCGGTGGCCAGGTTCATAAAATTGATACAGGCGACGAGCAGGATAAATACCGCCACTATCGAGAACAGCCGCACATAGGTGATATCGCCCTGACCTTTTACGTCATAGAGTATATGTTTTGAATACAGGTGGATCCTCTTCAACGGCTGGAGCTGAAAGGCTGCGTCGAAAGTAGGCTCCCCCTTTTTGTTGATCGCGGCTATACGCTGTTCGATGGCAGCAAGCGAGGCGGAAGTGGGTGTATGATCTTCAAAGACTATATAGGTGTAAAAATTTAAATTGTCCCAATGTGATTGGATGATGTCTTCGTCTGTGTGGGCATCGAAAGACATGGGCAGCAGGATATCGAATTGCAGATGGGACGTGGAGGGCAGGTCCTTTAATATGCCCGTGACGGTGAAGCTGGCATTGTCACCCATACGGATGGTCTTTCCCATCGCATTTTCATCGCCAAAAAACCTCCGGGCCATCCGCTGGGTCAGGAGCAATCCATCGGGCCGGACGAGCGCGGTGGAAGGGTCGCCGCTGACAAGAGGAAATGTGAATACCTTTAAAATATCCGGGTCGGCATAGTAGGCGCCCTTTTCTTCAAAATGTCTGTCGCCAATGGTAAAGACGGAGGATTTGCCGTAGTTGGGTCTCAGCCGGGCAGCATATTTGATACCCGGGATCTGTGTCTTTGTGGCTTCTCCCAGGGGAGCGCCTGTCAGTGGATAGGTTTCACCCAGGACGGTGGCTACAATACGATAAGTCCGATCAGCATTCCTGTTGAACCTGTCGTAGCTCCATTCATTTATTACCCATAGCATGATAAGGATGGAGCAGGCCAGGCCGGTGGCAAGTCCCAAAATATTCAGGATAGTGAATAGCCTGTTGTGAAGCAGGCTGCGCAGCGCTGTCTTGAAATAGTTTAATAACATACTCCGGAGTTTGTGTGTGACCTGGGTCGAACCGCGCGGGGCGGGTTCCTGAGTTCCTGTAACCAAAGCAGTACCATAAATGCTGTCTATTGACAGTCAATAGAATATGCGGAGCGGCTTTTTGCAGGACTGTCCGTTTTTGAAACGATGTTTGTACGGATACGGGCTAATGCGAAACGGCCGGAGGTCCGTTGTCGGGACATTTACCTATATTGCCCATCTATGCAACGAGCGTATTTTTTTCTTTTTCTTGTTCTTTTCGCGCAGTGCAAGTCATCCTCCGACAAGCAGGCTCAGACCACCGACAATGCGACTGTATCTAAACCGCGGCGGACGTATGATTATTGTTATACGAATAGCAGCGGGATCTTTGTTTTCAATGCAGGTGACAGGATCGGCCGGCAGATAAAATTGGATGCCACCGACGTCCATCTGTCACCGGATGGGACCATGCTGGCGTATACGTATTCGGATTCAGCCAACCCGGAGAGAAGAATTGGAATGATGGACCTGGAGACGGGAAGGGCTGTGATCCTGGATACTGCCTGTCAAAACTGTTATGGTCCTGTCTGGTCGCCGGATGGAAAGTACCTGGCCTACAATGCTTTTACGGGAAGTGAATGGGGCATCAAATATGTCGATACGGGGGGAAGGCATGCGGACTTCCTGGCGCGGCCGGATACACATGGGTACTATTCTCCGAGCTGGACGGCTGATAGCAAGCGAGTACTTGTGCAGAATATGTCGGCGGTGTATTTCATCGACCTGAAAGGGACGATTGTTAAGACGATACCATTCCAGGACATCGACACGAACATCACTGCCAGCAGCAGTATGAGCTTTCTACTGACCCCGAAGGAAGACAAGCTGATCTATTCCACGGGACTTAAATGGGATTCGGTGCCTGCGCCTAATTCAGACGAGACGCCTAACTATATTTTTTCCTATGATATGAATTCCAAAAAGGTCATCCGGCTGACACAGGGGAAATACAATTGTTTTTATCCTGTGCTGAGAGGGGATACCATCTTTTGTCATGGGTGGAATCCGACAGGAAGAGAGCACGAGCTGACCAATCTGTACAGGATGGATGTGAATGGTGGGAATTTTAAACTGGCATTTAAGAGTTGCAGTTACTTTTCCTGCCGCCAGCCGTAAGGTGAGGCACGGTGCCTGCGCCTTAAAAGGACGCCCGTACGCTCACGCCCCAGGTCAGCGGGTCACCGAGGTGATAGGCGCCGAAATCGTAAGCATAGGAGATATATTTCTTATCACCCATGTTCCTTCCCCATACTGACAGCTCCAATTTATGTATGTCCACTCCGCAGCGCATGTTGAAGAGTGAGTAGGGTGATTGTTTGATATTATTATTCAGGTCGTAGTAAGTCGTTCCCGTGAGTTTCCATTCCCCGCGTACAAAAACGCGGAGGTCGCGGCCCAGCATCCGGGCATATTGTACGGCGAACAATGAAGTGAGGTCGGGAGTAAATAGCTGATGTTTACCCGCCAGGTCCACCGGAGATCCGTTCTGCGACAGTTCCAGGGTCTGATACTTGCTGTGGGTATATCCGGCATTATAGATCATGTCAAGTCCCCGGACAGGCGTAGCCGATAGCTCCAGCTCCGCACCATAATTATTCAGCCTGCCGGTGTTCTTTGTGACGGTGATAGCATCCGGAAGGATCAGGGTGGGCACCTGTGCATCGTTGATATGCGTATAGAAAACATCTGCATTCACGCGGAGTGCGCCGGACAGAAAGGTGTTCTTGATCCCCAATTCATAATTGCTGCTGTATTCAGGACGATAGCCCACCAGCGAAGGCTGGGAAGGATCGGATGAAAGCTGTGTCAGGCCGCCTGTGCGGAAGCCCCTGCTGTATACAATATACAGGATAGCGTTAGCCCGCAGTCTATAGTCTAATGCCAAGCGTGGAGAAAAAGCATGAAAGCTCACCTTCCCGGATGTGTCGGGAACGATCACCGTCGGTGTGGTGGCGGGGTCATGCTGGTATTCTCCAAGGACATCCTCCCATTGATGTTCGTAATCATAGCGCAGGCCGGCTGTCAGGTTGGTCCTTTCGTTCAGCGCGTAGCCCAGCTGTCCATAGACGGCAATACCCCATTTATGATTGCGGGTAGTATTGATGGTCGAGAATAGCGAGTCGCCCACGCCGAGCATGTTCGCGTCCTGTCCGTAGCGGGTGGCTTGTTTGTTCGGCTGGTCCTGATAAAACCAGTAGGCTCCCGTGGTCCATTTCCAGGGGGATGCGCCCGGGGAGGAGAATGGGGACGCACCCTTGGAGGAGAATGGGGCGGCGTCTGCGGAAGAAAATTGAATATCCTCCGTCACGGCCCGGACATTATTCCACTTGCTGCCATAGTTATTGATAACGGAGATCGCGTCCAGGGGAGAGAAATCTCCGTCGATGGGAGTGGTATAATAGCGATAGTTCTGCTGATAGGAGGTCTGTTCCCGGAAGTGAAAGGCCCGTCCTTTGTAGGTGGCGGCAAGGGAGGACTGAGACGTATTATCCACCATGGTCGTGGTCGCGTTTTGATCCAGCCTGAATGGCTGTGCGAAGACCGTTGTGGGATCGGCTACGAGCGGGAATGCCCCGTGGTTGCGATTGTTGCGGTGTTTTATATTCAGGTCCAGTGACCAGCGGGCGCAGGGAATATATTTGAGATAATAGTTACCGGTGATGCTGTGTTGTTTGTCATAGGAGGAGTTGTTGTATTCATTTGTATAATATCCGTTGCGACCGTCATAAAGACCTGCGATGCCGATGAAGAGCTTGTCCTTGATCAGCGGCGTCCTGAGGCCCACCGAATAGCGCTGCTGCCCATGGTTTCCCGCGCTGAGCTCTACAAAGCCGTCGGTGGAATTGCCGGGCTGTTTTGTGATGATATTGAGCACGCCGCCCATGGCATTACGGCCATAGAGGGTGCCTTGCGGCCCTCTCAGCACTTCGATACGCGAGATGTCGAACAGGGAGGGGATATAGGTGTCCAGTCCGAACTGATTGATGCCATCGATATAGATGGCTACTGCGGGGTCATAAGAGGTAGAGGTAATACCGCGGATGGATATGACGTCCCTGCCATCGCCCGGGTCGGCGGCATAAAGGCCGGGTACGATGCCTGAGATGTCCTTGTTATTCCATAACCGGAATTCCTGTACTTGTCTGGACGTAAAGGCGGATACGGCGATGGGGACCTTTCCCAGCTGCTCTTCGCGCCGCTGGGCTGTGACTATCACTTCGTTGAGCGATTTGGCCGAATCCGGGGACTGGCCGAATACAGTGCTGGACGATATCAGCAGGCAAACAGCTAAAACATTTCGAGCATTCCAAAACATGTCAATCAATTATCACTTGAGTAATCGGATATACCAATGCGTTACACCTACATCGGGGGTGGCGGAGGCAGCCGTGGCGCCGGATGCGGTCGAGGCGCGCGAGCCTGTTATATACAGTTTGTGTATGGCGCCATCCGTCACGGGGGCCAGCGAGGCACGTGTTGTCTCCAGCCATTCTTTATTGTCGGGTGAGGTGGCTTTACCTGATCCGGTGAGTGTGACCTCGCCCAGCTTCTTTCCCGTGGCGGAGTCGAGATGGACTTCCAATTGATATGCGGTGCCTGGTTTGCCGCTCCAATAGACGCCGACCTCCGCGCCCGTGACTTCTGTCAGATCGATGTTATCCTTGTGGAACGGGCCTTTGAGTGTGGATGCGCGACGGAACGGCAGCCTGGAATTGCGAAGGGACATCGATCCGGCCCCTGTCAAGGGGCGGATATTGTTCCCGCCCTTGTTGGTAAAGGAGGCGGTGATGGTCAGTACGCCATTGTCTTTTTCAGGATGATGCATTGTCGGGTCTACGGTGCCGCTGGCGGGGAGTGACGGGGTAGTTTTATCCGTGCCTGCAAGGGTTTGTATCCAGCCGATGATCTGGTGGAGATCATCTTCTTTCAGGGTAGGATGCGCGGCCATGGCCACTTCACCCCAGTTGCCACTGCCACCTTTTATAATTTTTTGTGTGAGCCTGGAAACCATTTCGGGGTCTTTCGCATAGCGTTTGGCCACATCGGTGAAGGAGGGCCCGATGGACTTCTCGTCTATCTTATGACAGGTTTTGCAATCCAGGGACAGCATGATATTCTTTCCTTCTATGGCGGCGCTCAGCACCTGGTGGCCCTGCGGGCTTGCGGCCTTGTCCGAGCCTTCTGCATAGTCGGCGGATACTACGAGTCCTTTCAGGTCCTTTGTCTGGCTGGTATCAGCGGGGTCGTCCACGGAGACGGCATAGCTTACGGGGTGGCCTTCGAAATAGAAGCTATGGTTGCCTTTCACCTGCACATTGACGACAGGAGTGGCATTACCTGCATAGATGCCGACGACGCTGCTCTTTGTGGAGGCATGCTTTGCATCCACGACGGTGACGGACAGGGCGTAGTCGCCTGGTTTGGTATAGGTATAGTCGAAAGAGGGCGAGGTTGTCTCCTGTGTGTGTCCGTCGCCAATGTCCCATACATATTTCAATGAGTCCTTTTCAAAATCACTGGCCTTGACCGAGAAATGCACTTTGAGCGGCAGCAGTCCAGAGGTCTTGTCCACGTTGAAGCCGCTGACGACGGGGGCGATGTTCCCACCGTTGTAGTCGATGCGGGAGATGGCGGCGTCGGGATTTTTGGTGAACCAGCCATTGCCGTATTCCAGCACATACAATTTCCCATCGGGACCCAGTTCCATGTCGACGGGTGCGTTGAATTTTATATTGTCCAGGAAGGGTTCCATATTATCGAGGTCGCCGTTGGCGCGCATGGTCACTGCCTTGAGCCAGCCGCGTACCCAGTCGTACATAATGAATTTTCCGTTGTAGTAGTCCGGCAGGCGGGTGCTGTCGGGGTAGAGGTCGGAATAGAATGTGGGGCCTGCCATGGCGCAGCGTCCGCCGGTGCCCAGCTGTGGGAACTCATCGGATGGTCCATAGGGGTACCACACATAGGCGGGTTGTGCCGGGGGAAGGTCGTGGAGACCGGTGTTGTTGCGGCTCTCGTTGACGGGTTTGGCCGGATCGAAGGCGGGGCCATTGGCATCGGTTGCATAATCATGCCGATGATAAGGATAGTTATTGCCGACAAATAAAGGCCATCCAAAAAACCCTGCGGTCCTTGCCTGGTTGACTTCGTCATAGCCTTTGGGACCTCTTGTGCCGAGGCTGTCCTGGTTGGCATCGGGGCCTACTTCACCCCAGTACAGATAGCTATTCTTTTTGTCTACGGAGATCCGGTAGGGGTTGCGATTGCCCATGACGTATATCTCGGGGCGGGTCTT
>Ga0105237_10001814_pt1 | contig 27535 bp, 12 predicted proteins | sample KBSC24metaG_FD_81520 | JGI IMG/M metagenome (GOLD analysis project Ga0105237, IMG submission 81520) | Corn rhizosphere microbial communities from Kellogg Biological Station, Michigan, USA - KBS C2-4 metaG | ecosystem: Host-associated > Plants > Roots > Rhizosphere > Soil | place: Michigan, USA... | reverse complement strand
CTCCATGTACATTATCTCGCAAATCTGTACAAAAAATAAGCCTTGGGCCGCCGATAGGGCGATCGTATCGGTCAGTTTCTTCTCTTTAAACATATGCAGGTGGGACACCTGCTCCTTATGGGTCTTGTCCCTTAGCTGCCTGAATTTTTCAATTGCGTCTTCAAGTTCCGTATTATTCACAGGTTTCAGCAAATAATCAAGCGCATTCAGCCGGATGGCCTTGATGGCGTATTGATCATAGGCAGTGGTAAAAATCACTTTGAATGGAATGGTGTCATATTGAGCAAGGAATTGCAGGCCATTTTCATGGGGCATTTCTATATCCAAAAAAACAATATCAGGCTGGTGCTTTTCGCATAGGGAAAAGGCTGTGGTGCTGTTGGTAGTTGAGAAAACGACATCGATATGATCTGTCAACTGTCCCAGTTGGAACCGGAGTGTCTTGATACAATGTGCTTCATCATCAATAATGGCAGCTTTTATGATATCATTTTTCATAATCGGAAGTTTACAGATAAATGTGGACCTGTGTACCGGCGGGCGAGCCATTCTTGTAATACAGGTCTTCTACAATAATCTTTGATAAAGGATTGGCCAGGCTGACCCGCTGAATGGTGGCATTGATGCCAAAAGACGGCTCGCTCCTGAATGGCTGTAATTTTTTTGCCGCCTCCCTGCCAACACCATCATCGATAATCAGGACCATCAAGCCATTTTCATGACGACTTATCTTTATTTCCACTTTGCCCGGTGTCTTTTTGTTTCTTAAGCCGTGCCAGATGGCATTTTCTACAAAGGGCTGAATAATTAACGGTGGCACCGGGAAAGAGGATAACGCAATATCGTTTTCCAGTTCAATGCGGTAATCGAAGCTGTCTTCAAGCCTCCTGCTTTCCAGTTCAAGGTATAATTTTAATGCTTTCAGCTCCTCACTCAGGGGGATCAGGTTCTTTTGCGAATGCTCCAGCACCATTCTTACCAGGCGGCTGAAATCATTTAAATAATTGGTCGCAATCAGCGTTTTGTTTTCAATTATAAAGCTATTGATACTGTTTAATATATTAAATATAAAATGAGGGTTCATCTGGCTCCGCAGCGCCGTCATCCGCGATTCTGTCAACTGCTGGTTCAAGCCAGCCTGCCTGCGGATATTGTTCGTTCTTCTTTTTATTAAAAAAACCATTATTGAAATAATCAGTATAGCTGCCAATAACTGCAGCCATGGTTTTCGCCACCACGGGAAGGCAATCGTAAAATGAAGCTCCATCCCCTGGGCAGGATTGTTTTTTAATCGGGCAGTCAATTGGTATCTGCCGGGCGAAAGACTGGCAAAAGACACCGGAACATGCACGTCGGCGTTGACCCAGACGCCATTATTAAGCCTGTATTCCATGGGGCCCGGCTGGCTGGTTTCGAAACAAAGCCAGCCGAACTGGAACAACAAATTGTTCTCCGAATGGGAGAAGGAAAAAATGGAATCAACCGACAGGTTTTTATTATTCATCTGTACCTGGCGAAGGTAAAACTTCCCTGTTGCCGTTGGTACCGGTACGATATTGCCCTTCCATTGATAAAATCCACTATCGGCTGCCAGGTAAATATTCTCCTTGTCATCGGTATTAAGGAAGCAACCAAAGACAGATGGATACCCGTCGGCGCTATAATAATTGGTAAATGTTTTTTTCTTCGCGGAAAACCTGCTTATTCCTTCCGCAGCTCCTATCCATACATTTCCGTACCCGTCGGGTGTGATCCATGAAATATTATCGGAGATCAGGCCATTATAGCTGGAATAAAGTGTAAAACCAGTGTCGGCGCCGTTGTATTCCAGGAGTCCCGACCGCAAGCTGCACGCCCATATTTTCCCTTTATTATTCCCTGTAATGCAGTTTATAGCCGCCCCCCTTTGTGAGGGTGGTTTGTTCAGCAAAAAATGTTTTGTTGTCTTTTTATCTATATCATAAACAAATACGCCATTAAAGTCCTCTGCAAACCAAAGACTATGTGTCAGGCTGTCATAATACATCGCGCTTGTACCGGATTCTTTATTATGCGGCAGACTTTCTTCAAAGGCGGTTTTTCCTGTTGCGGGGTTGTAGGTAAATATCCCCTGGTTCACACTTCTCACCCATAGTAGTCCGTTCCTGTCGATGGCTATATTTCTTATTGAGAAATCATTGCCGGGGTTTCCTTTTGCCGGCAAGCCAATTTCAGTTACCGTATTCTTGTCCTGGTTGTACTTGTACAGGTTGTTGTCGTCTGTTAAATAAGCTACACCGTTGGGACCTTCTGCAAAATAGCCGTACCTTGTATCCACACCTTTTTTGGTAGGAATCCTTATAGCAATATGACCATCGTATAGATAGCATCCCTCCTGGTCGCAATAAATTATTTTACCGCTCGTTGCAGAGTGATAAACCCGCGATATGGTTCCCGGACCGGAGAGCCTTGTAAACTGCAGGGACAATTCCTTCAGGGAAATTTTTACCAGGCCATTACTGGTCGCCAGCCACAGTATATCCTTATTCCGGTAAATGTCCCTGCAGCGAACAGATCGATAGCCATTATCCTTTGTGTTTTCAAAGGAAATCACCGATTGGATCTTCCCGCTGTGTTCATTTAGAAACAGGATGCTGCTACAGGAGGCATACATTAATGTATCCTTTCCAAACGGTCTAAGACTATAAGCATTGTCCCATAAAGAGTAGGTAAGGGGTGTATGATAATCGCTCCAGGTTCCTGTAGCTGAATGATAACAAAGCAAGCCGGCGCCAAAAAGACTGATCCATACATTTCCGGCTGAGTCTGCATAATTCAACTGGCAGCCCAGGTAGTCATAGGGTTTGTTATAAGGATAAAACCGGAAGGAGAGGCTCTTTGTATTGACGCTGAATAAACCATAGGTGCTAAGTACCCAAAATTCATTCCCGGGTTTGGGAATGATACTAATCACAATAACTCTTAAATGATTCGCGTTTGCCGGTACGTTCTTTTCAGCAAAGCTTTTCCATCCGCTGCTGCGGAATATTCTTTTGTGCTCATCAAATATGAGCAGATCATTTTTAGTGCCCACCCAAATATTGCCAGCATTGTCTTCACACAGGGCGCTGAAGCTGGTGCCAATTTTTTGTAGAACGGTAGTATCCGGCGCATAATTGGTAAACCGTTGGTTGACCGGATCGTAAAGACTTATGCCTTCATTGGTGCCCAGCCATAGCCTGTCTTTCTTATCCGCATAAATGGTTTGCACCTGGTTGCCTGCAATGGAAGTACTGTCTGCCGGATTGTGAGAAAACACGGTAAAATTGTTGCCGTCGAAGCGGTCCAGGCCATTATCGGTGCCAATCCACAAAAAACCCTGACTGTCTTGTGCGATCGTATTAATGTCATTGCTGCTTATACCATCCTTAGTTGTATAAGTCGTGATTTTTGATGTTTGGGCTAGACCTGCAATACCACCCAAACAAGTTACTAAAGCCAGTAGTAAGCGTTTCAATTTATTTACAGTAATAATTTGATGCTGATTTCTGTAGTGTAATATCAATAAATATACGGCAAAAACAAGGGGATAATCAGTGAAACGGGAAATTCGTCCAGTGAAATGCGGATATTATGATCCTCAATGAGTTGTTCGATTCTCCGCTTTTAATGTGACAAAGCAGAGGCAGTTTGTTTATTTGTCGTTACGCTTACCTTTCCCGTTAATAAAGATTCGTGTTTATTATTATAAACGCATTTATAACTATACCAATAAATATTATTTACAGCAACTTGTTTGTCAATAAACACGGAGGCGGTTACCGGTAGGCTTGTGTACATCTGCATCGGATTTGCGTTGCTGGAGCGATATAAAATTATCCTCTCAATGTTCTTAAAATTTTGTTGTCCCCAAGAGATTTTTATAAAGTTGCTGTCGGCGATATATTTTGCTTCAAAATTCAACTCTTGCTTTTTGGCGATGTACAGCAATTTAGCGCACAAAGAAAAAGAAGAGTCGCTTTTTAACCCGGAGCTGTCTTCTTCGATAATTTTATAACAATAGTTATTATATGCTTCTAAGTTTTTCTTATCAACATACATACTGTCTTTAGCATTTAGCCTGGCAATAATTGTATATGCAGCCGACTTTTCGTTCCCATCTTTTCTATATAAATATTGCTTTTGCAAATCGCTGCTGCTGCCTGGGTTCCAGAAGAGTTGAATAGCCGTATCCGAAGCGTTATATTTTGTAAACACAGCCGCTACGGGTGGTACAATATCGGGCTTTGTAAGATCGGCAATATTTGATGGGTTGCTTGGATTACTTACTTTATCGTAGGCAATAACTCTGTAGTAAATGTGCTTACTTAATGTTTTAAGTGTTATGGAATCAACAAATACAGTGTCCTGTACCAGTCCGTTTGATATGGGTGTAAAAGTGTGGTTCAATGCATTTTCTTTTTGAATAATATAGCCTTTCACATCCTTGGATTCCGATCTATGCCAGGTTAAAAACACTAATCCTGTGCTGTCTACCATGCCTCGCAGATCTTTAGGGGGGGTGGGTGGTGTTTTATCTATCATAGTCACGTGTGTGGGCAATGAGTTGGTAATATTTCCGGAGGTATCAATGCTGGATACAACATAAAAATTTTCATCTTCAGGATCGGCAGAGTTATCTGTATAGCTTGTTGTGGTTGGCGGCAGCAACTTTAAAAACAACGGATTATAAAAACCATCATAAGCATTGCTTCTCCCTACTAAAAATCCTGCTAATGTTGAGCTTGAGTCTTGCGCTTGCCAATTGATTTTCACCAGGCTATCTTTCGTGTTTTCGATCTTTTTAATAAATACCATTGGCGGAGGATTGCGGTATTCGGCTTTAATAGTAACCACATTGGATGGTTCGCTTTTGTCGCCGAAAACATTAATGGCGCTGATGCGGTATTGATAGGCAACATAATACCGGGGCACCGAATCCCGCAGGATAGCAATATTTGAAAGACCGAATTTTTTTTCAGTTTCATCGCTTTCGAGCGAAGGTAATTTGCGTGTTTGGTGAAAAGTTTGTCCGTCATCATCCGACCGTTCGATAATATATGCCACAAAATTGTTGCGCTGTTCCAATTTATCCCAACTGAACTCAATCATTTTGCTGCGGCTTGAAGCATTGATATGCAACATTTTTGTAGCTAAAAGTGCATTATACTTTTCAGACACAATGGCCATTGCCGTATCTGCCTTCATTTTTTTATCCGGTGTTTGTGCAAGATAAACGCAGTACACATAATTTTTGTCTTTTTGCACGTCATTATCAACAAAGCTTAGCCCCATAGCCTTGGCGCTTATAGGCGAAAAACAAGCTACCAGCTGCCCATAAGCGTGTAACATGTTTTGCTGCGATGATTTTTCCACCAGTTCCGATAACGATTTACTATTTCCATTCATTGTTGCAGATGTATTGTACACAATTTCGGAAGATGCAGCCAATAATGTATCGTGTGTTTTGTCGAGCATGACCTTATATGCCTGTTTTGACCAGGGTTTCAATGGTTCGCGGGTAAGTATTTTTTCTTCAATTACTTTTGTCAATTGATTATCCAAACAGTACCGTTTAATAATATAGCCTGATCGTTTGCCTTCTGCCCAAACGGCAATATTTTCGGGAAACCACCTCAGCACAATGCTATCGCCTTTTCTTTCTGCCAGTGCTTTTAAGGTGGGTTCGGCGTGTTTTTTTGCGGATGCCGTATCGATCATTAAACCGCCTTTTTTAGCATTGGCTTTTATTTTTTGGGCCTGCAACTGAAAACTTAAGGTGCAGGCAGCACAGGCGGCCATACTGCATTTCAGGATATATCTTCCCAAACTTCTATTTATTTGAAATTTCATCTATATTTTGTTTAGGTATTTTATTTCACAGAGGTTGTGTATTGTACGATCTATTTTAAACTAAAAATTAGACTACCGGCCTGGGGCCATAGCGAATATACCACTTGTCCGCCCTGGCCCGGCAGATAACTAAATGTTGGATCATTCATAAATGAATCGTTTATTGAAAGCGCATAATTTTCAATCGGCCGAAGCACCTTTAGTTTGATTATCTTAAGGCCATAATCTTCCGGCACTTTAACCGGATAGGAAGACCCGTTGTCGTAACCGGCTAAAATGTTCCGGTCGGAAATGTAGTCGTTGTCATTGTAGTTATTGTTGTTTAGTTTAAAGCTTACCAGACCCAAACTAAAAATTAAAATATCGCCCTGATGATTTGCCACAACATCGGGAATCGGGTCGTGAATACTGAAAGAAGCAGTTTCACTTAACTCCTGGTTTATTGTCGCCAGCGCGGAAGCCGAAGAAACACCGGAAATTGAAGAAACAGTTTTTGCACTACCACTGGTTGGGCTGTTTAATATTGCTGCTGCCGCCTGATACGTAAGCGTTCCAGTCAGGGAACCTGCCTTCCTGATTTGCGCAATTGTTGCATTGACAAATAGCATGCAGGCTATCGATAAAAGGCTATTAATTGTTTTACTATTGCAGGACATGGCGTGTAGCTTTAAGTTTTAGTGTATTAGGAGGGCTTTGTTATTAAAGGTGCCTGACAATGTTGTATTCTTCGGTCGGCATTCGCTGGGTAATAAAGGCTGATCGATGCCTGAGGCATTGAAAGTAACCTTATTAAAGTAATTGTTTTGATAAAGCGCTTCATAGCCATCAACAAAACCTGCAGTGTTGCTTAAGCCCTGAATATGATAAAGCGGGTTAACGAAGTTGGTGTACCAACTGTTGTTTTCATCTTCAGACAAAACAACTAACGGCCGCATAGAAAAAGTAACGGATGATGATACCGACTTTTTGTAACCGTAAATATCAGATGCATCAAACCGTTCGGCTGCATTGTATGAGATATCCCTTGATAATATTTTTCCACCATAGGTATATGTCGGAACGGAAGAACTATAACTTATAGCCGCCAATTTATCTTTGAGAGTTTTGAATGAACTTGTTTTAAAGAAATAGCTGATGAGCTCAATTTCCGGAGCAATTGTAATCGCCGAACTAAGGCTATGTGTAGCAACGTTTAAATTTGATGAAGCTCCGTAGCTGCTCGAATTTCCGATGTTGTTGGCACGTATAAAATTATTTCCGTTGGCTGATGTGGTGAAAGTGGCTAATTTGTTCGTTGTTGACTCCGTACCGGCTAACATAGATTGAATAGATGCCAGTGACTGGCCTGGAACTCGTTTGACCAACCGTAGCTTATACACTGTGCTGCCCTGCAAGTCTGCCGGAATATTAAACTTGTAACCTTTATTCCCGTCGTCGAAATATGTAGCATCGCTGGTAAGCGTGGTAGAGCCATCAAGGCTTATAAAATCAGCGTACAATTTATATCCATCGTTGGATGATTTGAGGCATGCATTTGGGAGTTCAGTTAAATAAATGTAACCGGTGCTTATTTCGCCGCTTAAGAAATAGCGTTGGTTTTCAAATGGCAAGGTGGCAGCAATGGCATTATTATCCAACACGCAGGGGCCACTTGTAAAATTTACGGATTTTGTTTGTGAGGGATAGTCGTAGTTGGTTGTTTCGTCATGCGCAATAATCGTTACATTGATCTTATAGTTTGTATATGGGTCAAAAGCCACATCGGTAACGGGATTGTACAAACTGACAGCGTAATTATCCGTAGCATATACCAGCCCCGAAGTGCTAATGTTTCGTACATTGCTATTCTTCTGGGTATTTATTACTTCAAATGTAACAATGCGGATAGAATAGGTGTGGGTGCTTGTTTTTCCGGTATTATCATCTATTACATCAAAAGATAGTTGTTTATCAACCGGCAAATTGAACGAAGCTGAGGGAAGCGTCCATATTGAAGGGTTTTTAGGATCGCCTTTTCCGTATCCGCCACTGCCGCCTCTTGGCAAAATATCCTGTATAACCTGAATATTGGCGATAGGGTTATTAAAGTCAGCATTCGTGCAAGGCTGCCCTATTTTCACATTTGCGTTGAATGAACCATGCACCAGACCAAAAGCCGCATCAATTTTAACATTAAACACACCGATGAAATAATACGGGTCGGGGAACCCGCCCTGGGCTACAGCAGTTGTTGAAATTTCGGCTAAAGGAGCTTTAATATCGCCCAATGCATCGGTATGTACTTTTATGCCGCCGCCTGCTTGAAAGAATGCATATACCTGTCCTTTGGCATAGTAGCCGTTTATGCCGGGCGGCGCCGAGCCGGGCCCGTTGCACTCAACTATGTATTTTTGCAAATTAAGGTCAAAACCGGTTCTGGCTGTTAGATCCAGATATACGGGACCAAAGTCAAAACTACCTCCCAGCGTAAGCGCAACACCAGTGGCAAAAGCAGGGTCGCCGGAACTATTATTGCCTGCATTCGGCGGGGTTCGGACAAGTTCTTGTAAAAGGTTTTTGTCAATTCCCGGTACGACAGTACTTATATCGGGCAGATCGCCACTACCATCATTTCCTATCCAGAAATAACTTGTTACGTTAGCCAGATTAAGCGTCCCAATTCCGGGGATCGTATATTGAAATTTTATGTTGTTGGGCATTTTAGGCGTTCCTATGGCAAGGTGCCCAACAGGATTTTTGGTACTAAATAATAAATCGGCTACCAGATGTCCGGCTATATTGTATCCTACCGGTCCTAATCCGGGTGTTGCCGGGGGGTAATTGATATCTACATACCCGTTCATATTATAGATCCCATCTGCAATCCCGAAATTTAATTCTACTCCTCCTTTAATTGCTGCGTCGGGGTTCCATTTATTACTGCCCGGGAGACACATATAAGCGGCATTGCAAGTGATCACTAACTGTGTAAAAGAAAAGCTTTTAATATTTATAGAGGCTTCAAAGCCGCCACTGGCTAAAAACGCAGTCCCGTCATTGCTGCCCATTAGTATTTTTGCTTTAAAGCCGACACTGCCGTCGCTGAACATATATTTTTTGGCAAGATCATTATCGGATGTATTGCTAACATTTCCCGGTGAGAATTTATCGAGTGAATTATCCCGGGTAAGATTGTAATAAACGCCGCCCCCAAAACCCCAAATACTGATCGGCGGGCCGGGTGCAGTGCATATTACAATTCCTACAGGCAGTGTCAAATCAGCATCTAAATAAAAAAATGGCTTATCACCCTGCACGCCAAATAACGCATTGGCATCACAGGCAAAGTCTCCGACAAAGTTGACTTGTAAATGGCCTTCGATGGCATTGTCGAATTTTTGGTTGTGAATAAATGCAAGGCTGCCGGCAATTTCGAAACCACCTATTTGTCCTTTAATGGCAACTTTATCAACATTTATCCCGTCGAATTTCCAATCGGGCCTGCCGTTGTTAAAATCCAACTTGCTTAAAACTGTCAATGTGGTTGATGCGGCCGGTAAAGCCATCGACGATGAACTATTGTCGTTATCGCCAAAGTCGGCTAATCTTACATCTAATGTAAATTGCAAGCCAATGTCGCCATTTAATGTTGTGAGATTTATGTTCCTTAAACTAACCGGAAAGCCATCCAGCGATTTGTCCGGGCTGTTGAAACCGGCTATTAATTTATCTACTTTGAAATGAGGGTCGTCGGTTGAAACTGTCAGCCCTTGTACCTCCATTAGATTAAAGTTAATGGTTCCAACGGGGTCAACTTTTGCATTAATATTTAGCTTGCCACTTATATTTGTTGTGGCGTGGATCTGGCCATTTTGATAAGAAACGGCGATACTTGATGATCCATCAATATTTAATTGAGCCATCCAAATAGGAACGTCGATGGCATTTTTTGGCTGTACCACAAATTGAAAATTGAGGCCGCTTGAACCATCTGCGCCCGGCTGTGAGGAAAGTGTGCAGGAATAATCAATTTGATTGCTGGTCTTACCAAGATCGTTGCCTGAAATGGGTAAAAGAACTTTGCCCAGCATACTGCTTTTTTGAAAGCTGCTGTTTAAAAAACTAAGACTAATGTTATCGATAGAATAATACCATCCACCTAAACTTCCATTACCAATGCTTAAAACATTATTTAAGTTAGCTATACCGGACAACCCGTTGGCGTCGTAAATAAAATTGGTAATATTCGCTTGCAGGTTATTGCCCAGTGCCGGCGGCAAGTCAATAACCAATTGAGGCATATAAAAGCCATGCCATGAGTTATCCTGTAATTCGGGTTTGCCGGTAATTGCCGGCAATCCATCCGGATTAGTAAAATCGCTATGATCGTATACAATATTTTTTGCCGCAAATTTAAAATCGCTCAGCCCGTTGACATAAAACTGAGGCAGGGTGACATTGGCTATCCAGTTGCCCCAGCCTTCTTTCGCATCAAATGAAAACGATGCCTGTAGAGCCGAACTGGTCTTTGCATCTATCAATGTATTAGCAGGAAAGTTATAACTGGCCACCACATGGAACTCAGTCAATTTTGTGCCATTGTTTTTATCTAAAACAATATAGGTCCCGATTTTTGCATTATTTACCGGGTCAGCATCATTGGCTTTTAAAGTTAAATGAATAGGGTCGATGGAAAAATCCTGCGCCAGCTGTATGGTCACGTTATCGCAGGTAGTGTTGGGGTCATTTAGACAAATATTATCTGAAGCAAGGGACAGTGTCGAGCCGGGGCCGCCATCCGGGATGTCAATTGCGGTAGCTATAGAGAAAGTGACCTGCTGGGCATTGGCCTTAAAGTCAGTAACCGCAAATTTAAAAACGCCGGCGTTGAACACAAACGGAATGCTCATGATTGTATTAGCAACAGCTATATTTTTCGCGTCATCCACTATGTCTTTTATATTAGATGTGCTTAAACCGGAGGCCGGTTGCTGCGAAGTGCCGGTTATAGTTCCGGCAAGCATTTGCTTATTGCTATTAAACGAAGCGTTTGAAAACTGAACCTGGAGCTTTAAACTATTAAAATACGGCAGGTCCATAGTGCCAAAGCCGCTTAACGTTCCGTCATTATTGGATTGTACCCGAGTGATCGTCATCGAGAACTTATCATCCTTTAATTTGACAATATCTCCCGGTTTTAAGTTGTTGGCAGGCGGTCCGCCCGGAGTGCTTGCTTTGCAGCTGCAATTATTTACTACCATGTTTTGCTTAAGTGCCATTACCGGAGCTTGCTCTCCATATTGAAACCAAACAATTTCACTTTGCCCGCCATTGCGAAACGGTGTGTGGCCAATGGGGTCGCTGGCACGCACCATCAAAGCGTATTTTTTGCCGGGTATTAATGGCGGATCGCCGGGACCGTACAGTAATGTATTTATATTTACCGTTTTTTGATATGCCGGAACTATATTGTCAGTAAACATGGCAGCAGCAGGCGGTATATTATCGGGTACTTCAACCATTCTAAAGTCGTATTGCGTAGTGGCCGGCGCAAATGGCGGAATGGTCCAATTAAACACCATATTTTGGACTGGCATACTGGCAATGGTAGCTTGCGACGGTGGGTTTAGAATTACAGGGGGCTCTATATTTTTTATAGAAATAATATTGCTGCAGCCCACCGGCACATCGGCACTGTAAGCATTTTGCGTGCGGTAATTATAGGCGCGAACACAAAACTGATAATCCCCTTCCGGTATCCCACCTGTTCTCAAAATAGTATTTCTATCCGTGCCTGTAAAATCTAAACTATTTATGTCAAATAGCTGCGAAATGGTATAGGTGTCTAAATCCAGAACTGAGTTGGCTGCCATACGAACGGGCTGATTGCTGCTGTACCCGGCTTTTGTTTTAATAGAAACGCCATTGCTTATACCCGTCAAGCTGCCTGCCAATTGTATATTTAAAGCAGCCTGGCTGTTGTTAATTAGTTTTACCAGGATGCGCTCAGGGTGATTTTGATAGTCGGCCAGATTAAAGGAATAGGGGGGGATCGCTGTCACTACAATTTGCACGGGGTAATTTTGCGAATGGGCCGAAGTCCCTGCCAGCAGGAAAAAAATTGTTTTTGCAAAAAATAACCTTAGCTCTTTCGAAAATATTTTCATGCTGTGGTGATTTTAAAATTGATACGTGTACACGATATCTGATCTTGAATAACTTATGTTTTGGTTTGCGCTTGCAACAAACACCGTTGTATTGCTGGTATTGGCATTTAAAGAAAAGCGATGGTGCTTTTTAATGGTATAACTTATTTGCGCCGTCCCGTTGTAAATGCGGGTATTGTTGCCATTGCGTCTACCTGTTAAATAGCTGCCAGAAATATTTCCGGTAAATGTTTTGTTTGCAAAACTCTTAATAAGGCCCAGCGTTAGTCCCTGGTTTTGATCGGTGAAGCCCATGCCATTGGTGTTGGCATAGTTTACACTGGTTTGTACAGTAAGGTCCGCAGGGCTAAAATTTATGGAATAATTGATAAACGTTATAAAAGTGTTGATAGTCCTGTATTGCACCCCGGCGGCATATACATTGCTGTAATCGCTCATGTTGTTGTAGTTAGCACTAACAATGATACTGTGTGTTTTATCGGCGCCCGCAACAGTATAAACCGGCGTGAACGAAAAATTTTTATTGCTTTGGGTAATGCGGATGGTATCGGCAATCTTTTTCAGCTCCGGGTTAACATTAATGCTGTAATTACTGAAATTGCCTGAAAAGCTTAGATGGTTATTCACAACGGCATTCAGTGCCAGGTTGGCAATAAAACGTTTAGAGGTTTGCGGTTTTAATTTATTGAGATTGTCGGTTTGAATACCAAATGATGAAACAAAACTTAGCCGTTTTTTAAATAAGAAAAAAGAAGGCGAGACAGTATAATTTTGTAAGTCGTTGTTTATATTGTAAGCGCCCATGGTCCTGAAATTGGGATCGATGTATTGGTACTGAAATTTTAGCGACCAGTTATTTGCGGTGTAACCAATGGCTGTCTGATAGGCTTTGTACCATTCGGTGGTACTGTTGATGAGCACAAATTGCTTAAGGGTTTTGTATATGGCCAGATCGCCATCAGGAAAACTGCTGTTGCGAATATCGCGGGTATAAATACTGGCCCCGCCAATTGCTTCCCAATACAGATGCCTGCCTATGGCCAGGCGTGTTTTTAAGCCTGCGGCCAAATTGTAAGCGGGAGCAATATCCTGCCCATACTGCGCCGATAGTTTAGTTAAGTCTACGCCGTGAAGCGAAGCGGAGTCGTCGTGTGCATCGATGACACTTATATCGATATAACTGTTGGCCGACCCGTAACCTGCATGCGCGGCAAAGCCTTTGCGTGCAAAATTTACGGGTTGTAGCGTTTGTGTGACGGTATCAATAGCCGATGCTTTGGCAAACCGGCCGTAAATGGCGCCCAACTTAAATTTTCCGGGTGTTATCTCCGCCCCGTAACCAAACACTGTCTGCCCTGCCAATGTGTAGGGATGGAAATTTAGATTTTGATATCCCAAATACAATTGCAGCCATTTATATCTTGGGCTAAGCGAAAACTGGTTGAATGGTTGTTGAAAACTGCTTGCCTGCGGGCTCCACATAAACGATAGAGGAACGCTGAACCCATAAATGCTAATATTTGTATTGGCGCTTATAATTAGATTAAAGGGATTGTTGTATTGCATGCTGCCGCCGCTGCTTTGTGAATTATAATTGCCCTGCACGCTAAAAACGCCATGAATAGCAACAGGCCTGGCATGCAGCATATTGCCTACATCTTGTGCTGTGCTTTTAATGCAAAACATGTGCAGGCACACAAGACTAAGGGTAAGAAAACAGTTTCGGGTTATTTTATGCATGGGGTTTTATAAAGGCGGGTTAAAGAATATTTATAGGAGATATACTGTCATTTCACAAAAATGCCTGATACATTATTGGCAGAAGTGGCTGCACATGCCGGGCCGGCTGTAGTACAACCAGGATCCATTTCTACAAAATTTCCGTTTTTCCAGAAGCCATTCATTCCGGATGCAGAAGAGCTTCCTGACACATACAAATCTGTATTGTTATACAAAAAAATGGATGTAACCTGTTCTGCTACTGCATACCCGTCTGTGTTTATCATTACACCGTTCTTCCATAAGGCGCCTGCACCATTATACTGCCCGCCCACATATACATCACTGCCGGCTACCAGCAAACTGGATATATTATTATAGAGGTTGTTGACAGGTGTTGTCAATGGAACAGATACGCCATTCTTCCAAAGGCGCGGTGCCTGATTTACAATTCCAATCCCACTTTTTTCTTCCTCAGAACCTGCCACATATACATCGGACCCGGAAACATAAACCGCGGTAGCCGTGGCATTACCCGTGAATCCTGGTGTAAGCGGAACAACTACACCATTTTTCCAATACACTGCCTGAAAATAATATAGGGGTGCGGGACCAAATTGATGACCTGCGGCATAAACATCGCTGCCAGCGACAAATAATCCATTATTGCCAGACGCAAGTGTAGAAGTAGAAGCACTCGGAAGCGTGTTGATCACTACACCATTTTTCCAAATGCTGTTCACATTGTTATTTACACCCGAACAGTAAATATCTGTGCCCGAAATAATGATAGTGCTTATCCAACCAGTTTGCGTAGAAAGTTGAACACTGGTCCCATTTTTCCAGTAAGTAGGTGTATTGGTATTGGCTGGCCCTGCAATATAGATATCATTGGCCAATCCTGTTATAGAATATGCCTCGTTGCAGCTAGCCGCAGCCGTAAAGACAGCATTCGTCCAATACCCCCAGTTGGGGCTAAGATTTGTGACGCTGCCGCATGTATATACAGTGGCACCCGACAGGTAAGTAAACAAGATACCATTACTTGTGCCACTACCTGTTGCAACCGTTACATTTCCTGTTGTGCCGTTTGCCGGCGCCATAACTACAATTTGTGTGGCAGAAGCAGATACAATGGTTGCCACGGTGCCATTGAACCTAACGGTGTCTTTGGTTGCAGTAGGATCAAAATTGGTCCCTGTAATAGTTACGCTTGTCCCAGCCTGCCCCGATGTTGGATCTATTACAGTAATAGTTGGCGCATTGGACGTAGTCGAAGTGGTTACCGGCACTACATTTCCATAGGCTGTTCCCACCGCATTGGTAGCATAAGCACGCACATAATAAGTAGTGTGGGGTGTTAATGACGTGAACAGCGAAGAATATTGTTGGGGCGAGCTCAGTGCCCCCAGATTTGTGTTAGCGTCGGCAATAGTGGGAGTTGTGTTGGTGCTGCTGTAGCAATGCCCATAAGCTGTAATATTTGAAGAACCAATATTTACAATGCTTCCTGCTATATAGAATGAGGCTGAGCTTATACCAAATGGCGCCAATGTGGCCACATTGGGCGGCTGAGGCGTTACCGTATCTTTGGTGGTGAAGTAAGTAATTTGTTTGGCGTAGATAGTATCGCTGCCGGCAATATAATAGGCGCGAATATAATAGGTTGTTTTTGGAAACAAACCGGTCAATGTGCTGATATAATTGCCATCTTTATTTTCTGTAAATTCTGTTTTTCCCTGGTTAATAATATAATCAGGCACGTCATTGGCGCTTGACCAGCACTGCCCGAATTTAATTTGGGCAGTGGTATTGATCCCGCTCAAAGAGCAATGTGTAATAGCCGAAGCAGAATAGACGGATAGCACATCTTCGTTGGTAATGGAAGGTTGAGTAGGTGAATACTTAACACAGGCTGCAGCAAACAGCGATAGTATTATAAATAATTTTACTATATTCCGGGCATCTCTCATAATAAATTAAATTTTGCAGTTTGCGCTGTTATCAACAGGCCTATATATATTATTAATATTATTAATAATGTTATCGTAACAGCGGTAAGTTTTTCAACGGAATAATGAATCAACAGCTTTAGAATGAAGCTCCTGCGGGCAAAGCGTCTTCCCTCGAGATAAAGTTGGAGTTGACGTGCCTGAAAATTAAGGCTGTTGGTTGTGGAGATTTACGGCAATTAAGTGAACGGTGGTTATGAGTAAGTAAACTGAAGGAAGGGGCGTTTTTATTTTATTATGTGTGCAATGCTGGCATGGCGGGGGGCAGGCAGGTCGTCTGTCCTTCCGGAATAATATTTACGACAGGCATCTTCCGGCTCCAGTACCCGGACGCAGGAGAAGCCGCGGGCGATCAGTTTTTTCTTCAGCTCTTCCGGAGTAAAAAAGGTCTGCCAGGGTTCGCCGAGCTCAGCGGCGCGTTCGCTCAGGGGATGATACTCTCTCTTCTGCGTAAAGGTGAGCACCATCTCGCTGCCGGCCGGCAGCGAGATCATCCAGTCAAATACTGCGTCGATGGCTTCCATGCTGAGATATACGAGGACCCCCAGCAAGGAGATAAAGCACGGAAGGGCAGGATCAAATGGCTGTCCGCTGAGGGCTTCTGCAATGGTGCTGTGTTCAAAATCTATCGGGGTAAAGAAGAGGTTACCGGGTGTCTCCAATCCGGCCCTGTCCAGCATCTGTCTTTTTTGTTGCTGTGTAGCCGGGTGATCCATTTCGAAGATGCGCAGCTTTTCCAGTTCCGGCGCCTGCCGCCAGGCATAGGTATCCAATCCGGCGCCCAACAATATGTATTGATGAACCCCTCGCTGGCAGGCAGCGGCAAGACAATCTTCCGCGAAGCGGCTGCGAAGCAGGACGTGGGACCGTAGTCCTATGCTGACCGGACTCCGGAAAGGGCTGGGGTCCTGCCGGAGCCGTTCTTTAAAGTCGGGCCCCAACAGCTGAAGGATCACCGGATCATATAGCAATTTTGGCTCTCCGTCGAGGACCTGGTGGACGGCCCGCAGACTGGCGACCGCCAGGGAGGTAGCACTGCTTTTATTCTTTTCCATGTACTTGATTTCCAATTCTAAATTAAGTCATTGATCCATACCGCCAACCGTCTGTGGGATTTCTTATCAATTGTTAAATGGGAGGGGAAATACCCCCTGAATATGGTAAATTTGCCGGAAATGTCGAGTACTTACGATGCATATGAGGTAGTTATAGGCCTGGAAGTACATGCCCAGCTACTGACCCGTACCAAGTTGTTCTGTGGTGACAGTGCTGCTTTTGGAGGCGAGCCAAATACACATGTCAGTGCCGTGACACTGGGTCTGCCCGGGGCCCTGCCCAAGCTGAACAGGATGGCGGTGGAATTCGCTATTAAAATGGGCCTGGCCTGTCATTGTGAGATAGAGCGAAATAATTATTTTGCCCGGAAGAACTATTTCTATCCCGACCTTCCCAAAGGATACCAGACATCACAGCATACTACTCCTGTCTGCAAGGGCGGGTCTGTCCGTATCCGTTCTGCCGATGGTGAGAGGGATGTACAGCTGAACCGTATCCACCTCGAAGAGGATGCCGGCAAGAGCATACATGACATCGATGCGGAAAATACCTGCGTGGATTACAACCGGGCAGGCGTTCCGTTGATAGAGATTGTCACGGAACCGGACCTCCGCAGCGCGGATGAGGCGTATGCCTATCTGACTGAGCTGCGTAAGATGGTACGCTTCCTTGGTATCTGTGATGGCAATATGGAGGAGGGCAGCATGCGCTGTGACGCCAATGTCTCTATTCGTCCGAAAGGAGCCACTACGCTGGGAACGAAGGTGGAAGTAAAGAACCTGAACTCTATCCGTAACGTAAAAAGAGCTATCGAGTTCGAAGCCAGGCGAATGATGGACATGGCGGAACAAGGTATTCCTGTACAGCAACAGACACGCAGTTTTGATGCCGGCAATGGTACAACATTCGCTTTGCGTAGCAAAGAGGAGGCCAATGACTACCGGTATTTCGCCTGCCCCGATCTCCCACCCTTTCAGGTAAGCGATGCTTATCTTGAAGAGATACGCAACTCTCTGCCGGCGCTGCCCGAAGAGCTGGTGATGAAATATACCCGTGATCTGCAATTACCCGAATATGACGCCCGGGTGATTTGCGACGATAAGGAGACCGTGGATTATTTTGAACAGCTGATAAAAGAAACTCCTTACTATAAGGCGGCCGCCAACTGGCTCCAGGGGCCTGTATGGTCTGCGAGAAATGAGCAGGGGCTTTCATTAAAGGACTTTCCTGTCAAGCCTTCCAGCCTGGCCCGTCTGATACAGCTGGTGGAAGAAGGGCGTCTTAGCTTTTCCATCGCCAGCTCCAGGATCTTTCCTGTGCTGTTAAAAGATACTTCGGCCGAACCCCTGGACATCGCCGTCTCCCTTAACCTCATACAAAGCTCAGACACCAGCGAGATCGCTGCCTGGGTAGAACAGGCGCTGGCAAAAATGCCTGACAAGGTCACGGAATACCGCAAAGGGAAAAAAGGACTTATCGGGCTTTTTGTAGGAGAAGTAAAAAAACTCTCCAAAGGTAAGGCGGACCCTCGGCTGACCAATCAATTATTGCTGGAAAAATTGGAAAACTGATATTACCATTTATATGATAACTAAGCGTTTTTTTCTTAATACAAGTGTCGTAGGCCTGATGACTGTCACCCTTGCGCTGTCTGCCTGTGTAACCAAAAAGAAAGGTGGTTTTACTGTCGAGGGTTCCTATAAGAATGCGGACAAGCTCGCGGTGATGGACGGACCTGTAAATAAGGTCTATCTGCTGGAACTGCCTTCCGGGAAGGATCAATCGCAGCAGCCCATCGTGCTGGATTCGGTGAAGCTCAATGGCAATAACGGACATTTTACGCTGACAGGCATGACCCATGCCCAGGAGATATACGAGGTGGTCTTTGGCAATGATCTTCTGGCTGTGCCTGTAGTGAATGACGTACAGGAAATGAAAATAACGGTAGACCTTGGAAAGAAAGATGATTTTTATGACGTCAGCGGTTCTGAGGCCAGCAATCAGCTAAAGGATCTTGTAAATATTTTTGGCAGAAAGGACTATGAGGTAGGGAAGACTATGACCCAGCTGGACAGCCTGAAAGGTATACACGCTTCTGACAGCGTCATACTGGCCGTCACGGATAAAAAGAACAGAGCGATACAGGATCTCAATACCTATATCAAGCAATTCCTCAATACCAATAACAACGCCCCGGTTTGTGCTCTGGCGCTTGGCTGGGCTTCACGCAGCCTGACGAAGTCGGAGTTTGAATCTATCCTTGACAACCTGGTAAAGAAATTCCCTGCCAGCCCTATGATACAGGGAATAAAGCAGGATTACGACAAACAGCTGGCGCAACTGGAAAAACAGAGTACTACCTGGGTGGGGCGTCCGGCACCGGAGCTGTCCTTACCGGATGTCAACGGACGTAATGTATCGTTGTCTTCTTTTAAAGGGAAATATCTGCTGGTGGACTTCTGGGCAAGCTGGTGTGGACCTTGTCGTGCGGAGAACCCCAATGTGGTTGCGGCGTACAATGCATTCAAGGGTAAGAATTTTACGATCCTGGGAGTTTCGCTGGATAAAGAAAAGGATGCGTGGCAGCAGGCTATAAAAGAAGATCATCTGACCTGGACGCATGTCAGCGATCTTAAATTCTGGCAAAGCCAGGCGGTACAGACGTTTCACTTCGAAGGGATCCCCTTTAATGTGCTGATTGATCCACAGGGAAACATCATTGGACAAGGATTACGGGGAGATGAGCTGGAGAATAAATTGAAGGAAGTGTTGAAGTAGAATAAAATATATTCTACATTGGGCGTCTAAAACAAAACCTTATGCGCCTTAGGCTTTATCCACTCCTTGCATTTATTGGTATTACAAATTTTTGCCATGCTCAAGTCACCCCCGCACCAGACGATGCCAGTCATTACTACTGTCCATTGCTAGTCCAGGGCTATTATCAATTTAATACCACTCTTGTTCCGAACCCGTCCATAAATGCGCATCCGCCGGGGATTAATTCTGCCTCCACTATCAGTAGTAGTGGCGACTTCACTCTTACTTTTACTGACGTTAAAGAAGAGCATTCCATTACCATACATACTTCGGGTGGGGATGTAGGTCCTTTCAAGTTTAAGTATGTCAGCACCCTCGATGGCATCACGGCAAAGTTTTCCGTCGTGCCGTCGCCGGCACCTCCTCCGGGTTACGGCGGGTCGGTGCCGATGCCCTTGTGTTACACCACTCCTATCAACTATAACTCACCGTTGGTGTTCTACCTGGATAACACGGGCGCTCCTTACGGCACAGGTATGAGTGTGTATGAATGGCAGGCGCCTAAAGGGTGGTTGATCGACGGGAAACTGTCCGACGGATCGACTCCCATCGCCGGCGGACCTGCCGCTGTCATTACACCGGACCCAATTTCGACAGGAGCGTTGCAGGTCAGGGCGAGGAATGATTGCAGTTCTACCTTGAAGCCAAGCGGCTGGTTCAAGATCAGCATTCCACGACCGACGATCGCTATATTGGCAAACAACGTAAATCCGCTGTCATTGTCTTGCGGGAACAATAGCCCGGTGACCTTTACGCTTCAGAACGCAGACCAGGCGTCTTGTATCACCGGGTACACCTGGAATATCGGCAGCAGCCCTAACGGATGGCTTTATCAAGGTTCGCCTGCTCCGGCCACCATTAGCACTACGACAAATACTTTAACGTTGACCCCTGCGGCAGGTACGACACCGCCTGGAAATGTTTCGGTCACCCCGCTTATAAATGGCGTTGCTTACCCGAGCAGCTTTACCGAAACGGTAAATTTTTCAAGCGCAATACCCACCTATACCCTTTCGGGTGCCGGGAATATATGCACATCCGAGGTATATTCCCTTGACAATGCCCTGGTGACGGGGAGTTCGGTAACCTGGTCTGTAACGCCTGCCACCAGTGCCGTAACGGTCACCCCTTTGAGCGCCACTACTGTCCAATTGACAAGGGTAGGAAGTCAGACGGGAACGGTCACCCTTACGGCATCTATTAGTAATCCCTGTACCAACACTCCTTCGGTGGTCACGAAGACGGGTATAATTATCGGAACGCCGCCGAGCCAGATAGTGGGGCCGTACGACTCGACAAATACCACCCTTGTATCAACGATGTATGCAAATAGTACTTATTATTTTTATGCGTATGAGGGAACAACCAATCCGCCGCCTTCAACTTACGCCTGGGTGTTGACGCCGCCAGCGGGAAGCGACAATTTCCCGATGAATTTTTCCGGAAGCCCTATCAAGGTTAAATTTCCCGGCGATGTCGGCCAATACACGTTGAAGGTTACAAAAACAAATTCCTGTGGGACGGCTATTACCACAAGAAGGCTAATTGTGAGCAGCCGTACAGCTTTTTTAGTAAAAGCATCGCCAAACCCTGCCGCCAATACGATAACCATTACAGCGGAGGATGCCAGCTCCGGGCTGGAAGGGTCGCAAGCGGCGTCAAAGACATCAATGACACAAGCGCACGGAAGCTTAACGATAGATCAAGTAAAATTATACAATGTGTCGGGCGTGCTGGTGCGCACGATCGTAAATAAGTCCGGTGTGAACGTAGTTCTGGATGTCAGCGACCAGAAGCCGGGAATATATTTCGTGGAAGTATTTAGCGGGAAGCTCCGCAGCAGACAAAAGATAGTTGTCCAGCGTTAGTGTAGGATAGTAGAAAATGAAAGAGGCCGCCTCATAATGAAGCGGCCTCTTTTTTCCTGTGGGATCGATCCTATTACGGATTCTGATCCGAACCTGTCATACTCTTGTTAGCCTGCAGTTCTGTCTGAGGGATCTTTAATTCGAACCTCGGATCGTTGGCAGGGACTAGGTAGTTGTAGGGAACGGGGTGATTGGTAGTGGACCTGTCGATGGGCAGTTGCAGACGCTTTGCGTCCAGGTAATCGATGCCCAGCTCACCATAAAGCTCTTTCCTTCTTTCCAGCAGGATCTCATCGATGAGCGCCTGACCGGTGTTGTGGGATTGTACAGCGGCCGCGTCACGGTTGGATTGCAGGGCGAACAATACGTCGTCTGCATCCGCCTTGCTTTGTCTGGCTTTTGCTTCGGCTTCGATGAGGTACATTTCTCCCACACGCATCATGTTCAGGGATTCATTAAAGTCGATGGTCTTCAGCGCCACGGTCGTCCCATTCAGCATATCGACGGGCGAAACAGAACCTTGCGCGGTGCCAAATTTATTGGTGCCATAGGCGTCGGCCTGGGTAACATCCGGATCATACACATAAAATGTATTCCTTACATCGGTGGTTGTGAAGGAATTGACCAGTTCGTTGTTTATCCAGAATGCGTCGTATCCGCTGCCGTCCTGTACGAAGAAGGAGCTTGGAGTTCCATAATATAATGACTGACCTCCATTCTCCGTAGTCTGGGGGAAGCCCCATAATACTTCTGAAGAAGTAAGACCGTTGTAATTATCGGGATAGCCGCTGGCATCCAGGGTATGACCCTGTATAGCATTTTTGGCGGCGTTCTCTGCATCGGCCCAACGTCCTTGTTCGAGATAGATCCTGGCGGCCATGCCCCAGGCCACATTCAGGTTGACCTGGTCCTTTAGCAACTGCGAGGTACCGATGTTTGCCAGGGCGAATTCGATGTCCGCATTGATCTGGTCGAAAGTCTGCTTGAGCGTACCTCTTGGATTGCCCTTGGTGGTATCTGCGGCGGGAGAGGTATATATAGGTACTCCTTTTGCATTGGGATCGATGGAATAAGCATCCGAGAATTCACGGGCCAGTTCGAAGAGGTACCAGGCGCGCAGGGCCCTGGCTTCGGCGAAGATGGCGTTTTTATCCCCGTCAGCGATAGTAGTACTTTGGGTAGTCCCATCGATCAGCACATTGATCTGGTTCAACAGTTCATAAAAGAAATACCAGGTGAACTTCACGCGCCGATAGGTTGGTTCCCTGTTGGCATTCTGGTAGTCGAAATAATACCAGCTGTTGTAAGGCATTACGATGTCCTTTCCTTTTACATCGCGGGCCATGAATACGGAGTTATAACCCCAGGTATCGGTAGCGCCGCCGGCAGCCGCATCTGTACTTTGCCATTGAGAGCGCATGGTACGATAAATACCATTAAAATACACCCGTACGTTATCCGCAGAGGCAAATACATCTTTCGGGGATGCGCTATTGGTGGGTTTTTGCCCGTCGATAAAATTTTTCTTACAGGCGCCTAAAAGGAAGAGGAAGGCTATCCCCACGTAAAATATGCTTAGTCTATATTTATTGTAAGTCATTGGATTACTGTTTTTAAACATCAAAAGTTAACGTCAAGTCCGGCGGACAGGGTTTTGAATGGGAAGGCGTTGCCATTGGCGTCGCCGTTGAGCGCGGATTCGGGGTCCGAGCCTTTCTTCAGCTTATCCCAGGTCAAAAGATTATCTACCTGTACATAGAGCCTTACAGATCTGACTGCTTTTTTAATGATCTCCGGATTAAATGTATAACCCAATGTGACATTCCTCAGACGGACATAATTACCACTGTAAAGGAAACGAGTGGAGCGCTGGGCTTCGTCGTTGTTATTCGGGTTCAACTTGGGAACATCCGTGATCTGGCCAGGCGTATTCCATCTGCGTAGTTCATCCGGACTCATCTGCGCACCAAAGCCACTGTAAATACCTTGCATGAGACCTGCGTAGTTATTGTCATAATACTTACCTCCGAAGGCATAGTTAAAGAGGACATTCATATCCAGTTTCTTCCACGAGAATCGAGTGGAGAAGCCGCCCGTATACTTTGGAATACCCGATCCTACCCATTTCTCGCTGGTAAGCGCTGTGGTATAGCTATTGGTCTTTTTGCTCTTGCCCGTCTGATTTCCTCCCGCGTCCAGCGAGTCGATCCACCACTGACCATGACCAGTAGCGGGGTCTACACCTGCCCAAACAGGCATGTAAAACTCATAGATAGATTTACCAACTACGTTGCGAAATGCTCCGGATGTTGCAAAGGTATCTGTACCTGGCAAGAGTGAGATGATCTTGTTCTTAAGGTAGGTAATATTCAGGCTGACATCCCAGTTGAAGTCTTTGCTGCGCATGATGCCATAGTTAAGCGTTACCTCTATCCCTTTGTTCTGCAGCTTGCTGATATTGTAAAGGATCGATCCAAACCCGGAAGAAGGTGGCAGTGGCTTGTTCTGAATAAGGTCCAGAGAATTCTTCCGGAACAGATCGATACTACCGGTGAGCCTGTTCTTCAACAGTTCGAAGTCGATGCCTATGTTGGTGGTAAGCTGTTTTTCCCACCTGATGTGGTAGTTTGCCAGCTGGTTGAGATAAACACCGGGATTGGTGATATCGTTATTGCCGCTTTGGTACGTGTTCAAATAAGGGAACAAGGATTTATTGCCACTCGGATCCAACAACGCCTGGTTGCCTGTAGCGCCATAGGAAACCCGTAATTTCAACAAGTTGACAAAGGTAACAGGCTTCATAAAATCTTCCTTGGACATGATCCAGGAAAGAGCGCCTGCGGGGAAGGTTCCATAACGATAGCCGGGAGCAAAGACGGATGATCCATCCCGACGAGCGGTGAATTCGGCAAAGTACTTGGCCATGTAATCATATTTTACACGCGCCAGGTAACTCTGCATGGTACCGGTAGCAGTGTAGCCTTCAAACTGCTCGGAAGTCGTAGCATTGCTGAGCTGCTGTTGTCCGGAAAATGCAAAACCAGTCTTGGAGCCATACATCGTCTCGTAATTATACTTGTAGGCTTCGTAACTGGCCATGATCTCGATATGATGATCTCCAAAGCGCTGGTCATACCCGATCATGTTGTTCCAGGTCCAGGACGTAGTGAGATCGTCTTGACGATAAACACGACCACCGACGCTAGAGGCATCGCCGAAGTCTTTATCCTCGTAATGCAACTCGTCCAAGGTATAGCGGTTGATCCCAAACTGGGATTTGTAAAAGAGATTCTTGGTGAAATTGATCTGGCCAAAGGCATTGAGGTTGGTCAACAGACGATCGTAGTCCCAGTTATCGAGGTTCACCGTGCCCACGACATTCGACGGCTGTAGTACGGGCCTGTTTACATTCACCGTGCGACTGGGGTTGGGTTTGCCATAGTCGAAGATGGGATTGCCATTAATATCCTTAATGATGACACCGCTATCGTTCCGGGCATAAATAGGGAATACGGAAGACATGCTTCTGCCATATCCTATGACATCCGAGTAGGTGCCGTCACCCTGAGCCGGATAATTTTGTTTGGAAGAGACGAGACTGGCCCGTGCGCCGACGGTCAGCCAATTGGTGAGGTCTGTGTTGTAGTTCAGGGTGGTGGTGACGCGCTGATAGTTACTCTTGATCACATACCCATCCTGATTGAGATAGCCGGCGGAGAAGTAATACCTGCTGCGGTCTGTACCGCCGCCGATACCCAGGTTGACATCCCTTCTGGCGGCTGTTCCTCTTGTCAGGGCCTTGGTCCAATCATCGTTCCACAATGGAGTGGCTCCCGCTACCAGCTTGCCGTCGGTGCCGACGGGGTTGGCGAAGCCGGGACCATAAGGGTTGTAGCGGAACCCGCTCTTGATCAGGTTTTGGGTCGCCAGGGTCGCCGCATTGGGGTTGGCGCCATAGGTATTCTTCAAACCTTCCCAACCCAACTCAAATTGCTGTTGAGTGTTCAGGTAGTCGTAGTCGTGGACGGCTCTTGAAGAGATCCCGTATGTGGCAGTGAGGTTGATGTTCGGGGCCGCATTCTTCCGTCCTGCCTTGGTATTGATCAGAATGACACCATTAGCAGCGCGGGAACCATAGAGCGCTGTTGCTGAGGCATCTTTCAGGATGGAGAAATTGTCAATATCCGCCGGGTTGATCATATTGATATTGCCGTCGAATATTGCTCCGTCCACTACGATCAATGGGTCTGCGCTGGCGCCAAGGGAAGCGATGCCCCGGATCCGGATAGTAGGATTCTCACCTGGCTGTCCATTGGTATTGACTACCAATACACCAGGAGCCGTTCCTTGCAAGGCCTGACCCACTGACACCACCTGCTGATTTTTGATCGCATCAGCGTTGACAACTGAAATGGCAGCTGTGACCTCCGACTTCTTCTGTGTGCCATAGGCCACTACGACAACTTCCTGAAGATTGGGATTGGCGGCCAACTTCATGACGATGGTCATATTTTCGGAGATAGCTATCTCCTGGGTGGCATAATTGACGGAAGAAACTGAAATCCTTTTGGCTGTGGCTGGTACAGAGATGCTGAAGACTCCGTCGGTGGTCGTGCTGGTTCCCCGACGGCTACCTTTGATCTGAATGCTGGCTCCAGGGATAGGATTCCCTTTTTCGTCCAGTACTGTACCACTGATGATCCTGCTTTGCGCCCATAATTGGCCGCATAGGAAAATGAGAGAGCATAATAATGCAATTTTTCTCATAAGCTGTGACTTTTAATGTTAACCTAATAGAAGTGTGTTCGAAAAAATATGTGACGAGTCAGACCTGCTGACGAATCAGGACCCGAAGGGGCCAAGAAGTCTACACGGCTGTCTGCTGTGTAAGGTTGCCTCTAAAGTGAAATGAAAAATAAATTGAAATGAAATGAGGGGGGCCTTTCCGCCCCGGATAGCAGTAGTTTGTTGACATAGTGAAAAAAATGGTGCCGACCAGCCAACGAGGTTGATCAGCGGGTTAAACAGTGGTTGTGTGACTAATCAGGCCTTATAATACAAAAAAGACCCAAATATGTAATTTAACAAAAATAAGACAGCATTTGTCAATAATTATAAAATTATTGACTCGCTTAGGTGGGTATTTTTAAAAAATTTCGTGGTCCCGTCCAGAATCGAACTGGAATCCAGGGCTTCGGAGACCCTTATACTATCCATTGTACTACAGGACCGTGTACTTAAAAGGCCTGCAAAACTACGTTAAAAATTTTACTTGCCAATAAAAACGAGCCGGAGGTTGGTTGTCCGAAGGACAGACATTAATAAAAGCTCTTTGGCTTATGCTGTTCTTTTTCCAAGGGAGCCTGATTGGATAATATTTCATGCTGCAAGCTATCGGGCGGGCCATATATCCGGATGACACATCCATAATGGAGAGAAAATACTTTGAAGCTGTCGATCAGTTTCGTCCCGGTGATATGGGAGAGAATGCTTCGGATGACCCCGCCGTGGGCCACGATGGCTATGGGGTCTTCAGCCGGCCGGGAGGACGGGACCGATGTGCCGGCGGCAGCGCTACCATGTATACCGGTGAAGCACCCTGTTACCCGCTGGTGCAGGTCCAGGTAGCTCTCCCCGCCGGGTATCCTGATGTTTACGAAGTCTTTCATCCAGGGCTCTATCTCCTCCTTTGGCAGGTCATCCCAGCTCCGCATTTCCCATTCTCCGCAATGGATCTCCATCAATTCTGGATGAAGCTTTACCTGGTGTGCAGGGAATAGACGCTCCGCCAGGCGGGAACACCGTTGCAACGGACTGCTGTGTACGGATGAAAAAGAGGAGGGCAGGTGCTGCCGGATAATGGACGCCTCATCCATAAAACTTTCTGTGACATCCAGGTCCGTCTGTCCGTAGCAGATGCCTTTACCCACCGCGGGGGTCGTATGCCTTATTAAATAGATGTCTTTCATACAATATATGCCCGTTATGTAAACCTCCAGACAATAATCCAGCCAAGATAGACCGTCAGCTCCGTCACCTGTTG
>Ga0105237_10001813_pt1 | contig 27545 bp, 17 predicted proteins | sample KBSC24metaG_FD_81520 | JGI IMG/M metagenome (GOLD analysis project Ga0105237, IMG submission 81520) | Corn rhizosphere microbial communities from Kellogg Biological Station, Michigan, USA - KBS C2-4 metaG | ecosystem: Host-associated > Plants > Roots > Rhizosphere > Soil | place: Michigan, USA... | reverse complement strand
TTGGCCAGCGTATAATAGTTCCTGTTGTCCCTTAAAAAATCGTCAAAATGTACAGCTCTGTAAAAATCATTGAACGCTGCCAGAAAAGCCTCGGCGTTCCGCCGTCCTTCGACACTATCTCCCTTTTTCGAGAAAGACTTTATCTTATCCAGCGTCGTGGCGCCGTTGATCTTCGCATTCGGTGCATCACCCACCTGCAGCAAAAAGTCGACAAACCAATCATCCGAATACCATTCTTTGGCCATTTTTCGGTAAATACCCATCACCGCGCAGCTGTCATATTGCCGGTATTGCACATAATTCCTCACGACTCCGGCACACCAATCCGCCCATGTGGCCTGCCGGTGGTCAATGACCACCGTATCCTTTCGCGCAAGCAGATCGGCCCCATTATCCAGGTCCATCATGAGCCCAAACAGCTCTACATTGCTGTTCGTCCTGACCAATATCTTCTTTTGAGCATCGGTGTAAAAAAATGCTAATAAAAGGACAAAGAATAGGCAATACCGGTACATATTCATTATTATTTATACTATACTACAATGATAGTTCCTGTCCCCGGCAGGGGCTTGTATAAAATTGCTTTTTTATGCCTGAAGGTATTTACTGGGCGAGACCCCGAAGTACTTCTTAAAGCTGTGGGTAAAATGGCTGGGGTCAGAGAATCCATGCGAATAGGCAATCTCCGCCAGGGGCGTTCCTTCCAGCAGCATTTTTCTCGTCTTTTCCAGCCGGTATAGCATAATATAGGCCTGGGGGGTGATGCCTTTGGCGTTCTTGAAGGCCCTGATAAAATGGAACTTGCTCATACAGAATTGACGGCAAAGCCAGCCGGTATCGATGGGCTTGTTCGGATAGGATTCGATGATATCGTCTATACGTGAAAAATTCCCTGTCCACCTGTCTTTCTCATACGGCCTGACGGCATGCCTGGCCAGGCCCTCTATAGCACCCTCCAACCCTATAACGTCACCCGTATTGAATACCTGAAGAAAAGACTGATAGAGGGTCTTATTATGGATCACCCGCTCCAGCGCATCCACCCTGCCTCCTTTGAAATGCTGGAGTACATCAGGGTTGATATAAATGGTCTTATAGCTATACCCCGTCTCACTCAACGAATGATTTCGGTGGACCTCCCCGGCCTGGGTAATGCTGATCGTCCCGGCAGGCGCAATAAAATCCTGCTCGGGATTCTTTAATATCTCGGTACCGTTTGTTATCAGGGACACACAATAAAAGTCATGGAAATGAAAGGGAAAATACGCGCATTCATTTTCCGACGTGAAAAGCTCCGTATTGTCAAAATGGGGTAATCTCCTGAATTCAAAGGATGGCATGAAATAAATATACAAAAATCATTTCAACACTCCTCCTAATACCTCTATCTTTCCATCGATGCCTTCCGGTGTCGTCAGTCCCAGGATCTTCGCTATCAGCGGATACACATTCACATTCTCGAAAGGCGCTATCTTGACCCCGTTCTTAAACGCCGGCCCCCACGCATAAAAGCTGGCGCCCATTTGAGGAATAGCATTGTCAAACCCATGCTCCCCCGGGAGAACTTTGTGATTGCGTACATATATCATCCTCGGATACTTCGCCACCAGCAGTATGTCCCCCATCCGGCCGTAGCGGTCATCCCCAGACGTATAATGCCAGCGGGCAGGCGTCTCATTCGGAAGATAGATATCGAATCCCTCCGGGCCCTCTTTTTTCAAAGCCTCATACTGGGCCCGTACATCCTTCTTATCTTTTCCATACAGATGCCGTAAAGTCTCGCTGCCCGAAACAAGGAACTTCGTTGTATCGATACTGCGAGGCAGCTCGAGTCCACCCTTTACTGTGTCGATGGACGCCATGCCATGGTCCGATACGAAAATATAGTTCACCGGCAGATGCAGCGACTCCACCGCAAGCACCATCTTCGCGATGCAATTGTCCACCAGGTGCACCGCCTCTTCCGTCTCCTTGCTGTCCGGCCCATAGGTATGCTCCGCATGATCCACCTGTGAGAGATAGAACAAGATAAGATGCGGTCGCTGCTCTTCGGGCAGCTGCAGCCATTCCTTTACAGTATGCAGGCGGTCATCCAGCGGTATCTTGTCATTGAATATATAATAATACGTCGGACGCATTCCACCCACCGCGGCCTCGGAACCTACCCAAAAAAAGCTTGCCGATAACATATGCTGCTGTTCCGCCAGGTTCCATATAGGCGTCCCACCATACCAGGAGCTGTCCTGTACAGCCGTACGATCGCTGATACGATACCCCCTTCCCTTTTTCGGATCATAAAATGTATTGTCCACCAGTCCATGATGAGAGGGGTACATCCCGGTGGCCAGGCTATAATGATTGGGGAAAGTGACGGAAGGATACGAAGGAATCATTCTCTCCGCCGCCACCCCTGTCGAACGCAATGTCAGCAGGTAGTTGGCGCCATATTTTTCGGCCAGGTCCCAGCGAAACCCGTCCGCAGATATAAGAATGACATACGGCTTTTTTTCCTGCTCCGGAGCGTTTGTGCGTCCGGGTGTGACAACCTGTTCTGTCGGTGCCTGGGCGCGGAGAATAGCGGCCGGGCCCGAAAGTAGTATAATAAGTAAAAGATATTTCATGCCGCCAAAAGTAAGGATTATAAGCAAAGCTTTTCGATTAACAAGCCGGTCCTGCTCAGGCAGGCCGGCTTATTTTTTGTCCGCACCTCGGACAGCCTATGTATCGAATACGAACAACCCGCCCGGGCAGGCGCACCTCTACCATTTGATTTACAATCCCCTGCAATAATGGCACTCCTTTGGCACCAAAAAGGGCATGATAAAGAATTATTTTAAGGTCGCCATCCGCAACCTCCTCCACAACAGGGTCTTTTCTTTTATCAATATCTTGGGACTGGCCGTAGGCATGACAGCCTGTTTCCTTATTTTCCAGTATGTCCGCTTCGAGTCCGGCTATGACAGCTTCCATAGCAAGGCAGATCGTATCTACCGTGTGGTGGGAGACGTAAAGACACCCACGGAGACCATCAGCACGGGTCTCACCATTACACCCCTGGCGCCCAATCTCAAAAAGGATTTCCCCGAAGTGGAGGACGCCGTACGGTTGTGGCGGGACGGTATCCTCGTTCACAAGGGTGATGTAAAATTCCAGGAAAAACGCACCGTGTTCGCCGACAGCTCATTCTTCAACATATTCGACTTTCCCCTCCTCACCGGCGACAAACACACCGCGCTGACAGAGCCCATGAGCATCGTTCTCTCCGAGACAGCCGCCAAAAAATATTTCGGCAATGCCAATCCCCTGGGGCAGCAGATCCAGATTACAGGCGCCGCCCTCAATGCCACCATCACGGGCATCATGAAGGATATCCCCCAAAATTCGCAGATCCAGGCGGACATGCTGATATCCATGTCGTCCTGGAAGCCGGTATATGGCCGTCCCTTGCAGGACAGCGAATGGACCAACCATAATTATTACACCTATATTTTGCTGCAGCCACATACGGATGCCCAGGCTTTTGAAAAAAAGCTGCCCGACTTCATGAAACGCCATCACGGCGCGGATGCCGACAAGCTGCAGATGTGGGAGACCCTGTCGCTGGAGCCTTTGCGCGACGTTTATTTAAAGTCTACGCGTGACGGATTTGTACAGGGTAATATCCATAATGTATATATTTTTTCTATCGTAGCTCTCTTCATTCTGATCATCGCCTGCATCAATTTCATCAACCTTACGACAGCCCGAAGTACAGTAAGAGCAAAAGAGGTGGGTGTGCGGAAAGTGATAGGTGCGGCGCGGTCACAATTAGCCGGACAATTCATTGGGGAGTCGGTGATCATCTGCTGGATGGCCTTCATCCTTACCCTCATCCTGGGTTCTGTGACCCTGCCGCTATTTAATCAATTGGCCGGTAAAATGATCAGCCCCGGTATCTTTAACAGGGGCGCCGATATCCTGGGTCTTTTCCTGCTGTCCACGCTCATCGGCATCACTGCCGGCATCTATCCTTCCCTGGTGCTTTCCGCCTTCCGTCCCGTCAGCGTGCTAAAAGGCCGTTTTGCCACAAGCACACAAGGCCTGCTGCTAAGAAAGGGGTTGGTCGTATTTCAATTCACCATTTCTATCATCCTCATCGTAGGGACCATTATCGTCAACTCCCAGCTGCAATACATGCGCAATAAAGACCTGGGCTTTAGCAAGGACCAGGAGATGGTCATCTTTACCAATTACGACAAGAACAAGGATACTTTTAAGCAATCCCTTTCTTCTATACCCGGCGTGCTCTCCACAACCTATTCTTCGAATGTCCCGGGCGGAGGTTATGTTTCCTCCTACTCGGAGGTAGAGAACAAAACAGGCGAGATGCAGAAATGTACGCTGGATAATTATTTCGTGGACTTCGATTTCATACGGCAGTTCGACCTGAAGATCATCGCCGGAAGAGCCTTTTTAAAAGGCTATTCCACCGACAGCACCCAGGCCATGATCATCAATGAGAGCGCTGTTGCCATGTTGGGCTATACTTCGCCGCAGCAAGCTCTCGGCCGGAAATTCGATCAGAACGGCAGACAGGGCACGATCATCGGGGTAGTGAAGAATTTTAATTATAAGTCGTTGCGCGACAACATTCGCCCATTCAATCTGCGTATAGAGCCGTATGGCTTCGGGACCATCTCGATAAAAGTGGCAACAGCCAATCTGCCCGCCACGATAAAGGCCATCGAGAGCAGCTGGAACCATACTATCCCTAACAGGCCGTTTGAATACACATTTCTGAATGAGGATTTCAATCATCAATACGACTCGGATGCCCGGTTTGGCAACCTCTTTCTGAACTTCTCCATCCTGGCCATCATTATTTCCTGTCTGGGAGTATTAGGACTTGCCTCTTATAGCACCTTCCAGCGTACAAAGGAGATTGGCGTACGAAAAGTGCTGGGCGCCAGTGTAAGTAATATCGTGCGGCTCCTTTCCATCGACTTTATCAGGCTGGTATTGCTGGCCTTCCTCATCGCCTCGCCCATTGGCTGGTATGTCATGCACAATTGGCTCCATGGTTTTGCCTATAGTATACCCATCACCTGGCGGGTCTTTGCCCTGGCGGGAGGTCTGTCACTGCTGATCGTATTCCTGACCATCAGCTACCAGGCTATCAGGGCGGCAGTGGCTAATCCCGTGAAGAGCTTACGTACAGAGTGATCAAACCTCTTCCTGTGGCCGGTCGCGCACAACGATAAGATCCGAAACATCCACCGTGATAGGGATCAACCCCACCTGCACCACGGCTTTCTTGCCGCGCAGCTCTTTCACCGTACCCACCTGGTGGTTCTTCTTCATCTTCACCTTCACACCGACCTCGGCGCTGCCTCCTACCTCCTCATATTTGGCATCGAACTTCTTCCGTACCTTCTCATTCACCTGCTTTTCTTTTTGTTTGAACAGAAGGGCCTGCATTTGCTTGATCACCTCATTCTTATCCTCCGCCTTGCGCCAGTCAAAGACGACCTGACGCAGCTTGCGCTCCATCTCCTTCAGATAGGTGAGCCTTTCCTCCGTGATCCTGTTCTGATGCTTTAGCAGCTCCACCTGCTGCGTATGCTTTTCTTTGTGGATCAACGCCTCCATTTCCTTCTTCAGCTTTTCATTCTCCTTCATCAGCTTGTGAAGCTCTTTCTCCCGCTGTTCCAACTGGCGGAGGTCCTGCTCCGTACGATTCAGTAGTTTATCCAGCCGGAAATGATCCTCATCTACCAGCGTACGCGCCCGTTGAATAAGCCTCGGCTCCAGCCCGATGCGCTCGGCAATGGAGAAAGTATAGGAGCTGCCGGGCTTACCGATGATCAACTTATACAGCGGCTGCAGATTGTTCTCGTCAAAGGCCATCGCCCCGTTGATGATCCCCGAGGTCTTGTTGGCCATTACCTTCAGGTTGAGATAGTGGGTAGTGACGATGCCAAAGGAATGCTTTTTCACCAGCTCTTCCAGGATCACCTCCGCAAAGGCGCCGCCCAGGTTGGGGTCGCTGCCGCTGCCCAGCTCATCGATAAAGAAGAGAGTGCGGCCATTGGCATTCTCCATGAAATACCGCATGTTCTTCAAATGCGAGCTATACGTGCTCAGCTCGAACTCCAGGCTTTGCGTATCCCCGATATGGATCATCAGCTGTTTGAAGATACCCATCTCCGAATCCGGATGCACGGGTACGAGCAATCCGCTTTGCAGCATCATCTGCAGCAACCCCACGGTCTTCAGGGTTACGGTCTTACCACCCGCATTGGGACCCGATATGACCAGGATACGGTCCTTTTCATTCAGCTGTATATTCGTGGGTATGGTTGGCTTTTGGTTCTTGCGGTTATATAGGTACAAAAGAGGATGATAGGCCTGCCGGAGATGCACATGTGATTTGTCAACAAGCAAAGGGTAATTGGCATTCATCTCTCCTGCCAATCTTGCCTTGGCGCGGATAAAGTCAAATTCACCCAGCACATCGTGCCATACCATTAATAAAGGCGCATGCCCCGAAAGCCGTTGTGTCAACTCCCGGAGGATACGGTTCACCTCCCTGCTTTCTGCATGTTCCAGGCTAAAGACCTCGTTGTTAAGCTCGATGGTTTCTTCCGGCTCGATAAAGGAGGTACGGCGCGTATCGCTCTCCCCATGCAGGATGCCCTTTACCTGCCGCTTGTGTTCGGCATAGATGGCTACTACTCTTCGGCCGTTGAGAAAAGCCTCTTCGATGTCTGCTACATAGCCCGATTTGGCCAGTTTGGAGAGGATGCGATCGAACATACGGCGCAGCTCATTGCGTTTGCGAAAAAGACTCAGCCGGATATTGGCCAGCTCTTCCGAAGCATTGTCCCGTACGACACCCGACTCATCCAGCACTTCATCGATGGCGGCAATGATGCTTTTTTCATAATGGGTGTGTGCAATGACCTTCGCCAGCGCGGGATAGGCGGTCTTTCGCTCCGTATCAAACCACCGGAAAATGCTTTGTATGCTTTCCGCCAGCTTGCGCACTTGCATGAACTGTTCTCCCGACAAGGTAGCCCCTGGTATACCCAGCAGCTTCAACTCGCGGGAAAGATTTAATGTATGGTCATTGGGGAAATATTGTCCTGCGCTGGAGAGTAATTTGAACTCATGTGTCTGCTTCAGCTCCAGCTCGATAAACTCCTTGCGGGTATGTATACGGAGATCCCCTGCCTTTGCACGGGCGTATTCAGTATTACATTGTTCTGTCAAGAGCGCCTTTACTTTATCAAACTCTAATTGGACCGAGGCCGATTCCGGAAAAATTTTCATACACCATCCGCCCACAGGCGGTTCCTAACATTTTTTGAGCCGTAAAAGTACACCCTTTCTGCGGCTATACCTAGTGAATCACTTCAACGCATCTGCCTGGCGGGGAAAGACACTGGTATGCAATACAGTAGGAAGCTCTTCTTCCTCCCCTTCCTTCTCACGCAGGTATTTCCAAAAGATACCCACCACTCCCAGCGCCGCCAGTCCTTCCGCGAGCAGCGTAGCAGGTGCACCGATATATTGCGATACCGCCCCGATCAGGAGACTGCCCAGGGGCTGCAATCCGAAATAGGCCATGGCGAAATAGCTGATCACCCGGCCCCGCATGGCAGGCGCCACCGTTGTTTGTATGATGGTATTGGACACCGTCGTCTGCGCCATCATCCCAAAACCCGACAGCATGGCAAAGACCATTGCCAGGGGGAACGACTTAGTGTACGAGAAAAGCATCAATCCCAGGCCAAATAGGATAGTGTTCGTCCAAAGTATTCTTTTCCGATTGGCGGAAGAAGGCAGGGAAGCCAGGAATAACGCTCCCGTCACGGCGCCCAGTCCGATGAAGCTGTCGATATATCCAAAAGTGGTGGCATCTCCGTGGAAAATGACCTTGGCATATACGGGCATCATGGTGGCATAGGGTATCACCAGCAGGCTCATGACAGCCAGCATCAGGATCACCTTGGCAATGGACGGCGTCCGTTTGAGATAGGCAAATCCTTCTCGCATGTCGTCTATCCAAACTTTCTTATCATGAGGGCGCGGCACATAAGGCTTCAGCCGCATCCTCAGCAGCGAGATGATCACGGCGATAAAGCTGGCGGCGTTTAAAACAAAACAGACGCCCGCTCCCAGCCTTTCCAGCACCACTCCCGCGATGGCAGGACCAATCAGCCTGGCCAGGTTCACCATGGAGGAATTCAGCGCCAGGGCATTCGGGATCATCGTCTTGTCCTCTACCATATCATATACCAGCGATTGTCTCGACGGTACATCAAAAGCATTGATACATCCCAGCAGCACGCTCAATGCCAGCAGCTCCCACACTTTGTAATGTCCCATCAGGATCAATATGGCCAGGATCGATGCCTGTATCAGCGATGCAACCTGCGTGATCAGTAGCACACGGAATCTGTCGTACCTGTCCGATACGACACCTCCAAAGAGTCCCAGCACAAAAGAAGGGAATTGGCCCGCGAAGAATGTCAGCCCTAACATAAAGCTGCTGTGTGTTAGAGTAAATACGATCCAGCTTACAGCTGTACGCTGCATCCAGGTACCTATCAGCGATACGAATTGTCCATAAAAATAAAGGCGGTAGTTTCGACTATGCAGTGCGTCAAAGGTTGATAATTTCATCTTCACTATTCATCTATTAACTTGCTCAATATGGCCAGGGCCTCGGAGAGCACATCCTTTTCCCGCGCAGATACCTTTTCATGCAGGGTGCGGGCCAGCCATTCCTGCTTTTCCTGGCGATGACGTTCGATATAATCCCTGCCGGCAGCGGTCAATGACAAATACACCTTCCGCTTGTCTGTCTCAGCAGGCGTCTTTATGATATAGGCGATCTCCACCAGGTGGGCGATCACCTGTGACATGGACTGGGTAGTCACTTTTTCTATCTGCGCCACCTCGGTGGGCAGCAGCTGACCATGCTGATACAAAAGACCCAGGGTCGACCGCTCCGTAAGGGATAGCATCTCCTCATTACGGGTGTACTTTCGAAGAACCTTCACCAGCCGGTGTATCACCGCCCGAAGGTTACCCGCGATCTCTATATCCGTGGCATTCACCCCGGCTTCCACCGGGAGAGCCGCAGTCTTTGTCTTTGTCATAATACAAAGGTAAATTAATAAGTTTACTTTATTAAGTAAGTTTATAAGTTTAACTTACTATTAATGTCAACTAACCCTTGCCGACCCGGCAGCCGGCCAGGGCCACCCAAATAGTTAACGAACATTTAAAACCCGCCGATTGTCATATAGCGTACATATTACAGGAGGCCGGTGGTGGTATTTTTGTGAACGCCTCTAAATATTAACCAATGCAAAGAACCATGACATTTCTAAGTATCTTAACGACATTAGCCATATTTTCGGCTTCCTGTGAGCCGTCAACAAAACAACCCATCAATAAAAACACAAGTATGAGCGAGGATATTATTCCGGCAGGAAAAAAAACAGACACAGCTACATTTGGAACAGGATGCTTCTGGTGCACAGAAGCCGTCTTTCAGGAACTAAAAGGGGTGATAAAGGCTACCTCCGGCTACACCGGAGGAACAGTGGCCAACCCCTCTTATGAGGAAGTATGCACCGGCACTACCGGCCATGCGGAAGCGCTCCAGATCATTTATGACCCAACGGTCATCACCTATGACGAACTGTTGGAAGTATTCTGGGAAGCACATGACCCCACCAGCCTCAACAGACAGGGTAATGACATAGGTACGCAATACCGCAGCGCCATCTTCTATCATAATGATGAGCAGAAACAAAAGGCTGAACATTATAAAGAGGAGCTGAACAAGAGCGGAGCTTATGACAAGCCCATCGTCACCGAGATCACAGCCTTTACAAAATTCTATCCCGCGGAAGATTACCACCAGGATTATTACAGGACGCACGGGTCACAGCCCTACTGTTACCTGGTGATCAGACCCAAGGTAGAGAAGTTTGAAAAAGTGTTTGCGAAGAAATTAAAGAAGAATAACTAGTGCCTCCAAAAGGCCGCCTTCGGGCGGCTTTTTTATTGGACGGGACTTACGAGCGCCTGCACATCCATGGCCCGGCTTATCTCCTGGGTAACATCCTTACCCCCGGAAAGATTCGTGCCCAGACAGCCAATAGTATAAATAGGTCCCCAGGGAATACCCCACCATCCCAGTAAGAACGTGAGGGCGGTCCAGCCAAGCCCCTTTACAACAGCATTCTGCCCGGGACGTATAAAATATACGTCGGAGCCCCGCCGGAAAGTAAGGATAATAATAGAGATGGTGTAACGATAGATGACGAACTTGCCGCCGTTGCGTACTTCTTCATTGATCTGCTCGGCTGTGAGGCCTTCAATGCCAATGATCTTCATAATGTATTGGTCGTTTAGGGGTTTGAGCTGTAATGATAAAAAAAGAAGCTCATCGAACCAATACAACTATTTAACCATATGTTGCCACAGGCAACATGGTCGAAGGCCCGTCATTATACATATGCAGGGAAAAGCCTATATTATCTTACTGGGATTTTTCCTGCATTATATCCACATGCCGCAGTTCCAGCAGATTAAGTGCATTAGGCCGTAACCCCTTCACCCTCGGGTCTACCAGTCGTATCACTTCATCATACCATAACGGCACCACGGGCGAAGCATCCATCACCAACTGATCCATCCTTCGGTACAGCACGTACCGGGCCGAGTCGTTATTTTCCAGCAACGCCTGCTCATACAAATGATCGAACCCCGCGTCATGAAATCTCGTATAGTTCGGCGGAGCCGGGTTCTTCGAATAAAAGACACTCAGATAATTCTCCGCATCGGGATAGTCCGCGATCCAGCTGCCCCGGAAGAATAAGGCCTGGCTGCGCGCCGTCTGCTCCAACAGCAGGCTTTTCTGCACCACTTCTACCTGGATCTTTAGCCCGATGTCCTCCAGCTCACGCGCGATCCAGCTGGCGAAATCCGCATAGTCCGAGATAGTCAGCAGATGAATCGGCGGCAATCCCCTACCCTCCGGAAAGCCCGCCCCGGCCAGCAGCTGACGCGCCAGGGCAGGATCATAATGATATCCCTTCACCACCGACGAGTCGAAGCCTGGCATTCCCGCTGGCACAAAACCGCTCTCCGCAGGCGTCCCCAGCGAATTGCGCAGGTACAGCATCATTTTCCGCCGGTCGAACCCATAATTGATCGCCTGCCGCACAGCACGCAGTCGTAAAGGAGAATTCCTGACCAGCGGATTGGCGGTATCGATGAGTATACCCAGGTATTCAGTATTGAGATAAGGATGTGTAGAAAGAATGATCTTGCCCTGCCACTGCGGCTTTAATTGCCCTTTTTTGCTTAGCACCTCATCTTTAAAGGTCGGATCGATCTCGTTCATAAAGTCCAGCAATCCCTGACGGAAGAGCAGGAACTCCGTCGCCTTCTCCTCATAAAAGCTCACCTGCACCGCATCCACATAGGGCAGCTGCCGGCCTGTACTGTCCTTTTCAAAATAATGCTCATTCTTCAGCAGTATCAGCGCCTCCCCCTCTTCCCAGGATTTAAGCTGGAATGGTCCCGTACCACAGGGATGGCTCCGGAAATCCTTGCCATAAAACTGCACCACCTCTTTCGGCACCACCGAACAATATTCCATGCTGAGAATGCCTAAAATAGGATTGAACGGAGCTATCAGCTTCAATTGAAAAGTGCTGTCATCCATCGCCGTAAAAGGCGCGGTGGTGTCTATCCGCGAGTTGAATATCCAGGCCCCGCTGCTGGCTGTCCGGGGATCTATGATCCGAAGAAAGCTGTATACCACATCCCCGGCCGTCATGCGACGTCCCTTGCCGCCTGGAAAAGCTTCATTGTCGTGAAAAAGAACATCTGTGCGAAGGTGGAAGGTCCAGGTCTTCTTATCCGCCGACACATCCCAGTTCCGCGCCAGGGCAGGCACGATATGCAGCTCGTCATCCGTCTCCACCAGGGTATTGTAAAGTTGATGGATAGGCCACATCGTGCTGCGGTTCTTGGCAAATGCCGGGTCCAGGGAGGCAATGCCATCCTTTTCATTGTACCGGAAAACCTTCTTTGAATCATCACGCGGAGACGAGCAACCGGCCAACAAGAATAACACAGCTATTAACAAATCTTTATTTATCTTCATTTTTCGAGCCTAAAAATATAATTAAACGATGAAACCCGTAATCCTGCTGGCGTTTGTATGTTACTTTTTTAATCTGCCCTTTACCTCGGCCCAGCTGGCCGCCGGCGAAAAAGCGAAATTTACACACGCCGATACCCTGCGTGGCACTATCACCCCTGAACGCGCCTGGTGGAATGTACTTTATTATGACATCCATGTCACCCCCGATTACGAAAAGAAATTCATAAAAGGCGTTAACAACATACGGCTCGAAGCTATCAAGGCGGGCGACAAGCTGCAAATAGACCTCCAGGAGCCTATGAATATCGTCTCCATCACCTGGAACAGCAAGGCGCTAAAGTATAAAAGAGAAGGCAATGTCTTTCATGTCAGTCTGCCCCATGAAATAAAAAAGGGCAGTATAGAAACCCTATCCATCCAGTTCGAAGGGCTTCCGCGTGCTGCCATCCGCCCACCATGGGATGGTGGTTGGATCTGGATAAAAGACAGCAATGGCCGCCCCTGGATCAGCGTAGCCTGTCAGGGACTTGGCGCCAGCGTATGGTATCCCTGTAAGGACCATCAGAGCGATGAGCCCGACAGCGGCGCCTCTCTCCATATCACCGTCCCGGATACCCTCGTGGCTGTCGGCAACGGACGGCTGAAGGACAAGAAGGACAATGGCAATGGCACGACCACCTATACATGGTCCGTCGTCAACCCCATCAATAATTACGATATCATCCCCTATATAGGCAAGTACGTTAACTTCCACCGGGACTTCCAGGGCGAGAAAGGTCATCTCGACTGTGACTACTGGGTGCTGGATTATAACCTCGACAAGGCGCAGGAACAGTTCAAACAGGCGGACAGCATGCTGCGCTGCTTCGAATACTGGATGGGGCCCTATCCTTTTTACGAGGATGGCTATAAGCTCGTGGACGCACCCCATCTGGGAATGGAGCACCAGAGCGCCGTTGCATACGGGAATCATTACGGTAATGGTTACCTTGGACGTGATCTGTCCGGCACCGGGTGGGGCATGAAATGGGATTTTATCATCGTGCATGAGAGTGGACACGAATGGTTTGGCAACAACATCACCACCAATGACCTGGCCGACATGTGGGTCCATGAAGGATTCACCAACTATACCGAGACCTTGTATACTACCTGCCAGGACGGCGTAGAGGCCGGAAATGACTACTGCATCGGCACCCGCAAGAACATCCGCAATGACAAGCCCATCATCGGTGTTTATGGCGTCAATAACGAAGGCTCAGGAGACATGTATTATAAAGGAGGGAATACACTGCATATTATCCGCCAGATCATGGGTGACTCCAGCTTTCGGGGACTGCTCCATGCGCTGACCGCCACCTTTTACCATAAGACTGTCACTTCCCAGCAGATCGAAACCTTTGTCAGCCAGTACGCCAAAAAAGACTTTTCGAAACTATTTGATCAATACCTGCGGACGACAAAGATCCCCGCGCTGGAATATAAGTTCAACAGCAGCAACCTGCTCTCCTATCATTGGACCAATTGTGTGGCAGGTTTCAATATGCCGGTAAAAGTTTCGGTGGGAGGACAGCCCGCGCAGTGGATAGAACCCGGTACGGAATGGAAAACATTGGATGCTGATAATGGTAATTCCTTTGCCGTCGACCGGAATTTTTATATCACCACAAAAAAATTGAATTAAATCACAACACCCGCCCGGCGCCTATAAAGTGCCTGTCATAGTAGCCGTCATTCATATCGCTGATCATCACCCCCGATATGCTGGCATGGATGAACTTGTTATTGCGGAGATAAACCCCCACGTGCGTGACAGCCCTTCTTTTCCCCAGGGTATGGAAAAAGACCAGGTCCCCTTCCTTTAGCTCGTCCCGGTGGATATGCCGGCAGGCGTCATACTGCTCTTTCGAGGTCCGGGGCATTGCGGTCACCCCATAGACAGATGACATCAGTAAAAAGGCAAAGGCCGAGCAGTCGACCCCATCCCGGGTCGTCCCACCGTAATGATAGGGAGCGCCATACCAATAGTCCATGAAAGTCAATAACTTACCGTTATCCAATTCTTCTACGGACGCGTTTTCCAGGATGGAATACTTGAATTGTAGTGACGACAGGTTCTCGATGGCCTCGCCCGAAGCATAGTTCGAAGTGTGCGCATCGCTGACATTGGTCGTGGTAATGGAACTGCCCGTCTTATCCTGCTGAGCGTCAGGGTGGATAGCAATATTGCTGATAAATTGAATAGAATTGCCGGAAGCATCCTGTGCGGTGGAACTGGTCTTAGCTGAAGGCGCAGCGTTCTGTGAAACACTGGGTTTCAAGGTGCTGCAGCTCGTGGCCAGAAAGGCAAGGACCGTTATGAATACGAGATTTTTCAACATATTTTCCACTTTAGAGGATATTGGCATGGTTAAAGGTAAGCAAAAATGTCAAAAATTTTGCCAATTTCCCCGCCTGCCCCTCTTGGTCGGCCGTGGTGGGATCCCGCCCCCTCTGGGCTGTGGAAAGATTGTGCTTCGGCCGGCCAAACTTTGTTAGTTAATTGCGTGTTTATTTCTGGAAGCATTCTATGAGCAAATTCTCTCATTTACATACACATACGCAGTTTTCCCTCCTGGATGGCGCCGCCTCGATCCAAAGCCTCTATAAAAAAGCCATCAAGGACGGAATGCCAGCCCTGGCCATCACCGACCACGGTAACATGTTCGGCGCGTTTGAATTCGTCACTGAAGCCTACAAACACAAGAACGAGGACGGCACTCTCAAGGTCAAACCCATCGTTGGCTGCGAGTTCTATGTCGTGGAAGACCGTCACCGCAAAGTTTTTAGCAAGGAACAAAAGGATGAGCGTTACCATCAGGTGCTTTTAGCCAAAAACAAAGTCGGCTACCAAAACCTGATCAAGCTCACCTCCCTCGGCTACACCGAAGGTCTGTATAGCAAATACCCCCGAATTGACAAAGAGCTCATCGAAAAATACCACGAAGGCCTCATTGCCACCACCTGCTGCATCGGCGCCTACGTCCCCCAAACCATTCTCCACGATGGCGAGGATAAGGCAGAAAAAGAATTCAAGTGGTGGCTCGACATCTTCGGAGACGATTATTTCATCGAGCTGCAACGGCATAATATAAAGGAGCAGGAGATCATCAACCAGGTCCTTTTAAAGTTCGCCGCCAAATTCAATGTACCCGTCATCGCCACCAATGACAGCCATTACACCGACAGAGACGATTACAACGCCCACGATATCCTCCTCTGTATCAACACCGGTGAAAAACAAAGCACACCCGGTTTCGACGACTTCGTCAACGACGACGCCAACATAAAGAACAGACGGTTCAAGTTCCCCAACGACCAGTTCTATTTCAAGACGACGGAAGAGATGAAGACGCTCTTTAAGGATATTCCCGAGGCCATTGACAATACCAACATGGTCATCGACAAAGTGGATATCCTCAATCTGAAAAAGGATATTCTTCTCCCCGCCTTCCCTATTCCGAAGGAATTCCAAATCCACAACGACAGCAATCTCGATCAGTGGGAATACCTCAAATACCTTACGTATGAAGGGGCCAAATTGCGTTACAGCGATCTTACACCCGATATCCAGGAAAGAATAGACTTCGAGCTGTTCACTATCAAGACGATGGGATTCGCCGGCTACTTCCTCATCGTGAGCGACTTTATCAAGGCCGGCAGGGATATGGGCGTATTCATCGGCCCCGGCCGCGGGTCAGCCGCAGGCAGCGTCGTCGCTTATTGCATCGGTATCACCAATATCGACCCTGTCAAATACAACCTGCTGTTCGAAAGGTTCCTCAATCCCGACCGTAAGTCGATGCCCGACATCGATACAGACTTCGACGATGAAGGCCGTCAAAAAGTGATAGAGTATGTAGTGAGGAAATATGGCAAGAACCAGGTTGCGCAGATCGTCACCTACGGTACGATGGCTGCCAAGATGAGCATCAAGGACGTAGCCCGGGCGCTCGACCTGCCGCTGCCGGAATCAAACGCCCTCGCCAAGCTCGTTCCCGAAAAGCCCGGCATCGAACTCAGAAGGGTACTCAAAGCCCCCATGACGCCAAAGGAGGGTGAAAAATCCCTGGAAGAAAAGGATGGTCTGGGGCCCGACGACATGGAGAACGTAAAAAGGATCCGGGAGATCTACAACGGCGACGACCTCCGCAGCAAGGTCCTCCACGAGGCGGAAAGACTGGAAGGCTCCGTCCGCAACACCGGTCTTCACGCAGCGGGTATCATCATCGCCCCGGAGGACCTGATGAACATTATCCCCGTATGTACGGCCAGGGACTCCGATCTTCTGGTGACACAGATAGAAGGCAGCATCATCGAGGACGCCGGCGTTATCAAAATGGACTTCCTTGGCCTGAAGACCCTCAACATCCTAAAGACAGGCCTGGAGCTTATCAAGGAGAATTATGGCGTCGAGATCGACCTCGACACCATACCGCTGGACGATCAAAAAACCTACGAACTATATCAAAAGGCGGAGACCATCGGTACGTTCCAGTTCGAAAGTCCCGGTATGCAGAAATACCTGCGGGACCTCAAACCCGACAAATTCGATGACCTCATCGCCATGAACGCCCTGTATCGGCCGGGCCCCATCGCTTATATCCCCAACTACATCGACCGTAAGCATGGCCGCGAAGAGATCATATTCGACCTCGAAGAGATGGAGGAATACCTGAAGGACACATACGGCATCACCGTCTATCAGGAACAGGTAATGCTCCTGGCCCAAAAGCTGGCCGGCTTTAGCAAGGGCGATGCCGACGTACTCCGTAAGGCCATGGGTAAAAAGCAGAAGTCCGTACTGGATAAGATGAAAAGCCAGTTCATCAAAGGCGCCATGGCCAAAGGCCTGCCCCAGGACAAGCTGGAAAAGGTATGGACAGACTGGGAAGCCTTTGCCCAATACGCCTTCAACAAATCGCACTCCACCTGCTACGCCTATGTGGCCTACCAGACAGCTTATCTGAAAGCCCACTACCCCGCTGAATATATGGCCGGTGTACTTAACCACGCAGGCAGCATTGAAAAGATCACCTTCTTTATGGAAGAGTGCAAGCGGATGGGATTAAAAGTACTCGGACCAGACATCAACGAATCGAAAAAAGGTTTTTCCCCGAATAAAAATGGAGAGATCCGCGTAGGATTGGGCGGCCTCAAGGGCGTAGGCGAAGCCGCCGTGGAAGGCATCATCGCCGAACGTACAAAGGATGGCCCCTTCACAACCATCTTCGACATGATCAAAAGGATCAATCAACGCACCGTCAATAAAAAGACATTGGAAAGCCTCGCCTACGCAGGCGCCTTCGATTGCTTCACCGGTATCCACCGCGCACAGTATTTCTTTATGCCGCCCGGCGAGACCTCCACCGGACTGGAAAAGATCATCAAGTTCGGTAACGTCTATCAGACCAATTCCAACCAGAGCAGCAATAGCCTCTTCGGAGAGCTGACCATGCCCGAGATCGCCGTCCCCAAGCTGCCCAATTGCGAACCCTGGACACTCACGGAACTGTTGGAGCATGAGAAGGATGTAACAGGCATGTTCATGAGCGGTCACCCCCTCGACCATTTTAAGTTCGAGATCACACACTATGGTATCACTCAATTAGGTGAATACAACGAGATAAAGGATGCCCTGGGCCTCCAGGCCAACCCCGGTAAAACCTACAGACTGGCTGGACTGGTGGTGGATGCACAGCACAGGGTCAGCAAGACGGGCAAACAATTCGGCTCCCTCATCATCGAAGACTACACCGGCAAGACGGAGTTTATGCTCTGGAGCGAGGACTACGCCCGCTATTCCAATTACCTGGAGAAGGGTAAGAACCTCTTTATCACCGGCGCATTCCGCCTCCGCTTCAATAAGACGGAGTACGAGTTCAAGATCGAGCGAATGATGCTCCTGGAGAGTATAAAACCTATCCTTACAAAGCAATTGATCATGGACGTAGAGGCCCGCTTTATCAACGAAGAGATGGTCCTGTTCATGGAGAAGAACATTAAAAAATACCCCGGCAAATCACTATTGAAATTCAATGTATTAGAACCAAGATCCCGCTCAAAGGTCAGCATGTATACCATGGGCACGGGCTTCGAAATGAATGACGAAATGGCCGCTTTTTTGGCCGAAAAGCCAGAATTGGAGGTACAAGTTGTCACATAAGGGTATTGGAAGGCTTTTTGCTCCTTAGTACCCTATCGACCCGGTAGATTAAAAAGATACAGATGTCGGGCCGGCGACCAAAAGAATGGAAAACTATCCGGACATTTGTAAATACAAAAACAAACAACTCACATAAAAAACACTTATTATGGCTTTAGAATTAACAGATACCAACTTCCAGGACAAAGTAATCTCTTCCGATAAATTGACGGTAGTAGACTTTTGGGCTGAATGGTGTGGTCCTTGCCGCGCTATCGGACCCGTTATTGAAGAATTGTCAAAGGAGTACGACGGCAAGATCAATGTAGGCAAGGTGAATGTTGACCACAATCCTCAGCTGTCCGTTAACTATGGCATTACCAGCATCCCCGCCATACTTTTCATCAAGGATGGTAAGGTAGTAGACAAGCTGGTTGGCGCTCAGCCCAAATCCAACTTCGTAAAGAAGATCGAGTCTCATATATAAGTATACGATCATACGTATTTTTAATACATCCCGTGCAAAATTGTGCGGGATTTTTTTTATTATCTTGGGCCCGAATACCCCTTGTTATGCGAATCGTGCGTGGCCTTATACCGTGTTTGTCCCTTCTATTGACCCTTTTCACCAACGCCCAGTCTTTGGATAGTAAAGCCACCGATGCCTTCCTGGTCTCCCGGATGGTGGAGAAATTCCATGTACAGCCAAGACCCCTGGACAAGACAATGTCCTCAGCCATCTATATTCATCTGCTGGAGGAGCTGGACGACGAGCGCATTTTCTTTATACAGGATGATATCAATAAGCTCTCTTCTTATCGCTACAAGCTGGATGAAGAGATAATGGGACGGCACACCACTTTTTTACAATTATTGACAACTCTCTATCAGCAGCGGCTGACCCAGGTGGACACGATGATCGATCATATAGCAGCTGCTCCTTTCAAATTTTCAAGCCACGAAAAACTGACGGCACACGAGGACACTTCCTATGCTGCCAATCTCCCGGCCCTGCGCACGAAGATCACCAGGCTGATGCAGCTGTCTACAGGTACGCTGATAGCCAACAGGCTCGTCACCTCAGGTTCGACCGGACAGCCTGACCCAAAGCTCATCGCCAGTCTCGAACCCGCTATGCGGAAAAAATTCGCCACCGCGATGCACCGATCCATCCGGCGGCTCCTGCAAAGCCCTGCGGGCTTTGGCAATCTCATAGGCATCGTATATTGCCAGAGTCTCGCCGAATGCTATGATCCCCACACCGCTTATTTCTCGCCCGATGAAAAGGCGGGGTTCGAGAGCGAACTGGGTAACAAATCCCAATCCTATGGCCTCACGTTTCGCAGCGACGACGACAACCATGCCGTTGTCGGACATCTCGAGCCCGGCGGTCCCGCCTTCCAGACAGGCAGCATGAACGAAGGGGACAAGGTCCTCTCTCTCCGCTGGGACAACAAGGACTCTATCGATGTGTCCGACGCCTCCGCCGCCGAGCTGAACCAAATGCTTAGCGACGAAGGCGGCAATAAGCTCACGCTGGATGTTAAAAAGGCCGACGGCACCATCCGGCAGATCAGCCTGCAAAAAGCCATGATCAATCCCACCGCAGCAGACGAGGAAGAGAACAGAGTAAAGGGCTTTCTGCTCAAAGGATCTAAGACAGTGGGATATATCGCATTGCCGGGCTTCTATTCGGATTGGGAAGACAACAGAGGCGTCAAAGGCTGTGCTAACGACGTGGCAAAAGAGATACTAAAGCTAAAAAAAGAAAATATCGAAGCCCTCATCCTTGACCTCCGATACAATGGCGGCGGCTCCATGGACGAAGCGGTGGAACTATCCGGTCTCTTTATCGATGCCGGCCCGGTCGGCCAGATCAAGTCGAAAGATGAAAAGATATATACGTTGAAAGACGTTTCCCGCGGGACGGTATGGGATGGCCCTCTGCTGGTGCTGGTCAACGGCAGCAGCGCCTCCGCTTCAGAGATGGTCGCAGGCACCTTGCAGGATTACAACAGGGCATTGATCCTTGGCTCGCCCACCTACGGTAAAGCCACGGCACAGGTGGTGCTGCCCATGGATACGACCATCAACCTCTCCAGTGTCACGTCTCAAACAGAAGCCTCCAGCTATATCAAGGTTACTATTTCCAGGCTCTATAGGGTCGATGGCAAGACGGCGCAGGTCAGCGGGGTCGTCCCGGATATATTGCTGCCCGACCCTCCGGAGGCCACGACGCAACGGGAATCCAGCGAGCAATTCGCACTTCCACCGGTGACCATCGCGGCTAATAAATATTATCATGCGCTCCCACCCCTGCCCATAGCCGCAGAACAGGCAATGGCGGCAAAAATAATAGATGCCAGCCCCTGGTTCCAGCATGCCAAAGAGGCCCATCGGCCCACGAAGGAGAAAGCAACAGATCATTCACTCGACCTCAACGACATAATAGCAGAGAGAAAAGCGCTAAAGCAAACGGACACCGTCACTGAAAAGAACAACATATTCACCGTCGCCAATCCGGCGTACGAACTCCAGCGCCTGCAGACCGACAAAGCCATGAAGGAGATGAATGAGGAAAGAAAAAAGGTGGTGCTGGAAGACCCCTATCTGATGGCAGCCTATCAGCTGGCATTGGGAATGACTAAATAAAACAACAACTGATATATGAACCCTAAATTTCTACAATTACCCCTATTAGGTTTTCTATTTCTTTCATTGACCTTATCCACCCGCACATCCGCACAGGACTTTAATAATCCCGGCGATTACATGAGCGCCATCAACAAGGCCAGGGGAGATATGGACGCGAAGTACATGCAGTATATCAGCGCGGCCGCACACGGACGCCGCGCACGCAAGGTAGAAAAGCTTCGCCAGGAAGTGCTGGACAATATCACCCAGAGCCGCTATAAGACCACCGACCTCCCTTATTACAAAGGTGATAAGTCCCTGCGTCAGGCCAGCATCGACTATATACAGATGTGCTATACTGTTTTTAGCGAGGACTATAAAAAGATCGTCAACATCGAAGAGCTGGCCGAACAGTCGGTGGATGAAATGCAGGCCTATCTCCTGCTCCAGGACAAGGTCAACGAAACATTGGAGGGGGCTTTTGCAAAGCTCGACAAGGCTACCAAGGACTTCGCCGCCAAATACAACGTCACGCTGGTAGAGGACGCCAGTAAGCTGGGAGCAAAAATGGACGTCGCGGGCCGTCTCAGTAAATACACCAATACGGTATACATCTTCTTCTTCAAATGCAACTGGGAAGACGCCCAGATGGTCAAGGCGATGAATGATAAAAAGGTGAATGAAATGGAACAGGCCCGCACGGCCCTGCTCAACTTCGCCAATGAAGGACTGAAGGGACTGGACACAGTGAAGCCTTTTGATGGCGATGCATCCCTGGTCGTCGCTTGCCGGAATGCATTGAAGTACTACCAGCAGATGGCCACCAATGATGTTCCCAAATTATCTGATTTTTATGTAAAGGAAGAAGAGTTCGACAAGCTGAAGAAGTCCTTCGAATCAAAGGGCTCTTCTGACCGGTCCAAGGCCGATGTAGACACATATAACAAGGCGGTCAACGATATCAATGCTGCCGTAAAAGGGTTTAATCAGACCAACCAAAAGGTAAATACATCGAGGACGCAGACAGTAAATGCATGGAACGACGCGGAGCGGAAATTTAATGACGAGCATATGCCGCACTATCGCTAACCTACTTTCCGCCCTGGCTCCCGCCGGGGCGGTTCTCACTCCGTCCGTAACGTCTTATTTTGCAGGTCGGGTCTTCACCGAAAGTAGCCCCTCCTGCAAAATGTCTAATGATTGGCCTTCGGCCGAAGCCCCTGCTCACTCCGTCCGCAGTGTCTTATTTTGCAGGTCGGGTCTTCACCGAAAGTAGCCCCTCCTGCAAAATGTCTAATGATTGGCCTTCGGCCGAAGACCCTGCTCACTCCGTCCGCAGTGTCTTCACTGGATTGGCCTTGGCGGCCCGCAACGTATTCACACCTACGGTTAGGAGAACAAGTCCTATAAGAACTACCGCCGTACCCGCCGGTATGGCCCAGGAAAAAGGAGCTCTATAGACAAAATTCTTCATCCATTGATGAATAAAGATGGCCGCCAATGCCCATCCTGCCATGACAGCCCAGAATGTCATTTTCAAAAAGGACCAGCCCAGCAGCCCTAATATGTCCTGGTTGGACGCGCCAAGCACCTTGCGTATCCCGATCTCTTTTGTTCGCAGCTCGCTGAGATAGGCAGACAGCCCCAGCAGGCCCAGCACGGCCAGGCAGACATTTACCAGCAGCAGCACCTTATTCAGGAAGAAGAGCTTTTCCTCTTTGTCATACAGCTTGTTCAGCCCTTCGTCCAGGAACTCTGGCGTCAACGGTGTGTCGGGAATAATGGCCTGTGTCTTCTCCTGGATAAATGCCAGTGTTTCCTTCAGTCTCGACATTTCCATGACAACAAGGATATTGTTGGAGATACCTCCTCCATACGGCCGCATCGTGATCAGCATGGGGGGCACCGGGTGATGAAAGGAGGAGAAATGAAAATCTTTGAACACACCGTCGATCGTGGCGAGAGACTCTCCTTTTCCGGGTTCGATGACCACCCGCTTGCCGATGGGATCCTTATACCCCATTTGCCGGACCAGCGTTTCATTTACCAGCACTACCCGCCGGGGACTCTCTTTCGAGAGGTCCTTGAAATTACTTTGCACCAGCTTTACACCCAGCGTCGTCAGATAATCGTAGTCCGTACCAAAGCCTATGACGCCATGGTGCACCTCGGTCCCGTTTTCTGCCTTGCATGTAAAGCCAAACTCTTCATCTCCCGGCACCAGCCCCTGTGATACCTCGCGGATGGCGCTGTTGCGCAGCAATTCATTTTTTAGGGTATAGAATTGGGCGGAATCCACCATTCCCGCTCCTTTCAGCTTCAATACACCCTGCCGCGTAAATCCCAGGTCCGTCTCCTGCATATATTGCAGCTGATTGCGTATCATCCAGCTGCTGCTGATCATGACGACAAGGACAGTAACTTGAAATCCTACCAGCGCCTGCCGCAGGCTCAATCCGCCGGCGCCGAGAAAAGTCTGTTTCTTAAAGAGAGAGATAGCCTTGATCCTGGGCAGCACCAGCGCGGGATAGGACCCGGACAATACGCCGATGAGCAGGGTGGCGGCAACCAGCAGTCCCAACCCCTGCCAGGAGCTCACCAGCTCATTGTCCATACGGGTATTCATAAAGACATTGAAGGCGGGCAGCACCAGCTCTACCAGCGCGTTAGTCAGCGGCAGACAGATCAATGCCAGCACCACGGATTCCACCAGGAACTGGATAGCCAATTGCATGCCTCTCGCGCCCGCCACTTTCCGCACGGCGATCTCTTTTTTCCGTCCTGCGTACAGGGCAATGGACAGGTTCATATAGTTGGCGCAGGTCAGTAATATAATAAGCCCGCCCGTGAGGAGGAAGAGGTAAAAGTAGAGCTTGTTGCCGGGCGGTTTGATCTCATATTGGAAATTGCTTCCGAAATGAATATCCTTCAACGGCATGATCACTGCGTCGTCCAGCGCGGCCCATCTGTTAGCCGGCATCGGAAGGGAGAGCAGCTTTTGTTTCAAGGCACCTATGTTCGTTCCCGGCGTCACTGCACAGTAGGTGAACATGGCCGTAGCTTTTTTCATGGGCTTCTCTTCTGCTATGAGCATATTGAACTGAAAATGCGTATTGGAGGGAAGGTCTTTTATCACACCCGTCACCACCAGCTGGAAACTATCGTAGATCAGGGATTGTCCCAGCACATTCTCTTTGCCAAAGAGCTTCGTGGCCAGGCTGGAGGTCAGCACGACGGAATGAGGCGCTGACAAGGCAGTTGCCGGATTTCCTTCCAAAAAAGGGAAGTCGAACAAACTAAAAAAGGCCGAACCCGTATCCGTAAAGAAGGTGTTGGGTTCATAGAATTTGTTCTCTCCATGACGGATAAATCTGGGCGGCCAGCGCCGCATCCGGACCACGGTCTCCACTCCCGGAAAAGGATGCTGATAGACAGTCGAGGAATAGGGCGCCGACAAGGCGGCAAACCATACCCCATCCTGTCTGCCCGACAATCGATAGATCCGATCGGCCTGCCGGTGGAACCCATCATAGTTGAGCTCATGCCTTGTGTAAAGGATAACAATGGAGGCTGCGGAAAGCCCCAGCGTCAGTCCGATAATATTTACCGCGCTGTACCAGCGGCGCTTTTTCAGTTGGCGAAGCGTTGATATGAAGAAGGAATACAGCATATCTGGAACACCCAGAAAGGGCACGAAAAAAGTGCCAGCTTGATGGTACATTGAAAGTCAATCAGGACGCGCGATCAAAGGCCGTGGAATTGTTCGCTAATGATACACCGTGTGTCCGGTGCGAAGATGCAAAAAGTGTGTTAAACCTGATCTGGTGCAGCGTGCTGAGCTCTATATTAGCATATGCGTCATATCCTAGCTGTCAGCTTGCTGCTTTTAACCATCAGTCGATCATTTGGCCAATCCACAGACAAAGCCCTTTTATTACAGGATGTTCATACGATCCTCCTGCCCGATACACCTGATTTTGCATGTTCGACCATTCCCTGCGGCGACCAGGTGCAGGTCATCGCGATGGGACTGTCGCATGATGAAAAATTTCCCATGGCCGCCATTGTTATCTCCAGGCTGGGTAAAGGGAAAATACTGATCCTCGGCTCCGATCAGTATTTCAGAAAACCTTTGCTGGACAACAAGGACATCCGACAGCTGGTAAGCAATATTCTGATATGGGGTGGCAAGACCATACAGCTGTGGGGAGATATGCCGGACCTTGCCGCATTTTTACATATGGGAAAATATACAGATGTGGTGGTCGATGGCAATACTATTCACCCATCGACGGATATCCTGATCCTGACGCGGGATATCACCGACTCCGTCACATGCGATGCGCTGGAAAAATTTATACGCGCCGGCGGGACGCTGATCTTTGGCTCTCCAGTGGCAACGGTGATGCATCAGCAGGACACCTACTATTATCTTGTTCATTTAAACGATCTGTTTATAAAAGCAGGACTTTTTCACGTATATATGTCATTCCAGGCAGAAGATAACCAAGGCCGGCTGCAAACTGATAATATACCCCCTCATATGCTCATCGGCACCTTGCTGGACGCCGCCGAAGATCCTCATTTTCACGCCCAGGCCAATGAGGCAGGATTGTATGCTTCCACCATCACTAATTACCTGTATCACAACGACGACACTGCCGCCACTTACAAAAAGATCAAAAAGATATTCGGTCCGTCGGGGCAGGAACCTATCATTCCTACGCCGGAACACCCCGTGTCAAAATGGAACACACGAGAGTTCCTGAGGTATACCGTGCAGGAAACGTTGTCGGCAAAACAAATGCATCTCCATCCTGACCCTGCTTATATCCATCCGGCCAGCAGGACCTTTCCCGGCGCCGTGGATCCCGCTGCCAAAAGAGTGGACGAGCAGATAGATATCCCTGTACGGATAGGTATACAAGGTCTGGGAGAGCCTCCTTCCGTATACTACCGGTGGCATAGTACGGGGCTTTATATACCACCCGGAGAGAAAGTAAAGATTATTTTGGATACAGGCTATATAGTACAACATCTAAAAGCGCAAATAGGCGTCCATGATGATGACCTTGGGCATATGCAACAGTTCACCCGTAATGAACATGATCTTACGAGAACATTTGAGCTTACCAGCACATCGACGGAGATATACTCCTCTTTTGGAGGGCTTCTGATAATCGATGTGCCAGATACCACGTCCCTGAAAAATATCCATCTCCGTGTAGCCGGCGCCGTAAAGGCTCCGTATTTCAGGATGGGAGTTACAAGCGTCAGGGATTGGCAGGCCCGGATACGGAATTACCCGGGTCCATGGGCGGAGCTGGCAAGCGACAAGCTGATATTGACCGTGCCGGCCTACCGGATACGCAAACTGGACGACCCGGAAAAGCTCATGCGGTTTTGGGACGAGGTAATGGATGCGGATGCCAGGCTGGCAGCTATCCCCACCACCCGAAAATACCCCGAAAGGATCATCATCGACAGACAGGTGGCATTTGGCGCCTTATTTACCGCTCCCCTGAAGATCGTGGGACCCGATGATGACAACTGTGGACTGATGCTCGATGCGGACCAGGTACGACAAAAAGGGTCCTGGGGCCATTTCCATGAGTTAGGCCACCGGCATCAGTTCGGAGGCATCGATTTCAACGGGCTGGGCGAAGTAACTGTCAATCTTTACAGCATGTATGTGTTTGATAAGGTATTGCATAAAGGGCTTTACAACCATGAGAATATTTCCAGCCGGCAGGCGGTTATAGACGGTATAAAAAAATACATGGCAGGCACGCCCGATTTTGCTTCTTTTCGTAATGATCCATTTTTGGCCCTGACCATGTATATCGAGATCATCGAAAATTTTGGATGGGAGTCTATAGAACAGGTGTTCAAAAGATACCGGATGCTGCCAAAAGAGCAATACCCGGCTACGGAAGCCGATAAAAGAGACTATTGGTTCATCTGTATCAGTGAAGCCACCGGCAGGGATCTGTCCGCTTTCTTCGATAAATGGCAAATACCTGTTACCGAAAAAGCGAAGTCTTCGGTAAAAAAATATCCCAGCTGGCTGCCGGATGAGCTTAAGTGACAAATTTAATGGTGCAGAGCTGGTTCAGCGATCTGCCGGGTATGTTTATACCTGAACACCAGCGGGAAGATAATACCCAGCACCAAAGCGTAGCCGGAAAAGACAAACCATATGCTTGTCCAGTCCTTGATACCATTCACGGTGTAATGGTCGACCACCCAGCCTGCCCCTAATGTACCTAACCACGCGCCAATACCATTCGTCATGATCATGAACAGCCCCTGCCCGCTGGCGCGTATGGTAATAGGTGTCTCCCGCTCGATAAAAAGTGAGCCCGAGATATTGAAAAAGTCGAAGGCCATGCCATAGACGATCATGGACAACAGCAAAAAGATAAAACCGTTGCCGGGATTGCCAATAGCAAACAATCCAAATCGGAACACCCAGGCAAAAATGCTCATCAGCATCACCCGCTTGATACCAAATCTTCCAAGGAAGAAGGGAATGGTAAGGATAAATAAGGT
>Ga0105237_10001812_pt1 | contig 27564 bp, 29 predicted proteins | sample KBSC24metaG_FD_81520 | JGI IMG/M metagenome (GOLD analysis project Ga0105237, IMG submission 81520) | Corn rhizosphere microbial communities from Kellogg Biological Station, Michigan, USA - KBS C2-4 metaG | ecosystem: Host-associated > Plants > Roots > Rhizosphere > Soil | place: Michigan, USA... | reverse complement strand
GCCGCTGCCGAACAGGTCGTTGAGCGCCGAGCGGGCCACGCCGGTGAAGGACACGCCGGGGTCGGTCCAGAAGGAGTAGTTCTCCGCCGCGACGAACGCGTTCTGGAACACCTTCGGGATCTGGTTTATGTCGTTGACCTGGTAGTAGTTGACGCCGATCTGGTTGAAGACCTCGCCATTGTCATAGGTGAACTGGGTTGGGTTGCCAGCGGCGATGCTGTTCTTCACCTGCGGAATCTGGGTGTTGGCGTACGCGTAGGCGACCACGCCTATGACGGTGAACAGAAAGCCCAGGAAGACCGACAGCACCTGCTTGATCGACGGCATCCAGTGCCGCCACCCGCGCTTGCCGTAGCGCGGGTAGTTGATGAACTTCATCCACCAGTCTTTGGGAGGCAGCTCGTCCCGGCCGCCGCCGGAGCCGCCCGAGCGGCCGGAACGCCCGTTGCGGCTGGCGCCGCGGGACCGGGTCGAGGCGCGGTGTGCGGCGCTCCGCCGGCCGGCGTCGGCGTCGGACTTCTCGCCGTAGCCGTTGCCGTACGAGTCGTCATAGCCGGGGTTGTCATAGCTGCGGTCGTCGTAGGACCCGTACTCGTCGTAGCCGTCGCCGCCGTGACCTTCCGTCCCGTTGTCGTTCCGCGCCCCGCGTCCATGCTGTCCCATAGCCCCGCCTCAGAGGACTGTGCCGTACGTCGACCAGCGGGCTCGCTCGTCGAGGACATGGCGACGGTGGGCGAGGCTGTGGCAGGCTTGGGCGCCAAGCAGATCTACAACCATGTAGTACTTCTACACCAATGTAGAAGTTGATGGGTAGCCGAGAGGGACACGATGCGGCATTCGCGATCATCGCAGGGGTCTGCGAGGAGAGGGCGGGGCGAACTGGGCTCGGCGGTCCTGGCTGTGCTGTGGGAGGCTCAGGAGCCGCTGAGCGCGGGCGAGGTTCGAGATCGGCTGGCTCGTGACGACGATGAACTGTCCTACAGCACAGTGGTGACGATCTTGTCGCGGCTGTATGAGAAGGGATCGCTTCAGAGGAGGCGCGACGGTCGTTCGTTCCGGTACGCGCCGGTCGCCGACGAGGTCGGCTTGGCGGCCCGGCGGCTGTCGGCTCTGCTCGATGAGGTGGTCGACCGGCAGGCGGTCCTGTCGCGGTTCGTGGAGGAACTTCCTGACGACGACGAGGTGATGCTGCGCAGGATGCTCGCCGAAGTCGATGTCGATACTGACCCGGCAGGTTCTTGATGCGGACTCTGGTGTATCTGACGCTGGTGTTTCCGTTGGCGGCAGCGCCGTTAGCCCGGCCGGTGGCGCTGAGGGCTGATCCGCGGCGTGCGACCTGGCTTCTGACCGGCGCGGCAGTGGGACTGGCGCTGAGCAGTGCGGCGGCCCTGGGATTGCTGGTGGTCGCTGTCGCCGTGCGTCTGCGGCCGATTGCCAGAGTGGCGCACCTCTCCGTCCGGCTTCTGGAACGGGTGGACCCGACCGGGGGATCCGTGGCGCTGGTCGCGGCGGCCTTGCTCGGATTGGCTCTGACGGCCTCGCTGCGATTCACAGTCCGCCGGTGTCGGGCCATAGGGCAGTCATTCGCTCTTGCGCGTCGACTGCCTGGCCGGGGTCAGGTGGTAGTGGTGGATGCCGCGGTAGCCGAGGCGTACGCCGTGCCCGGTAAGCCAGGCCGGATTGTGGTCTCCTCGGCCATGCTGAACGCGGTCGGCTTCGAGGGTCGGGCCGTGGTGCTGGCCCACGAGCGGGCTCACCTGCGTGGCCACCACTGGGTCTTCATCGCCGCGACGAGTTTGGCCGCGGTGGCCAATCCGCTGCTGCGGCCGTTCGTCCCGGGTGTGGAGTACTCGGTGGAACGCTGGGCCGATGAGTCCGCGGTCGCCGAGGTCGGTGACCGGGCTCTGGTCGCTCGCACTGTTGCTCGTGCTGCATTGGCTGCCAAGGCCACAGGAGCCAGTGCGCGGATGCCTGCGGTGCTCGGCATCGCCGGCAGCCGGCCGGTCCGACAGATGTTGTCTTCTTCGGCTGGACCGGTGCCGCGCCGGGTGGCCGCCTTGTTGTCGCCGGATCTTGCCTGGGGGCGGGCGCTGCTCGGGCTGCTGGGTCTGCTGGTCGTCGGCGCCGGTTTCTGCGCCGTGGAGGCCGCCCGCGATCTGCACATCGTGTTCGAGTTGGCGGACAAGGCCAACCTGCATCGGTGACGCCCGCTGCGCCGCACGGGGTGCAGGGAGAACCCACGCGTCCGAACAGCGCTACCTGCTGACGGGTCATCCCGTCGTCCGTCTCGAGGTCGCTGAGGGCTTGCCGGCGGGGGTGCCGGGTGTTGGGCCTGGCCGTGCCGGACGGGGCCGATCCCGGAGGGCGTCGGCCGGCTTCGATTTGGATTGCGGTAGTTTCCGAGCGCATCGTGCTGTCTGCGGCTCGCATGGTGATCGGGCGCGGGCCCGACGCCGGCATCGGTATCTCCGATCTTGGGGTCTCCGGAGTCCACGCCGCCATCAGCGCGGGCCCGCCGGTGATGATCGAAGACCTCGGATCCACCAACGGGACCGTCATAGACGGGCACGCCGTGACCTGCGCTCCCCTGCGTGACGGGTCCTCCATCGTCTTGGGTATCACGACCCTGACGTTCCACGACCACTGGCGCCCGCCGGCCGATAGCCGGATGAGCTGCGGCGTCACGGCATTTGCCACCTTGGACGGTGCGGGGTGGCCGTGGGAAGCCCCGATGGGACGCAGGCGTTCCCGCCAGATCGGCCGCCGACGAGGTCGGCCGGGGTTCAGGGGCCTGGGGGTGATGGCCCCGTCAGCGATACCCGTGGATGTAGTGCTGTGAGGCCGCGACGTCCTGCTCGGGACGTTGTCCGGACCCGGGGGGACGCCGGTTGAGGCGCGGGGCGATGCGGGCGATCGCGACGGCGGCGAGCGGCGCGAGCGCCAGCCACACAGCGCCGATTGTCAGCAGGATTTGCACCGGGCGCTCCCGAGTTCGGGCTGGAAGTGTTCAGCGGCCACCTGGTCGTGGCCGTCTGCGGAGCGGTGGTGGAACTTGCTTTTTGGTCCGGCCTGGGAGCCGTTCGTATTGCTACGCAGGCGACGAGCCGCGGCCAACAGGTGGTTACGCCATCGGCCTTCAGGCGATGCTGGCACATCTGCGGAACTACTACAAGGGTGTAGATTTAACGGTGCCGTCGAGTCCCCGAGAGCCTCCGTGGCCAAAAATCTACACCCTTGTAGAAGATCGGTGAGGGTGCCATCATGGAAGAGGAATCAGTCTGCTGTGGCGGCGTCCCGCTCGATGAGGCGCTTCGTCGGCATCGATGAGCGAGGTCGCGTTGCTCGCATCGCGGGGTTCTGCTCATCTCCTGGGGGCCCGTCGTCGCACCACGATTCGTAGGTCAGGGATTTTGGATATGCACATCGTGAAGAGTGGGCGCCGTACGGTCGAACGTCCGCAGGGTGGGGCGGCGCCGCAGCCGGTCGAATCCTTGGCGGTCCAGATCAGCGTGGCGCTGGGCTACACCGTCGTGGTCCTCACGGTCGCGACTCCCGCCTTGGGATCCCTCACCGACGACTTCGGTCTTGCCCAAGCTGCCATCACCGCCGTCCCTGTGGCCGCCGCATGGCTGGCGGCTATCCGATGGCGGGCCAGGACAACACGGACGACTTTTGACCGCCGTTTCAGAACGCAGCGTTGACGCTGGGTTGGGAAGCGTGAAGAAGCCGTCCTGACACGGCGGGTGTCTTCCAGCTGTCGCCTTGTCTTGCCTCAGCGGCCGTCAAGGTGACGTCACGGTTGGTCGCCGAGTTCGCCTTCGGCTCGCGCGCCCGCGACTGATCTGGTTGTCAAACGTCGATTCACTGACCGAAGTCGTGGATCCGGCGCGTGGACGTGCTGTCATCGGTTCTTTCGCCGTGTGCTCGGCCCCAGACGAAGCTGACGAGTACGCCGGCGCGGGGCTCTCGATCTGTGGCGACACTCCATACCAAAAGGGTCGGTAATAGAGCCAAACGGTCTAGCATGTGCCGTCATGGAGTCAAGCGCCATCCACCATGAACGCGATACGAACCAGGACGGCTCAGGGGAGGTCGCGCCGTGACGGCCGGGGGACCTGCTTCGCCTCCGAAGGGCGGTACTGAGCCCGATTACCGGTTCACGTTGGCCAACGAGCGCACCTTCCTGGCGTGGATTCGGACTTCGCTGGCGCTGTTGGCCGCTGGTGTCGCAGTGCGTGAGATCACGCTGCCCATGGCGGTGCGGCATGGCCGGGGCTTGCTGTCCGACCTGTGCGTGGGTCTGGCTGTGGCGCTGGTGGCGATGGCCTTCGTCCGGTGGCGATCCAGCCAGAACGCCATGCGCGACGGCGCACCGTTGCCGCCGGCGCGGATGGTGGGGCTGCTGGCTGTCGGTGTGTTCACCATCGCCGTTGTCGGCGGCCTACTGATCGCGCTGCGGTGAGGCGGTTCAGGGGGTTCCGCCGGCCTCGGGTGAGAGCCCTGAACGACACCGCCGCGTGCGAGCGGACCTCGCTGGCCTGGAACCGCACGGTGCTGTCCTATATCGGTTGCACCACCCTGCTGGTCCGCACGGCCTGGCAGAACGGTGCGACTCGGGCATCCCTGGCCTCCCTGGCGGCCGGATGCAGTGCCGTCGCGACGTTCGCGGCGTATCTCGGGTACCGGGTGCACCATCGCAACCTGGTCGCCGATCAACCCCGGACTCCTCGCACCGTGGTCGCTTCGCTGGCCGTTGCCACGTTGGTGACCATGGGCGTCGCCGTGCCCGTCCTCGATGCCCTGCCCGCACGGCGCGCCGAGGCGCCGGCCGCGGTGTTCGAGCCCGGCTTGAGCGGTCGGCGCCATGGCCCGGCGGTGCCCGGCACCGGGGCGAGGGCTGTGAGGTTGGTCGGCAGCGTTCCCATGCCTGGGCCCGCACGGCGTTCCGGCCATCGCCGGCTCTGGGGGCAGGCCGGCCTGCCGGCCCGCGCGGGTACCGGGCGGTGAGACTTCTGCGGGCCCATGCGTCAGGACGCTTCGACTCCCATCTGTGCGCAGGCTGCGTCGCCGGGCCGTCGAGGGCCGGCGGAATGCCCCGGCTCGGATCCGCCGGCTTGGCGGCGGACGGCCGGACAGCGTGGCTCGAACCACGGAGTCGGCATGGGCGGGTCCTGCGGGCCGGGTGCACGGCTGGCCGCCGCACCGCCCGCCGTCGAGGAAGTGCTCGCGGGTCCTGCGTTCCACTGGTGCCTGGGTGCCGCTGTCGTCGCCGCTGTGAGGACTGCTTCGCTCGGTATCCCTCCGCACCATGCCGCCGCAGTAGTCGCAATGTCCTGACGACGACCGTCCCGCTCCCGCCATCGCCACCGGCACGCTAGACGTCGCCGGAGTTTCACCGTATACAAAACATTTCGGTAACCGAATAGATCGGACTACGATGTGATTGCGATCCGGCCCGGCGAGGCCGGCGGCGAATCCTGAACCGGGCACTCTGTACCTGGAGAACATCGATGATCAACAACGGCGCGAGCATGGCGCACCGCGTCTCCCTGACGGACCGGTTGACAAGTGAGAGAGCCCGCCCCGACCGGATACGGCAGGCGCGGTGCGCAGGATGGCTGGCGGTGGGCACCGTCTGCTTCGGGGCGTTCATGGGACAGCTGGACGCCAGCATCGTCACCCTGACTTACGCACCGCTGAAGGGGCAGTTCCGGACCGGATCGGCAGCGGTCCAGTGGGTGTCGCTGTCCTACCTGTTAACTCTGGTGGTGCTGCTCGTGCCGGTCGGGCGCCTGTCCGACGCGCACGGTCGCAAGCTGCTGTATCTGTACGGCTTCGGCGTGTTCACCGCGGCTTCCGCGGCCTGCGCGCTGGCCCCCACCCTTGGCGTGCTGATCGCCCTGCGCGTCGCCCAGGCCGCCGGTGCGGCCATGCTCCAGGCCAACTCCGTCGCCCTGGTCACGACCAGCGCCCCGCCCGGGCGCACCCGGGCCGCGCTGGGGGTCCAGGCCGCCGCTCAAGCCCTCGGCCTGGCCCTCGGGCCGATCGTCGGCGGACTGCTGGTCGCCGGCTTCGGCTGGCGCTCGGTGTTCTGGGTCAACGTCCCGGTCGGCGTGTTCGCCTTGGTTGCCGGGCACTATCTGCTCCCGCGTACCAAGGCGTTCACCACGGTGCGCGGCTTCGACTGGCCCGGCCTGCTGCTGCTGGCGGCCTCCGGCACGGCGCTCCTGCTGGGGCTGTCCGCCGTCTCCGGCCTGCCGATCGGCCTTCCCTCGGCGGCGGGTCTGCTCGCGGTCGCCGGCGTAGCCGGCTGGGAGTTCACCCGCCGCCAGCTGACCTCGGCCAACCCACTGATCGAAGTAAGGGTCCTGCGAGCTCCCGGAATCGCCCGCGGCCTGGCCGGTGCCGCCTGCGGCTACCTGGTGTTGTTCGGCCCGCTGGTCGCGGTGCCGGCGATCTTGACCGGCCACGCCGGCCAACTCCGCATCGGCGCGGTGGTGACCGCGTTGCCGGCCGGCTTCGCCGTGGCCGCTCTGGCCGACAAGGACGTGCCGGCCGTCTTCTCCGACGCCCGGCGCGCTCTGATCGGCGTGCTCATCGCGGCGGCGGCACTGGTCGGACTGCTGATCGTCCCGCTGACACAGGCGTTCCTGGCGGTTTTGCTGTTCGTGCTCGGGCTCGGACTGGGCGTTTTCACCCCGGCCAACAACACCACCGTGATGGCCTCCATACCGACCCGCGCCTCCGGCACCGGCGGCGGGCTCATCAACATGGCGCGCGGTCTGGGCACGTCGCTCGGTGTCGCACTGGTCACCCTCGCCCTGCACCTGGGCGGCGGATGGCTTCCCGGGCCGCGCGCCGCCTTCGCGGTGCTGGCGGTCGCCGCGGCGGTCATGTTCGCCGCCGCGCTGCCCGGACGCAGATCACAGGACGCCCTCGCGGGAACATCCTCGCGTGGCGTCGGCCGGGGGCTCCCCGACCAGCACCGGCGGACCTTCCAGGTGGAGTCGCTGTGACCACGAATTCGCGAGATCATACGCAAGCCGCGAAAGGAGTCGACCGCATGACTTTCTCGGTATCGGCAGCGCTTTTGCTCGGCGTCCTTGTCTTCGCCCTCTTACGCAAGGATGTTTGCGTGGTGCTGGGGTTCTACCTGCCCTCAACCTTGATCGCGCCCAATCAGACCTTTGTCGGGGGGTTCACCAGCGGGCTGAAGTTCTGAGTCGGGGTGACGGCGCGGTTGCCAGCCGGCATGGACGGGACGCACCCGCCGGCCCGTGACGGTCAGGCCGGCTCATCGACGTACTCCACTACCAGCCACAGCTCGGGGCCGGCTTCGTCTTCGTAGTCGCCGCAGTCGTCGAGTTCCGAGGGGCCGACGTACTCGAAACTCAGCGAATCCAGGCGCCAGCAGGGGTTCGCGTCCAGCCATTCCGCCGCGGCACGCAGGTTCGCGGCCGCTCCGCCCTGACGGAAGCGCACCCGGCCGCTGCGTACCACCGGCATGACGACCCCGTCCATCGCGTCAAGTGCCACGCGGCGGTGATACTTCTCGGCCCACCGGCGCTGCTCGGCGTGTGAGCTCACACCGGTCAGGAACCATTCGCCGGTGTACTCCTGTCGGCTTTCCGGCCGGACCAGCTGGGGCGTTTGGCGGAGTACCCGGTTCGGCCGGGCCGCGCGCGCGGCGGTGGAAAGGAGAACAAGTGCGGCGATCGTCAGGATGTCGAAGGCGGCGCGGGGAGCGGAGAACCTGCCGTGGCTGTGCCGTCCCAGATGCATGGCGAAGGTCACCAGGGCCACCCCTAACGCGGTGCCCAGACCGCGAGCAATGCTGACAAGACTGCCGCCGGTACCCGAGGAACCGGTGGGGATCGCGCCCATCACGGCGGTGTTGTTGGCCGGGGTGAAGATCCCCAGGCCGATACCGAGGACGAACAACAAACCGGCCAAGGTGCCAGGGTTCAGCGGAGCCACCATCAACGCGACGAGGGCTCCGGTGGCGATCGCGGCGCCCACCGCGCCGCGCCGGGCGTCAGCCCAGCGGGCCGGAACCGCCCGGTCGGCCAACGCCGCGACGGCGAATCCGCCGGGCAGGGCGGTCAGCACCGCGCCGATCTGGCCGCTGCCGTGGCCGGTCAGAATCGCCGGTACCGCCACCAGTGGTCCGAACAGAACCAGATACCCGCACAACGCCCCGGCCAGGCCGCGTGTGACCCCGGGAGCGTGCAGGACGGCCATCTCGATCAGCGGCTTGTCGACGCGGGTCTGGCGCCGCACGAACAACCAACCGCTGACGACTGCGGCCGCGAGCAGCCCGACCGCGCCGGCCGCCGGAATCGGGATCCCGGAAACCGCCGACAGGCCCAGCAGAAGGCTGGTACCCGAGAGCGCCAGGAGTGCGAGTCCTTTACCGTCGAATCCGGGCACCGGAGTGAAAGCCCTGGTCCGTGGCAGCAGAAAATGACCGGCCGCCATGGCGAACATGCCAATCGGCACATTCACCCAGAACACCGAGGACCAGCCGAAGGATCCGACCAAAAGCCCGCCCACCACCGGACCGAGCGCCAACCCGAGTGCCTGCGCGGCGGCCTGGACGCCCAGTGCCGCGCGCATCCGGCCCGGCGGTGCCGAGGAAGTGACCAGCGCGACCGAGTTGGCTTGCAACAGAGCCGCCCCCAACGCCTGCAGGACGCGGCAGCCGATCAGCACCGCCAGCGTCGGGGCGAGGGCGCACGCCGCCGAGGCCGCCGTGAACACGGCGAACCCGTACAGGTACATGAGTTTGCGGCCGTGCGCGTCGGACAGTCGCCCGATGGGCAGCAGCAGCACGACCAGCGTGAGCAGGTAGGACAGGGAAACCCACTGCACGGAGGCGGCGCGCGCGCCGAACGTGTGCTCCAGCGGGGCATAGGTGAGGGTGACGATGCTGGCGTCCAGCTGGCCCATGAAGGCCCCGAAGCACACGGTGCCGACTGCGAACCACCCGGCGTTGCGGGCCAAGCGTATTCGGTCCGGCCTGGCGCGCTCGGTCCTCAGCCTTGTGCCGATGGTGTGCCTGACCTGGTTCGGGATGCCCTGATGGGCATGCTGGTCGTTCATATGGATACTTCCCCGCAGGTCGGCTGTCGGCTGCTTTCCTCGCGCCGGACCCGGTTCGCGGAGGATCGTGCGTCCGGTCCGGGTTCATCGTAGGCCGAATTACTTGGTAGCCGAAATGTTTGGTGAGGGGAGGATGTCATCGTCCCGTTGCCGAGGCGGCACCGAGGGCTTGCCCCGCCCGGGGGCACGCAGCCGGCGGGCGAGCCACACGAGGGTGAAGGCCATGGTGAGGGTCAGTGCTCCGCCGACGGCGTCGGCCACGAAATGGTTGGCGGTGGCGATGATGACGGTGAGGGTGAACAGCGGGTAGAACATGCCGACGACACGGATCCATCGGTGGCCCGCGTAGCGGTAGAGCATGATGCCGCACCAGCCGGACCAGGCGATGTGGTCGCTGGGCATGGCCGCGTACTGGTTGGAGACGGTGTCCACGTCGGGCGTAGCCCAGGAGCCCCAGGTGTGGTGCTTCACGACGGTGTCGATGAAGCCGTGGTCGGCGAGATAGCGGGGCGGGGCCAGCGCGTAGAAGTAGAAGCCGACCAGGCTGGAGACGGTCGCCAGGAACAGCACGGTGCGGGCTGAGCGATAGGCCTGCGGATGCCGGACGTAGAGCCAGACCAGGACGCCGATGGTGATGAGGAAGTGCAGCGTGGCGTAGTAGTAGTTCATGCCGACGATCAGTGGAGTGATCTTGTCCAGCGCGTGGTTGACGGTGAGTTCCACGTCGATGTGCAGGCTGTGCTCGAAACGCAGAACCGACTCGGCCCGGTGCATCGCGGCAGTCTTGTGGTCCGGTACCGCGTCGCGGGTCAGGGAATACAGGCCGTAGCCCGTCGCGATCAGGGCGAGTTCGGTCCACAGGCGCGGGCGGTCACGCCGGTCGCGGGCCACCAGGCGCTGAAGCATGAGCCGCGACGACAGAACCACACTCACTCGTCCGCCTCACCCTCATGTCCTTTGGCAGGGGTCACGGCGAGCGCTTCGCGGCCTTCGAAGGTGTCGGAGCCATTGTCCCGATCCGACGACGCGCCTTCGTCTGTCGGGCCATCGAGTCTGTCCGAGGCCGAGACCCGGTCCTCGTCGCCGAGCGGGGCTCGCGTCTCGGCCCGGGACGAGTTGTCCAGCGCCGTACCGTTCCCGGCCTCGGCCCGCCGGTCCCGGCGCAACCACAGGTAGACCAGAGCACCGAGGAATACCAGCACCGACACCCAGTCGTTGATCCGCAGGCCGAGGAACCGGTTGGCGTGGTCGTCGCGCAACGCCTCGACCACGGCCCGGCCGGCGGTGTAGCACGCGACGTAGATCGCGAACAGCCGGCCTCGGTTCGGGTGCCATTTGCGGTCGATCCAGACCAGCAGCAGCGCCACCCCGGCGTCCCAGATCGACTCGTACAGAAAAGTCGGCTGATAGAAGGCCGCGTCCGGCGTCGAGTCGGGCCGGTGTGCGGGGTCGATGCGGATCGCCCACGGCAGCCCGGAGGGACGGCCGAACAACTCCTGGTTGAAGTAGTTGCCCCAGCGGCCGATCGCCTGAGCCAGGACCAGCGCCGGAGCCAGGGCGTCGGCGAAGTCGACGAGCCTGATGCCCTTGCGTCGGCACCCGATCCAGGCGCCGACCCCGCCGAGTGCCACCGCACCCCAGATCCCGAGCCCGCCGTCCCAGACGTACAGCGCTCGGATCGGCTGCTCGCCGGACTTGAAGTACAACTCCGGGTCGGTGATCAGGTGGTAGAGCCGGCCCCCGACCAGCCCGAACGGCACGGCCCAGATCGCGATGTCCACCACGTCCTCGCGCCGGCCTCCGCGTGCTTCCCAGCGTTTGCCGGCCCACCAGACCGCGACAACGATCCCGAGCAGGATGCACATCGCATATGCCCGGACCGGGAACGGGCCCAGATGCCACACGCCCTGCGATGGGCTCGGCAGATACGCCAACGTCATGGATTCTCCGACCCCGCTCAAGTTCGACCAGCCGCGCACGGACCCGCTCCGGCTCCGCCCCCAAACATTACTACGGGGGACGATATATTCGGAGGCCGAAATATTGGACTACCCTTGGTGGGTGTCAGTACAGCACGGGATCCTCCCGGAGCAGCCCGCCCCGTCGGCCACGGAGAACGTAGCCCGGACCGCTGGCTGAGGTGATAAACCGACTGCGGCGCGCGCTTCGTACCTCCATCCGCACCGACTTCCCCTGGGAGACGCTTCCGGCGGCCCAGGTCGAGCTGCTGCAGACACTGCAGGACCGGACAGAGGTGCGCGTCAGCGACGTGGCCACGACTCTGCACCTGGCCCCGAGCACGGTTTCCGGACTGTTCGGGCAGATGCTGAACGCGAGGATGGTGGCGCGGGACACCGACCCAGCCGACCGCCGCGCCGCCCGCTTCCGCCTTACCGACGTGGGCGCCGCACGCTTGGCGGGCTGGCAGCAGGCGCACGAACGCCGGATTGAATCGGCGCTCGCGCGCTTGAACCCGGACGATCAGCAGGCGATCATCGAGGACCTGCCTGCCCTCGCCGTGTTGGCCGACCTTCTCGGCGCCAGTCGACAGCAAATGGAAGGCAGGCTTTAGAGATGGGGCCAAAGGTCTTCTAAGCTGCGTCGTTGTGCGACTGGCCGGCAGGCAGTCCGTCGGTGACAGTCTCCAGGGCGTCATCGCCCGGGACCGCGCGGCCCGACGGCGACCACAGGAAGATCAGTGCTCCGAGGAACGCCAGCAGGGCTCCCCAGTCGTCCAGCCCCAAGCCCGCTATGCGGCCGGCGTTGTCGGTCTCCAAGGCGCCCACTGCTTCCCGAGTCAGGGTGAAACAGACCATGTAGATCGCGAAGAGACGGCCGCGTCGCGGGCGCCAGCGCCGGTCGATCCAAATCAGGAGCAGCGCGATGCCGACGTCGCATGCCGACTCGAAGAGAAAAATCGGCTGGTAGAACGCGGTATCCGCCGTGGTTGCGAGCCGGTGTGCCGGATCGATGCGGATCGCCCACGGCATGGCGGTCGGACGGCCGTACGATGTCTGGTTGAGGTAGTTCCCCCAGCAGCCGATACCCAGTGCCAGGACCAGGCCCGGTGCGAGAGCGTCCGCGAAGTCGGCCAACGCGATGCCCTTTCGCCGACATGCGGTCCACATTCCCAGCGCGCCGAAAAGCATCGCGCCCCAGAACCCGATGCGCCCGTCCCACACGTAGGCGGCCCGAAGCGGTGAGGCGCCGCCTCCGAAGTAGCGCAGCGGGTGGCTGAGAACCTGGGCCAAGCGGCCGCCCACAAGAGTGAATGCCCCAGCCCGTATCGCGATGTCGATCACTTCTTCGCGTCGCCCGCCTCGCGCCACCCAACGACGTGCGGTCAGCCGGGCTCCGATCACGATCGCGGCCAGGGCCACCAGGACCGAGGCGCGAATGGTGAGCGATCCCAGGTACCACACGGCAGGGGGCGGGCTTGGCAGGTATGCCGACGTCATCGGTTCGCACCGCTCCACGTACTCCACGCGCGTCCGGACGGTCGCGACTCCCGTGCGAAGGTTACAACGGGAGCAGAACTATTCGGGCACCGTACTACAGTTCTTCGCCGTCCGAACTGCCCGAGTATTCAAAGGGAATGCGCGGCTCTCGTGCGTTCGAGGACAGCGGCCAAGCTTTCGGCCGACAGGCGGCGGCCGGGATTGCCGCTGCGGCAGTGCCGGACGCGGGAAGCTTCACGACGGGCATGCTTGTGTGGGTGTTCACGACCTGCTCGGGCCTCGGTGTGTACGAGCGGTTCCTGTTCACCGACCGCGCTGTGCAGGCCGTGGTGCTGCTGATGGTGGTGCCGCTGTTGCTGGCCATGGGGGCACCGGTCACCGTGCTCGTCGAGGCGGGGCCCGAACGGCACCGCCGCCGTCTGCGGGTGGCCCTGGCTGGACGGCTGTAGCAGGCGCTGATGTCTCCGCTGGTGTCGACGGTGCTGCTGATCGCACCGCCGTGGCTGCTGTACTTCACTTCCTGGTACCGGCTGTCGGTGACGACCGGCATTTACAACACGCTGTTCCACGTCGGTTTCGTGTTTCTCGGGCTGGCCTACTTCTGGCCACGTCTGCAGATCGGCCCCGTGGGGCGCCGATACCATCCGGGCATCGGCATCGTGATCACCGTGGCCGAGGTCATCTTTGACGCGGTGCTCGGGGTGACGTTGGTGTTCGGCTCGCACTTGCTGATCCCCACTATTGGCAGGCGTTGCACCGACCCTGGGGATGTCGGTGCGCGACGACCAGTCCTGGGGCGGCGCGGTGCTGGCGGGCCTCGGTGACATCGCCGGTGTGCCGTTCTTGATCGCTTTGATTGCCCAGGGGGTCCGCGAAGAGCGGGCCCGTATCGCGCTGGTCGATCGGGAATTGGATGCGCAGGAGCATGAGACGCCGAGGCGACAGGACGGCGTCGAGCCGGGGGAGTCCGCTTGGCAGTACAGCAGTTCTGTCGTGGAAACCAGGCTGTGGTGGGAGACCGATCCACGTTTTGCCGGACGTTACAACCCCTAGTAACGCCACCTGGCGCTGGCTGCCGCGTTCCGCCTGGTCCGCGATCTCCGTGTCTACGGGCTGGTGGACTGGGCTACCGACCCGGCCGGCGGCTACGTCGACGTCGTCTGCCTCGCCAAAAACACACCTGAGGCAACTCGTCCGCTGGCGGTTTGTGCACCAACGCCGGATCGCCGATGCCCTGGACAGACTGCCTCCATGTCGGCGGCACATTGTGGCCCATGCTGATCAGAAGGCGGATTCGTGGTGCGCGCTGAGGGGTCTGAGTACTGACGTCCGCCATGACCTCGCGGGCACTGAATGGGGCTGTCGGTCAGACCGCGGAGCCGCTCTCCCGGCTTGGGGCGCGGGGCCCGAGGGTCGGGAACGGCGGCTGTCGCGGTCGACGAAGGTGGTGCTGGTCGGCTGCGCCGCGCGGGTCGGCGAGTACGCGCCTGCCTCGGGGTTCTACTCTTCTCCGTCGCCTGGCTGGAGCTGTGCCACCAACCGGTCCAGGGCGGGCAGCGCGGCGGCGATGACCGCGCGATCGGTGTCGGACATCCCGGTGACGGCGGCGGTCAGCCGTAGCTCGTGGGCCCGTTGCCAGTCGGCCAACTGTGCCTTGCCAGGTTCTGCGAGCGTGACCACCGACTGACGGCGGTCGGCCGGGTCGATCGAACGTTCCACCAGCCCCAGCGCCATCATCTGGCCGATCAAGCCGCTGACCGTCGAGGTGGCCAAGCGCATCCGCGTGGCGAGATCGCTGACCCGGGTCGGGGAGGCCTCGGCCAGGGTTTGCAGCATCTCCACCTGTGCCATCGGCAGCGTCTCCCAGGGGTAGTCGCTGCGGATCGAGGTGCGCAGGGCCCTGCGAAGCCGGTTCACCACGTCGGTGAGCTGGTGCATGTCCGGGGTGTTCTGCGCCCGGGCGTCGGATGCCATGGGATTCATCCTAGAGCGCCGGAAGGACGCCTTGAGCTGCGGTGATTATGTTCTGTGACCGATCATTTCGCTTCCGGAAGCAAATAGATCGGTGCCGGAACCGAATAGATCTGTGACCGAAAGAAATTGCCGCCGAGTCATCGTGTGTTCACCTTCGTCGCGGCTCTGATTCACCCTCCGCTCCTACGTTCGCCACGACAGCGCAACTCAAAGACTCACTGAAACGGCGACGGTCCTCGCGAAGCGGGGCGGCCGGAAGAAGGGAATTCCGTGAAGCTCCAGCGCTACGCGGTCGTTACCGGGGCCGGCCTCATGGCCGTCGCTTCGCTCACCGCCTGCTCCTCCACCAAGAGCAGCACGGCGTCCAGTTCCACCGGCGGCACGTCGGCCACGACGTCTGGCGCGGCGGCCACCACCTCGTCCTCCGCGGCGATCTCCTGCGGCACCGGCACGCTGAACCTGTCCGGTTCGACGGCGCAGCAGAACGCGATCAACCAGTGGATCAAGGACTACCAGACCGCCTGCCCCGGCGTGAAGATCAACTACACCGGCAACGGCTCCGGCGCGGGCTACACCGACTTCACGAACAAGACCTCGGACTTCGCCGGCTCCGACTTCCCGATGGCCGACTCGCAGCAGGCAGCTGCCGACGCCCGCTGCGGCTCGGGCAACAAGGCCATCGACCTTCCGATGGTGCCCGGTGCGATCGCCGCGCTGTACAACATCAAGGGCGTGAGCGCGCAGCTGAACCTGTCGGCCCCGACCCTGGCCAAGATCTTCAGCGGTGCGATCACCACCTGGAACGACGCGGCGATCGCCAAGGACAACCCGGGTGTGACTCTTCCGGGTACGAAGATCACCGTGTTCTTCCGGTCCGATGGCTCGGGTACGTCGTTCAACTTCTCGAACTACCTGAACAACCTCGACAAGGCCGACTTCCCGGCCGCGGCGAACAAGCAGTGGCCGGGCAAGGTCGGGCAGGGCGTCAAGGGCTCGCAGGGCGTGGCCCAGGGTGTCGGCAGCACCGACGGCGGCATCGGCTACGCCGAGATCTCCTTCGCGGGCAACGGCGTGACCGCTGCCAAGGTGGGCAACGCCGCCGGGCAGTTCGTGGACCCGACCCCGGACAACGCCAAGAACTTCGTGGCCAAGGCCAAGGTCCAGCAGAACGGCAACGACACCCGTCTGGCGTTCGACTACACCTACTCCGACCCCAGCGCCTACCCAGCGACCCTGGTCACGTACGAGTTCGTGTGCGCCTCCGGGAACGACGCGGCGAAGCTGCCGCTGATCAAGGGCTTCCTGGGCTACATGGACAGCGACGCCGCACAGGGTGAGCTGCCCAACTCGGGCTACGTCGCCCTGCCCACGACCGTCCAGGCCGCGCTGAAGACCGTCATCAGTGGCCTGAGCTAGTCCGAGGCCCTTCCAGAGGTTGCCGGTGTCGTGCCCCGCGGAGCCACGTGGGGCACGACACCGTGGCACCGGCCGATCCGAATCTCGACATCATGGAAGCTGACGGAATCTGATGAGCCAGGACACGCCGGCCACGGCCGGGACAGCGGCCGAAGACCGTTCCGGGAACACGGCGGCGCCGCCCCGATCGGGCCCGCCTGGGCGCCGCCGAAGTTCTGGAGGTCTGGAAGCCGACGGGCGGGGGCCGGCGCGGGGCGACTCGGTGTTCGGCGGCCTCGCCAACGGCGCGGCTTGGTTCCTGCTCGCGCTGGTCGTCGCGGTGGCGATCTTCCTGCTGACCCAGGCGCTCGGCGCGATAGGCCACGATAAGGCGAACTGGCTGACGTCGTTCACATGGGACCCGGACAACCCGGTCCACCCGGTGTGGGGCATCGCGGTGTTCGCTTGGGGAACGCTGATCACCTCGTTGTTCGCGCTGGTGATCGGGGCTCCTTTCGCGATCGGCGTCGCACTGTTCATTTCGCACTACGCTCCTCGACGCCTGGCACAGATCCTGGGCTACGTCGTCGACCTCTTGGCCGCGGTGCCTTCGGTGGTCTACGGCTTGTGGGGCCTGCTGGTCCTCGCGCCGCACATGGTCGGCGTATCGCAGCTGGTGTCCGATGTTCTGGGATGGATCCCGCTGTTCCACTTCGACGGCGGTGACCTGGCCCGGTCGATGTTCACCGCCGGCGTGATCCTGGCCATCATGATCCTGCCGATCGTCACCGCGATCTCCCGCGAGGTGTTCCTTCAGACACCGCGGGAGAACATCGAGGCCGCCTACGCCTTGGGCGCGACGCGCTGGGAAATGGTCCGCATGGCCGTGCTGCCCTACGGCCGCTCCGGGGTCTCCTCCGCGGTCGTGCTCGGCCTGGGCCGGGCGCTGGGGGAGACCGTCGCGGTCGCCTTGGTGCTCTCCGCGCAGCCGAAGGGCTTCCTGACCATCGTCACCCGGTTTCTGGATCCGCACGGTCAGACCATCGCTGCGAACGTGGCGCTGTCCTTCGGGGACGCGGGTAAGAACGGCCGCGGTGCGCTCATCGCCTCCGGCTTGGTGCTGTTCGTGATCACGTTGTTGGTCAACTACCTGGCCCGTTCGATCGCCGCGCGAGGTGTGGTCGGCGCTGACAGCCGGCCCGGATTCCTCGGGCGTCTTCTGGGCCGTACCGGCGACGAGGCCCCCCTGAAGTCGCAGAACTCGGCTCCGCCATCCGAGGCCGCGCCTCGGTCTCCGGCGTCCGCCCGCCCGAATGTCGCAGGCCTGCGGGCGATGACTCCGGTCGCGGCGCGGCGGCGCCTGGCCAACACCGGAGCGTGGGTCGCGGTGAGCGCGGCGTTCGTGGTGGCGGTACTTCCGCTGGTGTCGATCCTGGCCACGGTCATCGGCAAGGGCATGCAGCGGTTCGGCTCCACCTTCCTGACCGGCTCCATGTTCAACATCACCGACACCTCCGGCAAAGCCACCTACAAGAACGGTCACTTTTCGCTGAACCCCGCCTACGGCGGCGGTGGGATCGGCCACGCCATCGTCGGCACGCTGGAACAGGCAGCGCTGGCCACGGTGATCGCCGTCCCCATCGGGCTGATGGTCGCGGTCTACCTGGTCGAGTACGGCCGGGGCCGTTTGGCCAAGGCGGTCACCTTCATGGTCGACGTGCTCATGGGCCTGCCCTCGATCGTGGCGGGACTGTTCATCCTCGCGATCCTGCTGGCCTTCAAGCAGAACTTCGCCGGTATCTGGGGTTCCTGCGCGCTGGTGATCCTGATGCTGCCGCTGACGATCCGCTCGGCCGAGGAGATGCTGAAGCTGGTGCCGCACGCGCTTCGCGAGGCGTCCTACGCCCTGGGCATCCCTAAGTGGCGCACCATCACCCGGGTGGTCGTTCCGACCGCGCTTCCCGGCATCGTCACCGGTGTCATGCTCGCCATCGCCCGCGTCATGGGCGAGACCGCACCGGTTCTGCTGGTCGTCGGCTCGGCGCTGAGCATGAACAGCAACCCGTTCTCCGGCCGCCAGGAAACGCTGCCGGTCTTCATCTACGACGGCACCACCAACAACGACGTCTACCTGCAGCAGCGGGCCTGGGCCGCGGCCCTGACCCTGATCCTGCTCATCATGATCCTCAACCTGTTCGCCCGGCTGATCGCCTGGTGGAAGAAAGCGGGGCAGCAGTGACCCGGACCCTGGCCCCGACCTCGCGAGCCCCGAAGGAGGCCCGGATGACCGAGCCCCGGCCGCTGCCGGCCGACGATTACGTCCCCGTCACGCCGCAGACCCTGGGGCATCTGCGGGTGCTGAGCATCGGCTCGATCGAGCTGAACCTGGACGCCAAAGCCGCCAGGATAGCCGGCACCCCGGTCTACATGCCGCCCAAGGAATTCGACCTGCTGGCGGCGCTGCTCAACAACGCCGGCCGCATCATGAGCCGCCGCGAACTGCTGGACCAGGTGTGGGAGCCGGGCTACCCGGACCGCAACAAGACCCTGGAAGTCCACATCCGGCGGCTGCGCGGCCACCTGGCCGCCGACCCCGCCGCCAACGCCTGCCTGCGCACGGTGCGCGGCCACGGCTACATCTTCGACCTCGGCGAATGGGCCGACCCGGCCTCCGCCCGCCGCCCCGTCACGGGCCTGGAAGGACACTGATCACATCATGGCCAAGCGCATCGACGTCTCCGGACTCACCGCGTATTACGGCACCCACAAGGCCATCGAGGACATCTCGCTGATCGTGGAGCCGCGGACCGTGACCGCCTTCATCGGCCCGTCCGGCTGCGGCAAGTCCACCGTGCTGCGGACCTTGAACCGGATGCACGAGGTGATACCCGGCGCGCGGGTCGAGGGCAAGGTGACGCTGGACGACGTCGACCTGTACGGGCCCGGGGTCGACCCGGTGGCGGTGCGCCGGCACGTCGGCATGGTGTTCCAGCGCCCCAATCCGTTCCCGACGATGTCCATCTACGACAACGTCGCCGCCGGACTGCGCCTGGCCGGAGTCAAGAAGCGCTCCGACCTGGACGACATCGTGGAGAAGTCGCTGCGCGGTGCCAACTTGTGGCGCGAGGTGGAGAACCGTCTGAAGAAGCCGGGCGCCGGCCTTTCCGGCGGCCAGCAACAGCGCCTGTGCATCGCCCGCGCGATCGCGGTGTCCCCGGACGTGCTCCTGATGGACGAGCCGTGCTCCGCCCTGGCCCCGATCTCCACCATCGCCATCGAGGACCTGATCTCCGAGCTGAAGACGGACTTCACCATCGTCATCGTCACCCACAACATGCAGCAGGCGGCGCGTGTGTCCGACCGCACGGCGTTCTTCAACATCGCCGGTGCCGGTCTCCCCGGAAAGCTGATCGAGATCGACGAAACGGCCAGGATCTTCGCGAACCCGAGCCAGGCCGACACCGAGAACTACATCACCGGTCGCTTCGGATAGTCCGGCTGAGTCCTTCGGCTGCTTGGCGTCGGCCCCGAACGGGCCTGCCTCGACGACGCGGCGTTCGGCACAACCGGTGCTGGACGCCGCGGCTCGTCGGCTTGAGCAGGAAGTGGGCGCCGGCAGCGTGAGGGGAAAGACTTCGCCGCCGTCGCGGCCGAGCTGGCATTTTCAAGAATCAAGCCAGGGAGGGGGGACAGCTTCTCCATCTTGGCCGAATCCGACGTCTGCTCGTCGTCCAGATGTTTGCCGCGCCCCCGACCAGGGCTGTGGCGAGCATCAGCCCGCCGGCGGATTCGGGCGGGCCGATCAGGCGCCGGATCAGCTCGACGGCCAGCAGCGTGGAGAGTGCGGGTACCGTCACGCCGTTGGCCTGCGCGGACAGGATCTCCGCGCGTTCGGGGCGAAGGTAAATCGGCCGTTAGCGAGGTGGGCGGCCAGGCACATCGTGAACGGCGTCGGCAGGATCGAGCCGGATTCCGGTTTCGCTTAACGGCGTGGACAAGATCAATCTGTCACGCGTGTCACCCGATACCGGCTTCCAGCCATCGTTGCGCCCCAGTTGACGCTCTGGTAACCGGTGGGAAAGGCACCCCAGTAGCTGACTGTACAAGTGAGCGTCAATACTGCATCGACCATCCCGGGGTGAACGCAGCGGTTGCACTGTACGATAACGTGCAAATATCCACCGAAAGGTGTCTGCTGGTTCCAGCATTGACCCCTGGACTTAGACCAGCTAGTCCCTCGATATTCGACATCGCCCATGGCCGTTGAGAAGCGCGGAACGTCGACGTAATGCTCGTCCCCGTGACCGTCGAGCGCAGGGTCGTCATAGTAGGTCTTCGCGTGCATTTGAAGCTTTCCGGCCTGCTCGTCGGCGCCCACCGGTGTAGCTGGCATCCCGTTCTCGTCGCCGTCCACCTGGCCGGCCTGCTCCACAGAGGTGGAGTCGCTCACCATGACGATGGTCAGATAGGAGTCGTTTAGGTCGTTGTCTGTTGAATCCTCGCTGGTGACCTGAATGACGGTGAACAGGCCTTTGCGTTCGACGATGGGATTCGACGCTGTCGCGAGCCGGAACGGTCCCTGAGGGCCGGACGTCGAGTACTCGAAGGTGGCCGTCAGCTCGAAACCACCTCCGGTGGGGCCGATCGAGACGCTCGTTTGGCCGTCGGGGGTTTTCATCGGCTGCCCTTCACCGGTTCCGGTGAAGAGGCACGAGTCGCCCGGCCAGGACAGTGTGACGCGCTGATAGTAGCTGGCATTTGCCACACAATTGATATTTCCTTGGGACCCGGCGGGAATCGGGATGCGCACGGGGTTGCTCGGCATAGACGTCCTCCGTTTTGGTGCTTAGCTCACGAGTCGCGGTCCGCAGGCTGCTCACAAAACCTAACATCAAGATTTTCTACGAGCGGTTCCGTGGCCTGCGACACGCCAGCGCAGAGGCGATCGTCGTTTTCGAAAGGAGGCTTATATGCCTCGAATCCAGCAGAGGGTGGGCAATGCTGCGACGGCTGCGGCTGCGGCTGCGGCACCGGTCAGGTGGACCAGTGAATGAGCACTCTGTCAGGGGAGTCGGGCATCGTATGACCGTGGATTATGAGCGACTGTGGACCGCCGTCGGCGGCCGGCCCGGTCTAACACAGTGGTACGGCGATCCCCGTAAACTCTGGCCGTTGGAAACCAGACACTTCGTTCCGTGGCTGATCGACAACCTCGGGCTGCTCAGTCGCTGCCTAGCGCTACCGCTGACCTTCGTAGGTCGCGAGGCGAGTATGGGTGGAGCGCAGCACGCCGACATTCTTGTCACCGACGATGACGGTCGCCGCATCGTCATCGAAGCCCAGATCGGCTCCTCCGACAACAACCACCTGGGCAAACTTCCGGTCTATGGTCTCATGGGCAAGGCAGACCTCGTCGTTTGGGTCCTTGCCCACGACAGCCGCCAACTCGGCTTTCAAGCCGAGCACACCCGGACCATGCATATGCTGAATGAGCGGCTGATCGGCCTGATGCAGTTCGCCGCCGTCGCGGTGACCCTGGAGTCGGACTTGTACCCCGGGACCGGGTTGATCGACGGCAAGGTCCCGGCGCTCATTCCCCGGCTGCGCCGGTTTGATCTGGATCACCCCGATCTGCGGCCCGACCCTGACACGGCCATCCCGCCGCTCATCGTCGCACCCCCGGCCGAACTTCCGGGGTAGCTTCACGGTCCCGATCGCCATTTCGCTGCCCGCTCTGTTTCTGCAAAGCAGGCTAAGACGACAGGGAAGGCCGCAGGTAGGCGGTGCCGACCGGTCCGGATATTGCTTCGAAGCCCGCGCCGATGCCGGCGACGTTGAACGCGGGCCCCGGATAGGCCGGACGCATCAGCACAAGAGGCCATCGCCAACACTGGGCGGGCGCCGACAGATCGTCCATGCATCGTTGACCGGCGCGGATAAAATTCTCGGCAGGCGCAGGGTTTCCAGGAAAACCCTTGGAGCCGACCCGGACGAACCTTCATATCGGCGTTTACACAGCGCTGTCGGTTCAGATAAAGGCGCTCTGGAATGCCTGTGCAAATCGCTCGTCGGTCACCTGACCATTGCCGCCCCCTCCGGTGCGGTGACCCCGCTCGGCAAGCGCCTGGACAGGCTCGAGCACTTCGCGCCTGTAATGGCTGACCCAGTCGGACAGATCCTGCGTCTCGTACAGAGACGTGGGCACAAGGACTGCCAGGCTCCCGTTGCGATCTCTGACGACGCCCCAAATCACTCGGAATAGTCCGACTTTGCTCACGACCAGACCATTAGCCCTCACCTCGTGATCCTCCGCGAGTCGCGGGACAGCCTCGAGGATCGCCCCGATCGTTTCATTGAGACCGATGGACGTCTGCACCGTCAGGACGGTCCCGGAGACGTCTACGAGTTGATAAAGGGTCTCGACGAGAGTGCCGTGAGCATGAGGGCCAAGAACCAAGGGATACACGTAACGGCCTTTCCGTTGGAGCGGAGTACTCGGGACGGTTGGTACGGCGGAGCGAACAACACCTTCAGTAGGTCGGGGCCGTCTCTTCACCGGTGGACAGAGTGGCCAGCGCTCTACGAGCCGCGTCGGTGGCGGGAACGTCGCCCATGCCCTCGTGGTCGGCGACCGCCGCCTCGTAGGCCTGGCGGGCCTCATCGATCCGGCCCAGGTCGCGCAGACAGTCTCCGATCACCAGGTACACGTCGCCCCGGCCACGGACCTCGTCGGTGCCGTCGTACAGGGCAAGCGCTCGGCGCGCCTTCGCCAGACCGTCGAGGGGTGAGCCGGCGAGCCGGGTGAGCGTGGCGAGGTGGGTGCGGTTCGACGCCTCGGCGGCGGTCCGGCCCAGGCTTTGGTTGAGTTGCAGGGCGGTGCGGAAATGCCGTTCGGCGACTACGTGTTCGCCTCGTGCCTGGGCGGAAATGCCAAGGTGGTGATGGCTGCGCGCGATTTCGACCGGGGCCGCCCGCTTCCCGGCGTCCGTCAGCACCATATCGAACGCCTCGTAGGCAGCGTCGTGATCTCCGATTTGGGTGAGCAGGGTGCCTAGCTGCTGCTGGACCTCGATTGCGGCGTAGTGATTCCCGTCGGCCTCGCAGATCGCGGCAGCGTCGTCGAGGTGGGTCCGTGCCGAGATGAGGTCTCCGGCCGATTGTGCCAGGGAGGAGAGCCGCTGGTGACAGGCGACCAATGCGGGCCGGTCTCCTTCTTTCTCGAAGACTGCCATCGCCGTCAGCAGGGCTTGCCGAGCCTCGGTGAGCCTGTCGCGATCCTCGTCGATCGTGGACATCTCGAAGAGGCTGGCCGCCGCGTCCCGTTCGGCTCCCAGGTCCGTGAACAGCGCCGCGGCGCACTCGAAACGGGCGACAGCGGCGTCGAACAAGCCCTGTTCGGACTCGACGCTGCCGAGCTGGTGCTGGGCGTAGGCGATGCCCCGCGTGTCGTCCGTTGCCTCGCTGATGGTCAGGGCCTGCTCCAGGTGCACCCGAGCGGCAGCGAAGTCACCGCGGTCCCGGGCGATGAGGCCGAGCTGGCGGTGGGTCATCGTCTCGTCCGGCGTTCCCGGGTCCATCCAGGTCAGGAGCTCACGGCAAATGCGCTCCTCCGTTCCCCACATGCCGGTGAGATGCAAACGGCCGCACAATCTGCTGGCGACGCGCACCGCCTGGTTCTTGCTTCCCGAAGCGACGAGGTGGTGCATCGCCTCCTGGGCGGCGACGAGCTTGACGCCGAGCGGCGCCTCGTCGGCCTCGAACCGTTCCTGCCAGTACAGGGCCGCTGGAAGGTGACCTGCCGCTTCAGCCTCCGGATCGAGGCGCTGCAGCTCCGTCGCCGTCCAGCGGTGGACGAGCCATCGGTCATCCCCCGCGTCGGCGGAGATCAGACCGGCCTCTTCGAGAGTGCGCAGCGGACCCCTGTCGCCGTCTGAGGCGAACGCGTCGGCCGGGACCGCTTTGCGGAAGACCGCCGCCCGCTGGAGCATCGCACGGGCGGGCTCATCGAGCCCTGCGAGGAGGTCGGTCAGCAGCACGTCGGCGGCGGCGAGCCGGGACGCCTCGTCGACCGCGAGCCGAACTCGTCCGCCCGTGCGGGCGGCGACGTCTTGCACGGTACCGGCGGTGAGCCGGTTCAGACGTTCTGCCAGGTCCGGGGACGCAGTGTGGCCGCCGCGGAGGAGCGCGTCGAGGTAGCCGTAGGTGCGGGGATGACCACCGATCGCCTGCTGCGCGTCCCTCCAGGTGGTGTGCGGTAGGAGACGCAGGGCTGGGAGGCGTATGCGCAACAGGGAGGTCTCCGCGTCGCTCAACGCGGGCAGCGGTAGGTGGGTCACGGCTTCGGCTGCTGCTGGGGAGAGCGGCAGAGGGTGGCGGCAGGTAGCCAATGTCCGCGCCCCGGGTACTTGGGTGAGCCAGGTTTCGAGGAAGGCCGCGACGTCTTCGTCGCGGAAGGCGAGGTCTCCTTCCGGCCTTCGGACGAGGTTATCCTCGAGACCGTCCAGGACCAGCAGGGGTGGCGGCCCGCTCAGCGTCGCGAGGCGAGTGCGCCACGGTATTCGGGTATCGGCGAGCGGCTGGTGGTTCTCCGGCTCTAGGGCAGCGGCGAGGGCGGCGAGGATCTGGTCGGTGTCCACCGGTCCCGACAGCAGGGCGACAGGGGTGCTGTCCGCAGGGAAGAGTCGCAGTAGTTCGCCGAGGAAGGCGGACTTTCCGCCGCCGCCCATCCCATGCACGACTAGGCCGGCTCGTGCGTTGCGGCTTAATTCATGCGCGGTGGTCCGCAGCAGGGCGCGACGGCCGACGAACTCGCCGAGTGGCATGGCGAGTCCGGTGACCAGCGGCTCGGAGACGTTGAGCGGGGTGGCGGGGCTGTCAGTTGCCGCGCCGCCGGCTGTGCTCCGGGGCGGCGGGACTGTACGCGCAGGGTCCGCCGTGCATCCCGCGAACACGACCGCGGCGTTCCATTCCGGGAGACGAGGTGCGCCGTCGGCTCTCCCGGTCTGTGCCAGTTCGATCCGCGCGGTTTGCAGGGCGTCCAGGATCGTGGCGCCGCTAACCAGTTCGGTGTAGAACGCGGCGATAAGACGTCCGGCGTATGCGTCACTGACAGGAGTCGACATGGCCACGACGCCTGGCGTTCCGGCTTCGGCGAGGCGCTGGGCCAGTCCGGGAAGCTCGCCGGCTCCAACGTCACCTGCTGGACGCTCCAGGCCGGCCGCGGTGGCGCAGCCTGCCAGAACGACGATGCCCGGCTTGGCCGAGGCTCCGATCGCCCGGATGAGGCGTTCCGTGCTCTCGGGCGCCGGTCGCCCGGCCCCATCCTCCAGGAGCAGCATGCCGGGCCTGGCATGGCTGGCGATGTGGACGATGTTGGCCGGCGTGTCCGCCAATGCTCGCGCGAGGTTGTCGAGGCTCCCCAGGCCGAGGGTACGTAGCCGAGCTCGGGCAGGCAGCCGGTTGACGACGTCCGCGAGACGGCGGGTCTCGGCTTCCAGGTCCAGCAAAGCCGTGGGCACCGCATCGAGATCCGCAGGCAGTGGGTTGGCGAGCAGCGCCAGGATATCGAGCCCGCCGGCGGCGAAGTCGAGGAAATGTCCGGGGTCCGCCATAGCTGTGCCGGCCAGCCGGTACGGTCGCACGACAGGGTGCAGCGCCAGTGGAACGGTGGCGCCGGGGAGGAGCATCGCCTCCCAGGGCAGTGCGCTATGTCGGTCTCCCACTGCAAATCCGAGTTGAAGTGTCCCGCCTTCGGCCTGGACCGCGTCTACGGCAGCGGAAAGTTCGTCCATCACCGGCAAGGGGATGGCATCGGCCAGGTGCCTGCCGAGTACTCGAAGCAGCTCTTCGATTTCGGCGACTGTCTCCGGGCGGGCTCCGTGCTGCCGGGCCCGGGCACAGGCCCTTTCGACCATCCGATGGGTGTCGCGTAGCGAGAACTCCGTTACGGCGGGGCCTCGGGAGTCGGCGACGACCGCTTGTCCGTCCAGCAGTGTCACCTGACCGGACCCGATCACCAGGCGGCGGTACGCCACCGCAGGTTCAGCGGGCACAGGGGTCTCCTGGCTGAGGTGACAGCGTGGACACCTTGAAGGGCAGGCATACGTGGACCGTTGTGGATCCGGGTGCAGCCTGGCCCGGAGCAGTGAAGAAGAGAGCGGCCCCGAGCACGACCAAGAGCGAGGCCAAAAGTGTATCCCGGCGTGCTAGGCGCAGTGCTTCACGCACCTGCCAGGCGTGGATCCAGGTGAGCAGCCGCCGCTGAGTGCGTTCTGCGAGCGCGGCGTTGGTGCGTGCCACGGACAGGGCGTGTTCAAGCGTGCGAAGCCGGGTCGGGTCGTCTTCGTGGACAAGTGCTGCCGCTAACTGACGACAGATAGCGGATCGCAGTGTTCGCTCACGTTGCAAGGCCACGGGATCGGCTCCGAAGGGGCCGTAGAAGGCACTGGGTGAGCGATCGATCATTCTGCGCAGTCCGCTCAGGCCCGGTTCATGGAGGTCGTCGAAGGTGGCGACCCTCGGTGTCAGTACCTCGCTCGTTCGGTAGACGGCCCACCCTGCTCCGAGGATTGCCACCAGCATGCCGACTGCCGCGCGGACGGCCGCTTCCGGGCCGTGGATCTTGCCCGCCACGGTCAGCGGTCCACCGGCGAGCAGGAGAGATCCTGTCGCGGCCGCAGCCCCGATGATCCATTTGGCTGTGGACCTCATGTCCGCCACCGACGCCCGAAGATCGAGCACGACAGGATCGTCCTTCGCCGCCTCCTGCCCCAACGCCGGGTCAGGCGGGGCGGTCACTCGTGGTTCCCGGCGTCGTAGTCGCGTATGTCCGGGGGCTGTTGATCATCCGGAAGTTCAAGATGCTCCACCCAGGCGGTCCCGTTCCAGTACTCGACCCGGGTCTCGTTGACGATCCGGACGTCCCCGAAAGAGGGCGGTGGCGGCTGCGATGTCACCCTTCTGATTCTGCTCCGCGCAGACTCCGGCACAGGCCGTTTCAGGGAAAGATGCCGCTGTACAGCTTCGTGTGTCGGCGGCAATCGCGAGCGTCGCTTTCGCTTTCGCCACTCCGTATCGGCCCTGCGTCTGCTGACAGTGTCGTCCGGGCAGGTCAGCTGCGTGCTCGTACTCGTGAATGATGCCGCTGAGTGTCGGCGGATGGCCAGGTTGTGGGTAGGTGATTGGTGGGGACACAGCGTGTAAGGGTGCGGCCTGCTGTATCGCTTGGTGAGCGCGGTATCGGCTGTAGTGCGTTTCGTACTCGCGCAAGGCGTACAGCACGTGATGCTGGTTCCAGGTCAAGGTGCGGTCCAGTAGTTCGTGGCGGCAGGTCTGCACCCACCGCTCCATGACCGAGTTCATCCCAGGCACGCGGATACTTCTGAGCACGACCTGTACCCCGGCCTGTGCGAGGATCCCGTCGAACAGCGTCGGGAACTTCGCATCCCGGTCCCGGATCAGATACTCGGCTGTGGCTCCGGAGTCTTCGAGGTCCATGACCGGGTTCCGTGCCGCCTGGGCGATCCAGGTAGCGGTGGATGGGTAAGTAGCGCCCAGCGATCGTCTCGATGAAGTCGCACGCCAGCAGCGCGTCGGCTTGGCTGCGCAGGAACGCGGCCCAGGTGGTCCGTGCGTT
>Ga0105237_10001810_pt1 | contig 27577 bp, 4 predicted proteins | sample KBSC24metaG_FD_81520 | JGI IMG/M metagenome (GOLD analysis project Ga0105237, IMG submission 81520) | Corn rhizosphere microbial communities from Kellogg Biological Station, Michigan, USA - KBS C2-4 metaG | ecosystem: Host-associated > Plants > Roots > Rhizosphere > Soil | place: Michigan, USA... | reverse complement strand
TTCATCGTAGGCCGACTCAAAGACTTAATAATCATTCGCGGACGCAACCTTTATCCGCACGACATTGAACGCACGGCCGAGGCGGCTCACGTCTCGTTGAGGCCCGGCGGCGCCGTCGCGTTCTCGATCGAAGCCGGCGAAGAAGAGTTGGTCCTTGTGTTGGAGGCGGATCATCGCTCGACGCAAGACCAATACTCGGAAGTGATCGGCGCGATCCGTCAGGCAATCACTGAAGAGCACGAAGTGCATCCGCGCGCGGTAATGCTCGTAAAGGCGGGCGCGGTCCCGAAGACTTCAAGCGGCAAGCTCCAGCGAGGAGTCGCAAGGGAAATGTTTTTGGCCTCGAAGTTCGAGGCACTGTACGAATGGCGCGCCGAAACCGGCGCGGCTGGGTCCGCAGTGACGGGCAATATTGATCCGGACTTTCCTGTCACGGCGCCCGACGTCGAGGTGATTGTCAAATTCATTTGCTCGCAACTCGGCTCGAGACTTGGCGTAGAGGCCTCATCCATAGACGCCGGACGCCCGCTGACGCGTTACGGCGTGGACTCGTTAATGGCTGTCGAACTGACGCATGCCGTCGAGACTGGACTCGGGGTAACGTTGCCGATGTCCAGTTTTCTGGAGGGCATCAGCATCAGAGAACTAGCCGCTCAAGCGAAGGAACTATTGGACCAGGTGAGCACGCCGACCGCGCCCTTCACGAATGTCACTTCAGGCGAGGAGAGAGTCGCTCTCTCCTACGGCCAACAAGCGCTGTGGTTCATTCACAGGATGACTCCGGAGAGCGCCGTCTACAACGTCGCCAGTGCCATCCGTATTCGCTCCGGGCTTGACGGTGCGGCCATGCGCCGAGCGTTTCAAGGTCTCGTGGATCGCCACGCGATGTTGCGCACGACCTTTTTGTCCGTCGATAGCACACCCGTTCAGCGTGTGCACGAACAGACGCTGGTCAACTTCGAGGAGATGGACGCCGCGCAGTGGGACGAAGAAACCGTTAACGAATGGATCGGCGCCGAGGCACATCGTCCTTTCAAGTTGGATGAAGCGACGCTCCTGCGCGTGAGGTTGTTGGGGCTCGCGAACGGAGAACACATCCTGTTGGTAGTGGCCCACCACATCGTCGTCGACTTCTGGTCGCTGGCGATACTGTTGCACGAGGTGGGCTCGCTCTATGAGACGGAGAAGCGGCGCGAACCGTCCAAACTCCCGCCGTTGCGCGCGCACTATGCCGACCACGTGCGCCGGCAGGCGTTGATGCTGAAAGGGCACGAAGGCGAACGTTTGTGGAAGTACTGGAGCGGAAAACTTGAAGGTACTTTGCCCGCGCTAAATCTCCCGTCCGACCACCCGCGCCCGCCAATGCCAACCTATCGCGGCGCGTCGCACGCATTTCGTCTCGATGCTTCGCTCACGCTCCGGCTCAAGTCGATTGGGAAGGATGCCGGGGCCACGCTCTATATGGTCCTGCTGGCGGCTTTCCAAGCACTACTCTATCGCTACACGGGGCAGGAAGATTTTGCGGTCGGATCGCCCGCGGCCGGGCGCGACACGGAAGCGTTTTCCGACGTGGTCGGTTACTTCGTGAACCCGCTTGCGATGCGCGCCGATCTCTCGGGCCAGCCGACGTTCGCAGAACTGCTCGAACGTGTGCGGCGCACTGTTCTCGAAGCGTTCGCGCATCAGGACTACCCGTTCGCGCTGCTTGTGCAGCGATTGCAGCCAGATCGCGACACCAGCCGCTCACCACTGTTTCAAACAATGTTCGTTTTCCAACAGGCGCATTTGCTCAAGGATGAAGGGTTCGCTTCCTTAGTCCTTGGAGAAGCGGGGGCGCAGGTGCGGATCGGCGAACTGGTCCTGGAGTCCGTCGCACTGCCGCAGCGCGTGGCGCAGTTTGATTTGAAGCTCTCAATGGCTGAATCGAATGGCGCGTTACTCGCGTCCATCGAGCACAACACAGACCTCTTCGACGAAGCGACGATCGGACGGATGATCGAGCACTTCAGAACGCTCCTGGTCGACATCGCCGGTAATCCATACCGGTATGTTTCCGACCTGCGGCTTCTGACCGCGCCCGAACGCCGGCAGATGCTCGTCGAATGGAACGATACGGCTCGCGCTTACAACACCGAAATGGTGCTGCACCGGCTGATTGAGGAACAGGTCGCGCTTACTCCGAACGCGGTTGCGGTTACGAGCGGCGGCGCGCGTCTAACTTACGAAGAGTTGAACCGGCGTTCCAACCGGTTAGCACATCGCCTGCGCACGCACGGGGTTGGGCCAGAATCACTCGTGGGTGTGTTGATGGAGCGTTCAATCGAGGTCGTCGTTGCGCTGCTCGGCGTTCTTAAAGCGGGAGCCGCCTACGTACCGCTCGACCCGAGTTACCCGCGTGCGCGGCTAGCCTTCATGCTTGATGACACACAATTGACCGTGCTACTGACGCAGCAGCGCTTGCTTCACGACCTGCCCGAGCACGGCGCGACCGTCATCTGCCTCGACAACATTGGGTCTGACGCCCTGGCACGCGCAAGCGAAGAGAATCTTCCCAGCGGTCCGTCCGCTGCGAACCTCGCCTACGTCATCTACACCTCCGGTTCGACGGGCCGGCCGAAGGGCGTCGCCATCACGCACCACAGCGCCGCGACGTTCGTCCTCTGGGCGCAGAGACTCTTCAGCCCGCTCGAATTGTCTGCAGTGCTGGCGTCGACCTCGATCTGTTTTGATCTCTCGATCTTTGAGTTGTTCGTGCCGCTCAGCGTGGGTGGCAAGATCGTGCTGGCGACCAACGCTCTCGAATTGCCAACACTCGCGGCAGCCGGCGAGGTGACTTTAGTCAACACCGTGCCGTCGGCCATGGCAGAGCTGGTGAGGTTGGGGAGTATTCCTGCCGCGGTGCGGACGGTGAACCTGGCCGGCGAGGCGTTACAGAACGCTTTAGTCCAACGCATCTACCAAGCGGGGAACGTGGAGCGCGTGCTGAACCTCTATGGACCATCGGAGGATACGACGTATTCGACGTGGGCACTGATAGAGCGAGGCAATGAGAGAGTACCGCCCATTGGCCGGCCTGTCGCTAACACACAAATCTATATTGTTGACCAAGAGATGAATCCCGTGCCGGTGGGAGTCGCGGGTGAACTCTACATTGGCGGCGACGGATTGGCGCGCGGATACTTGAACCGCCCTGACCTAACCGCCGAGCGCTTCTTGCCCGACCCGTTCGGAGGGGAGGCAGGCGCGCGCCTTTACGTGACAAGCGACCTGGTGCGCTATCTGGCAAACGGTCAAGTCGAGTATCTCGGGCGGCTGGACCAACAAGTTAAGCTCAGAGGCTTCCGCATCGAACTTGGAGAGATTGAGACGGCCCTCGCTGAGCACGAAGCGGTGGGCGAGTGCGTCGTCATTGCGCGCGAAGACTCGCCGGGCGACGTGCGTTTGGTCGCCTACCTGGTACTCGAGAGCGCAAACGCCCAAGCCGCGAGCGTGTGGCGACGCTTCCTCAGAGAGAAGCTGCCGGAGCACATGATCCCCTCAGCCTTCGTGGTGCTCGACGAAATGCCGCGCATGACGAACCAGAAAATCGATCGCCGCGCGCTACCAGAGCCACGTGGTGAACGGCCCGAGTTGGAAGAAGAATTCGCTGCCCCGCGCAACCAGATCGAAGACGTAGTGGCGGGAATCTGGGCGGAGGTGCTCGGCGTCGAGCGTCCCGGCATTCAAGACAACTTCTTTGACCTTGGCGGCCACTCTCTACTCGCCGCGCAGGTCATCTCGCGCGTTCACGAAGCACTCAAAATCCAGTTGCCTCTGAGTCTCGTCTTCGAGAGACCGACCATCGCCGGGATCGCCGAACGCCTCTCTACTGCCCTTGCAGGAGGAGGCGAATCCGACCTTCACCCGATCGAGCGTGCGTCCAGGGAAGCCAATCTACAGCTCTCCATTGTGCAACAGCGCCTCTGGTTCCTGGATCAGTTGGACCCGGGCAACATTGCCTACAACATTCCGGCCGCGATTCGCCTCTCCGGGCGGCTCGACACGGCGACGCTCGAACGTTGCATGCGCGAGATCGTCCGCCGCCACGAAGCGCTGCGTACCATTTTCACGATCATTGACGGACGGCCCGTTCAGGTCGTCGCCCCGCCTGGACCATGGAAGTTGACGGTCACAGATCTACGAGGCTTAGCAGAGGACGTGAGGGAGGCTGAAGCGTTGCGCCTGGCGGGCGAGGAAGCGCGTCGTCCGTTCGACCTCGTGCGAGGTCCGCTCCTGCGCGTGAAGCTGTTACGCCTGGACGATGAGGAGCACATGTTTCTCTTGACGATGCACCACATCGTCAGCGACGGCTGGTCAATCGGGATCTTTGTTCGTGAATTGACCATTCTCTACAAGGCTTTTTCAAACGGCGAAACTTCGCCCCTGCCGGATCTAGCAATCCAGTATGCCGACTACTCACAGTGGCAGCGGGACCAACTCGCGGGAGAGTTGCTCGACGAGCAACTACGCTACTGGAAAGGTCAACTCGGAGGCGACCTGCCGGTACTCGAACTACCAGGCGAACGGCTCCGACTCCCGAAGACCACGTTCAACGGCGCGTCGGAACCGTGGACGTTTCCGCCCGAGTTGAGCGAAATGATCAAGAACGTAGGACGACAGCGCGGCGCGACACTCTTCATGACGCTGCTGACGACCTACCAGATCTTGCTACATCGATACAGTGGATTAACGGACGTAGTCGTCGGAACGCCTGTCGCGGGGCGCACGCGGATCGAAGCGGAGGGCCTCATCGGCTTCTTCGCCAACACGCTCGCGCTTCGCAGTGACCTCTCCGGCGACCCCACTTTCGAGGAACTGCTGGCGAGAGTGCGCGAAGTGACGCTGGAGGCGCATGCCCATCAGAAGGTGCCCTTCGAGATGCTGGTCGAAGAGTTGCAGCCCGCGCGCGACCTGAGCCACACGCCTTTGTTTCAGGTGATGCTGACAATGCAGAACGCGCCGCTGCCCGAACTGAGATTGAGCGGCATCGACGTCAGCCCGGTGGAAATACATAACGGCACGGCGAAGTTCGACCTGATATTTTTCGTCAGAGAAACCGAGCAGGGTTTAGTCGGAACCTGGGAGTACAACACCGACTGCCTTGACCGCCCAACGATCAGGGGGATGGCCGGACACTTTGAAACTCTGCTGAAGGCCGTCATCGCCGACCCGCAACAGCGCGTATCGGAATTGCCGCTCCTGACCCTTCCCGAGCGCCGGCAGCTACTCGACGAGTGGAACGACGTCAAAGTAATTGAGCCGCAAGGCCAGTGCCTGCACCATCTATTTGAAGCGCAGGTGATAGCGGATCCGCACGCAGTGGCATTGGTCTTTGAGCAGGAGCAATGGACGTATCAGGAATTGAACCGGCGAGCCAATCAAGTGGCTCACTACCTGCGCTCGCTCGGCGCCGGCCCGGAAACGCTGGTCACCGTAATGATAGACCGCTCGGTAGACTTGATCGTTGCACTGCTGGGTGTGCTCAAAGCGGGCTGCGCGTACGTACCGCTCGATCCGGCTTATCCTCGCGAGCGCCTGCGCTTCATGCTTGAAGACACGTGCGCCTCCGTTCTGCTGACGCAGGTCCACCTGCTGGACCACGTGCCCGTCACACAGGATACAAAGGTCGTCTGTCTCGACGCCGACTGGGAAGAAATCGCGAGCGCCAGCGAACTCGACCCACCGCGCAGCGCTTCGGCTGCGAACCTCGCCTACGTCATCTATACCTCAGGCTCTACGGGCCGGCCCAAGGGCGTGCTGGTCCAACACGACAACGTGCTGCGGCTCCTGCAGGCGACCCAGGACTGGTTCTCTTTTGACGAGCACGATGTGTGGACGCTCTTTCATTCTTTCGCCTTCGATTTTTCGGTGTGGGAAATCTGGGGCGCGCTCTGCTACGGCGGCCGCCTCGTGATCGTGCCGTACATGGTGAGCCGCTCGCCCGATGCCTTCTACCAACTGCTCGCGACCGAGCGCGTCACGGTCTTGAACCAGACGCCATCTGCCTTTCGCCAGCTTGTGCAGGCCGAAGAAATTCTGGCGGGGCAGGCCGGCCACGAAGTGACACAGCAGCTCGCACTGCGCCTTGTGATCTTCGGCGGCGAGGCGCTCGCACCCGAGCAGTTACAGCCGTGGTTCGAGCGGCACGGCGACGCTTCGCCGCAACTCGTCAACATGTACGGCATTACCGAGACGACCGTCCACGTCACCTATTACCCGCTGCACGATGCGGACGCTGAAAGGCACGGGCAGGGCAGTCTCATCGGCCGGCCAATTCCAGACCTGAGTTTGTACCTGCTCGACTTGCATAGGCGGCTCGTGCCCGTCGGCGTTTCCGGTGAGTTGTACGTGGGAGGGGCGGGCGTCGCCAGAGGCTACCTCCACCGGCCGGAGTTAACCGCTGAGCGTTTCGTTCCTGATCCGTTCGGCCATATGCCGGGAGCGCGGCTCTACCGCAGCGGCGATCTCGCACGCTATCTGCCCGACGGCAACCTCGAATATCTGGGGCGAGTTGATCAGCAGGTCAAAGTGCGGGGCTTCCGTATCGAGCTGGGAGAGATTGAGGCGGCGCTTTGCAATCTCGTGGAAGTGCAGCAGGCGGTTGTTGTCCCGAACTCGCGTGACGGAGAGGAGCAGCGGTTGGTCGGATACATCGTGACACATCCGGGCTTCGCACCGACGACGAGCGAACTGCGGCGTCAACTTAAAGAGCAATTGCCCGAGTACATGATCCCCTCCGCTTTCGTCAGGCTAGATAAGATACCCCGGACAGCGAATGGGAAAATAGATCGGCGCACTTTACCCGAGCCGGAAGACGTGTCGACTCAACTCGAAAGCGTCTACCTCGCGCCGCGAACTCCCATTGAAGAGGAATTAGCGAGAATCTGGAGTCAGTTGCTGGTTCTCGATCGGGTCGGTATCAACGACAACTTCTTCGACCTCGGCGGCCATTCACTGCTGGCCACTCAAATCATTTCAAAAGTGCGCAAAACCTTTCAGGTGGAATTGCCCCTGCGTGAACTCTTCGAGTCGCCTACGGTGGCGGGGCTGGCCGCCTGCGTCGAATTGGCATCTCGCGCTACCGCGCCGCTCCTCGTTCCAGTCGCGCGCGACGGCGAGCTACCGCTCTCTTTCGCACAGCAACGTCTGTGGTTTCTCGATCAGCTCGCGCCCGGCAGTTCGGCCTACAACATCATCGGCGGCATGCGTCTGGAGGGAGAATTAAATGTCGCTGCCCTCGAACAAGCGCTCAACGAGATCGTCTGCCGTCACGAGGCCCTGCGCACTACCTTCACTACCGTCGGCGGACGGCCCGTACAAATCATCGCTGCGACACAGCCGATCGCCCTGACGATGATCGATCTGCGACATCTGGACCAACACCGACGTGAGGAGAGGATCCGAGAACTCGCGCGAGTAGAATTGAATCGCTCGTTCGATCTCAAACAGGGACCGCTCCTGCGCGTCAGTCTCCTGCAGCTCTGCGATGACGAACACGTCGCGCTCGTCACGATGCATCACATCGTCAGCGACGGCTGGTCGACCGCGATCTTCATAAAGGAGTTCGTCGCGTTCTACGAAACATTGCAGACAAGTCAACCGTCTGCGCTCCCGCCACTCCCAATCCAATATGCCGACTACGCCCACTGGCAGCGCCAATGGCTACAAGGCGAAGCTCTGGAATCACAACTCGATTACTGGAAACGGAAACTCGAAGGAGTGCTGCCGACGCTCGAGTTGCCCACGGACCACGCTCGCCCCGCGGAGCCGACGCTACGCGGCGAGAAACTTATCTGCAAGCTTCCGGACAAATGCTACCAGGCGTTGCGCGAGCTTAGCCGCCGCGAGGGCGTCACGTTGTACATGACCCTGCTGGCCGCGTTCCAGATGCTGCTTTACCGCTATACCAACCAGGATGATTTGATCGTCGGGACGGCGATTGCCGGTCGCAACCGCGTCGAAGTTGAGGGCCTCATCGGCGTCTTCATCAACATGCTGGTGCTGCGCACGGATCTTTCCGGCAACCCGACTTTTCGGGAGTTGATCGGGCGCGTGCGTGAGGTCACGCTCGAGGCTTACGCGCATCAGGAAATCCCTTTTGAGAAACTGGTCGAAGAGTTGCAACCTGCTCGCCCGCTTGCGCAGTCGCCACTGTTTCAAGTCGCGTTTGGGCTGCAACACACGCCGCTACAAACGTCCACGCCGTCCGGACTCAAGCTGAGCTCGCTAACCTTCGACGCGGATATCTCTCGCTATGACCTGACGCTCTGGATGTTTGAGAGCGAAGCCGAACTGACTGCGTCCTGGACCTACAGCACAGATCTCTTCGAGGCCGAAACCGTGGCGCGAATGCAGCGAGAGTTCGAAACACTGCTCGACGGCGTGGTCGAAAATCCCGAGACGCGTTTGGGCGCGGTGGAGGTGCTCTCGGAAGGAGAGAAGAGGATGTCGGCATTGCGGGAAAGAGAATGGGAAGAGTCCAACGCGAAGAAATTAATGTCCGTCAAGCGGCGGTCGATAATGCGGCTTTCCGACACCGCGAACTAACGCTTTACACCCTGCGTGCGACTCGCACCGAGAGATTGTGATGAACGAATTAAGAAGCGAATTCAGGACCGCAAGGCGCAAACCAGTGCGCCTCACCTCGGCTAACCTGGTCAAGACTTCATACCTGGATGCAGCGCGAAAGATGCCGCTCGTGCTTGAACCCACCGAGGCGAACGTCAACCTCGTCGCGTGGGCGGAGGGCCACCGGGAATTCGTCGAAGCGCAGTTGTCAAAGCATGGAGCACTGCTGCTGCGTGGGTTCGACATAGATTCCGTGTCGCGTTTCGAGCGGTTCGTCGAGGCGACTTCGAATGGAGCATTGCCCTATTCCGAGCGCTCGTCCCCGCGCAGTCAGGTGGGCGGCAACATTTATACGTCGACTGACTATCCCGCAGCGCGCAGCATCTTCTTACACAACGAGCAGTCGTATAACCTTCGTTTCCCTTTGAAGATTTATTTCTTCTGCTTGACGCCGCCCGATGAAGGCGGCGCGACGCCCCTGGCCGACACGCGACGAATCCTCGCCGCCATCCGGCCCGAGGTTCGCCGGCGTTTCGAAGAGCGTGGCTACATGTACGTGCGAAACTTCGGCGACGGCTACGGGCTTTCCTGGGAGGACACCTTTCAAACGCGGAGCAGTACAGCCGTCGAACAGTATTGCCGGCAACACGACATCGCGTTCGAATGGAAGGGCCGTGACCGCCTGCGCACGCGACAGGTACGACCCGCCATCGCCAGACACCTGCGAACGGGCGAACACGCGTGGTTCAATCACGCGACTTTCTTTCACGTCTCGACCCTCGAAGACGGCATCCGCGAAAACCTGCTGGCAGCATTCGCCGAAGAGGATTTGCCAAACAACACTTATTACGGCGACGGCTCGCGAATCGAACCCGAAGTGATGGACCACCTGCGGCAGATCTACCTGCGCGAGAAGCTCACGTTCCCCTGGCAACAATACGACGTGCTGATGCTGGACAACATGCTCACCTCGCACGGGCGTGAACCGTTCTCAGGTCCGCGCCGTGTTGTTGCTGGCATGGCCGACCCGTGTCTCTGGAATAACGCACTGCCTTCCCCGCCTAAACCTCTGGCACTTTAAAGAAAGACCGTAATCATGAGCGCTCTCAAGTACAACTCGCTGGGCGGCGAGAAATTCACCGCATCCAGGCGCAAGAGTACCAGGCTGACTGAGGCCGCGTTGGTGAAGACCAGCTACCTCGCGAACGACGGCGAGCATTTTCCGCTCGTGATCGAGCCGAACGTCGAGAACCTAAACCCGGTGTCATGGGCACAGCATCACCGCGCGTTCATCGAGACCGAGTTGTTGAAACACGGCGCCATCCTGTTCCGCAATTTCGACGTAAATTCCGCGACGTGCTTCGAGGATTTAGCGAGGGCGCTCGACCCCGAACTGCTCGATTATTTCGAGCGCGCCGCCCCGCGTCGTGAGGTCGGCAGGAACATCTACACCTCGACCGAATACCCTGCCGACCAGGTAATCCCGCTACATCACGAGATGTCCTACTCGCACAACTGGCCCACCAAAATCTGGTTCTATTGCGCTCAGCCCGCGCAGAGCGGCGGCACAACCCCGATCGCGAACGACCGGAAAGTTTTCCAGTTGATCGACCCGGCGATTAAAGAACAGTTCATGAACAAAAAGGTCATGTACGTCCGCAACTACGGTGAAGGGCTCGACCTTTCGTGGCGGGAAGCTTTCCAGACCGATGACCGCGCAGCCGTCGAAGAATACTGTCGCCACGCGCGCATGATCTGCGAGTGGCGAAACGGTGACCGGCTGCGGACGCGCGCCGTGCGTCAGATCGTAGCTACCCACCCGCGCACTGGTGAAACCGTTTGGTTCAATCACGCGCACATGTTCCACATCTCGAATGTCGAGCGCTCGGTACGCGAGGCGTTGCTGGCCCACTACAAAGAGGACGAGTTCCCGCGCAATGCTTTTTACGGCGACGGCTCACCGATTGAGAGTTCGTTGCTCGCAGAAATCAGACGGGTTTACACGGAAGCGGCGGTGACGTTTAGCTGGCAAAAAGGCGACGTTTTACTGCTCGACAACTTCCTCGCCTCGCATGGTCGCGAGTCGTTCGTGGGGCCTCGCAAAGTTTTGGTCGCAATGGCGCAGCTCTTCACCAGTGAAGAGACAGAGAAGAGGGGATGAAAAGCTCATGGCTGAAGAAGCAGTAGAAGGATTCCAACTTTCGGAACAGCAGAAATGTCTTTGGTCGCAACAAGGGGACCGCAGCCCATTCCTCTCGCAGTGTGCGCTGCGTCTGGAGGGAGAATTGAACCCGGAGGCGCTTCGCAACGCATTGCGGATGATCGTCTCTCGCCACGAGATTCTGCGCACCTCTTTTCATTCGCTACTCGGCATGGATGTTCCATGGCAGGTGATTGACGAAGAAGCGGGACTCCCTGACTTGTCGGAAATAGATCTCGGTGGTTGTGATACCGCCAAGGTCGAAACGGAGATCGAAAGGCTCCTGGATCAAGCGCGCCAGCTTCCGTTCGATTTCAAACGTGCGCCCCTACTCCGCTGCGACTTGCTAAAGCTTTCGACGGATTCTCACGTCTTACTCGTCACGCAGCCTGCTCTGTGTGCCGACGCCGCGTCCCTCGCTCAATTCGTGGTTGAGCTAAGTCACTGCTATTCGTCGTGCGTGGATGGTGGCGCAGTGGTGGGGGACGCGGTGCAGTACGTGGACTTTTCCGAGTGGCAGCACGAACTTCTCAGTTCCGAGGAAGGGAAGGCGAAGAAAAATTATTGGCGCAAGCAGGCCGTCGCCCTTCGATCCGCGCCTCTCGCGGCGCTGCCTTTTGAAATTTCAGGGCGGGAAGTGGAGCTGCCGAAAGGGGACCAGTTTGCTCCGAAAACCTTCGGCTTCACGGTGGGCGCAGGCACGGCGCAAACTATCGAATCGAAAGCGCGGAAGTATGAGGCTTCTGCGGAGGTGTTGCTACTCTCCTGCTGGCAAGTCTTACTGTGGTGTCTGACGGGGGAGTCGGAGATTGTGCTGGGCCACCTTTACGACGGCAGGCGGATTAAACGCCTGCGTGACTGCCTTGGCCTGTTCGCGCAGTATCTGCCTCTGCGCAACCGTCTCGATGCGAAGTTTCTGTTCTCCGACATCCTCCGGCACAACCAAAGAGCGGCAGCCTCAAACTACACGCACGAAGAATATTACTCGTTCGATCCGCGTTCCGAATCGGGCGGAGGCCGCTCTCATCTAGCAATAAAATTCGATTTTGTAGAGTGGCCCACGACAGTCACGGCGGCCGGGGTGCTATTCGCGCCGTTCAAAATTTATTGTCATACCGACCGCTACGAGTTGAGACTATCAGCCTACCGCCGCGACCAGGATTTCTACTTCGAGCTTCACTACGACGACAGGTTTTATTCGCGCGAAGCCATCGAATGCCTCGCCGGACAGTTTCGGGCGTTGCTCGAGAACACGATCGAAAATCCGGAGTCCCCGATCAGCGAGCTGGGAATAATCGGTGAAGCCGAACGACATCGTCTGCTCATCGAGTGGAACGATACCGCGACGGATTACCGCCGCACCGCTTGCCTCCACCAGTTGTTTGAAGAGCAGGTCGCGCGCACTCCCTTTGCGCCCGCCGTAATTTCCCGTAACGAACAGTTGAGCTTCGCTGAGTTGAACGCACGCGCAAACCAGTTGGCCCACTACTTGAAACGGTTCGGGGTCGGGCCCGACGTGCCCGTAGCGCTATGTATAGGCCGCTCGTTGGAAATGTTGGTTGGGCTCCTGGGGATCTTGAAAGCGGGAGGCGCTTACATGCCGCTCGACATGGCCCAGCCGAAGCAGAGGCTCGCCTTCATGCTGGACGACGCGGGCGTTCCGGTGGTCTTGACCGAACGCGAATGGTCGGTGTTGCTGCCTGAATACGGACCGCGCGTGGTCCAACTCAGCGAATGTCGTGATTTGTTGGCGCGTGAGAGCAAGGAAAATCCTGTCGCCACCGGAAGCCCCGAGAATCTCGCGTACGTGATCTATACCTCCGGCTCAACGGGATTGCCGAAGGGCGTCATGATCCGGCACCGAGCGGCGGTTAACTTGGCTCGCGGTTTGTTCGAAGCAGTCTACGCAAACCACTCCGCACCGTTGCGCGTCGGCTTAAACGCGTCAATATTTTTCGACGCCTCGGTCAAGCAACTTGTGCAGTTACTCGGCGGCCATGCGCTCGTCCTCGTGCCGGAAGAGGTGCGAATGAGCGGGGATGCTTTGTTAGCCTACGTTGCCGAGCAGCAGATGGATGCGCTCGATTGCACGCCTTCACAATTAAAGCTGATGCTGGCGTCCGATTTCTGGCGCAGTAAAGAACGCAAGCCATCGTTGATGCTTGTCGGCGGCGAGGCCCTTGACCGCGAGACGTGGCGACTTCTCGGCACGCAGGAGAACGTAGATTTCTACAACGTGTACGGGCCGACCGAATGCACCGTGGACGCAACAGTTGCCCACGTCAATAGTGGTCCAATGTCACCAACGATTGGCCGCCCCATCGCCAACACTCAAGTTTACCTGCTCGACAAGCGGCTGCAGATCGTTCCCACCGGGGCCACAGGCGAGATTTATGTCGGCGGCGACGGTTTGGCGCGCGGCTATCTTCACCGGCCTGATCAGACGGCTGAGAATTTCATCCCTGACCCCTTCGGCAGCCAGCCGGGCGCGCGTCTCTACCAGACGGGAGACCTCGCTCGTTACCTGCCGGATGGCCAACTTGAATTTCTCGGACGCGCTGATTACCAGTTGAAGATACGTGGTATGCGGATCGAACCAGGTGAGATCGAGGCCGCGCTCAAAAAGGAGACCGGGGTCCGTGAGGCAGTCGTGGTGGCGCGGGAAGATACGCCCGGCGACGTTCGCCTCGTCGCGTATGTGGTCATCGGTCGGCATCATCTGCCGGAGATTGACGGACGCGCGCGCTACGAACTGCCGAACGGGATGGCGATTGCCCATCAGAATAAGAATGAAACGGACTACCTCTACCACGAGATTTTCGAGAATCAGATTTACTCCCAACATGGCATCGAGCTGACTGACGGCGCGTGCGTCTTTGACGTAGGCGCGAACATCGGTCTCTTCACGCTCTACGTCATAGCGCGCTGCCGCAATCCGCGTATCTACGCCTTCGAGCCGATACTCCCGATTTTCGAAACGCTGCGGCTCAACGTCGAACTCTACGGCGACAACGTCAAGCTCTTCCCGTTCGGATTGTCCGACGTGGCGAAAACTGCCTCGTTCACCTTCTACCCGCAATATTCAATGATGTCAGGGCAGAGCGAGTATGCGCATGCGGGCGGCGACGTTGAGGTAGTGAAAAAGTACTTACAGCACCAGCAGCAGGAAGGCACATCGGGCGCGGCCGTGTTGCTCGAATATGCTGATGAACTTCTGCCGGGCCGGTTCAAGGGGCAACTCCACGAGTCTCAACTGCAGACTCTGTCCGAGGCCATCAATGCAGAGGGAATCGAACGAATAGACTTGTTGAAGGTTGACGTGCAGCGAGCCGAGCTCGACGTCCTGAAAGGAATAACGGACGCCCACTGGGCCAGGATTCATCAGGTCGTCATGGAAGTGCACGACGCACGGGGTGAGGCGAGCGAAGGTCGCATCCAGCAAATCTCCAGCCTGCTCGAGAGTCGCGGGTTCAACGTCATTGCCGAACAAGACAACGCGTTACGTGGGACTGATCGCTACAACCTTTACGCTTCGCGGAACGTCGCCAGGATGCAAGCGGCCGAACTCCAGCGCAGGTCCAACGGGTCATCGCGCCAGGAGGCGCGCTCGCAGGCCGCGTCGATTATTTCGCCTGACAAATTACTTAATGCGCTGAAAAAGGAACTGCCTGATTACATGATTCCGTCGGCCTTCGTCCTCTTGGACAAGATGCCGCTCACGCGCAACGGCAAAGTCAATCGCGCGTCTCTGCCGCCCCCAAACTTCCTCCGTCCCTGCGAAGGGGCTGGTTATGTAGCACCACAAAACCAGTTGGAGCGGACGATAGCCGGGATCTGGCAGGAAGCGTTACAGATCGAGAAGGTGGGGATGAACGACAATTTTTTCGAACTGGGTGGTCACTCATTGCTCATAGCACAGGTGCACAACCGGCTCGTTGCGGCCTTGAGCCGTGAAATCTCAATGGTGGAAATGTTTCAGCACCCGACCATCAGCGCCCTGGCGAAGCACTTGAGCCGGAGCCGGCAAGTCGCGCGTTCACTGAAGGACGTGCAACAGCGGGGCGCGCGTCAGAAAGGCGCCCTGGAACAGCAAAGGCGAACCGGAAAGAAGGAAAAACAACTGGCATGAGTAATCAAGAACAGTACGATGCGACCAACGGCGTCGCCATCATCGGCCTCGCGGGCCGCTTTCCCGGCGCGAAAACGGCCGCGGAGTTTTGGCGGAACTTGAAGGCGGGCGTCGAGGGCGTCTCGTTCTTCACCGACGACGAACTGCGCGCCGAGGGAATCGCGCCGGAAGTGTTGTCCGATCCCGGTTACGTCAAAGCCAAAGCGATGCTTGAAGACATCGAATGGTTTGACGCCGCGTTCTTCGGCATCACGCCCAAAGAGGCGGAGATGATGGATCCGCAACAGCGTCTGTTCCTGGAATGCGCGTGGGCGGCGCTGGAGGACGCTGGTTACGATAGCGAGCAATACAGCGGTGCTATTGGTCTATATGCCGGGTCGAGCATTAACAGTTACCTCATGCTCAACCTGTTCTCTAACCCTGGGTTGGTGGACACCGGGAGCATTCTTCAGACTTCAATCCCGAATCGCACGGATCACCTGACGACTCGAGGCGCTTACAAGCTCAATCTGAAAGGGCCAGCCGTCACGGTCCAGACCGCCTGCTCGACTTCGCTCGTTGCCGTGCATCTGGCTTGTCATAGCCTGATGGGCTACCAGTGCGACATCGCGCTGGCCGGAGGCGTCACGATCAGCGTCCCGAAGAACTCGGGTTACTACTTTCAGGAGGGCGGCGTGGTTTCACCCGACGGGCATTGCCGCGCTTTCGATCAAGGAGCCAACGGAACCGTCCCCGGCAACGGTGTTGGAGTGGTGGTCTTGAAGCGGCTTGCCGAAGCTCTCGCTGACGGCGACGAGATTCACGCCGTCATCAAGGGTTCGGCGATCAACAACGACGGATCTTTGAAGGTTGGGTACACCGCCCCGAGTGTTAACGGGCAAGCTGACGTGATTGCGTTGGCCCAAGTCGTGGCAGGTGTCACTCCCGATACGATCTCTTACGTTGAAGCACACGGTACGGGGACGACCCTCGGCGATCCCATTGAGATCGCAGCTCTCACGCAGGTCTTCCGCGCGGGAACAGACAAGAAAAACTTCTGCGCAATCGGTTCCGTCAAGACGAACATCGGACACCTCGACGTGGCTTCCGGCGTCGCCAGTCTTATCAAGACGACGTTGGCCCTCAAAGAGGGCGTGATCCCGCCGCTCATCAATTTCGAGCGCGCCGGAACGGACATAGATATCGCCGGCGGCCCTTTTTACTTTAACGATAAAGCGATTGAATGGAAACGCAATGGTGGACCGCGCCGGGCCGGCGTTAGCTCTTTCGGCATCGGTGGGACAAACGCGCACGTCATCCTTGAAGAAGCCCCGCCGCGAGCCGATTCGGCGCCGTCGAGGCCGAGCCAGTTGCTCGTGCTCTCAGCCCGTACGGGTGCAGCTCTTGAGACTGCAACAGCGAATCTAAGCTTTCACCTCAAGGAACATCCGGAACCCAACCTGGCCGATGTGGCGTATACGCTTGCCGCCGGGCGCAGAGCTTTCAAGCATCGCCGCATCGTCGTTAGTCACGACCCGGAAGACGCCGCTAACGTTTTGGAGACTCTCGATCCGCGCCGCGTGTTAGCCGGGTTGCAGGAGCCGAAGAATCATCCGGTCATGTTCATGTTTCCGGGACAGGGCGCGCAGCATGCGCGAATGGGGCGCGAACTATACGAGGCTGAGGTGACTTACCGCTCGGTAGTTGATTCGTGCGCCGAGTTACTGCAGCCACTGCTTGGGCTCGACTTGCGCGAAGTGCTGTACCCGCAGGACGAGTTGCTCGCGCAAAGCGAAGCACAATTGAAACAAACCTTCATTACGCAACCCGCGCTTTTTGTGACCGAGTACGCGCTCGCAAAGCAGTGGTTGGAATGGGGCGTCAACCCGCAGGCGATGATCGGGCACAGCATCGGCGAATACGTCGCGGCGTGTCTGGCGGAGGTGCTGTCTTTGGAAGACGCGCTCGCGCTCGTGGCTGCGAGGGGACGCTTGATGCAGGGCGCCGAAGGCGGCGAAATGCTGGCGGTCGCGCTGCCGGAGGACGAGGCGGTGGCGCTGCTGGGGGATAACCTCTCGCTCGCTTCGGTCAACACGCCTGCGCAGTGTGTGTTAGCTGGTAGTGTGGAAGCGGTCGCTGAGTTGGAAGCGAAGCTCAAAGCGCGAGACGTGTGGTGTCGTCGTTTGCAAACTTCCCATGCCTTCCACTCGCACATGATGGATCCGATCCTCGACGCGTTCAGGGCTGAAGTAAAAAAGGTCGCGCTTAACGAACCTCGCATTCCCTACGTCTCGAACCTGACTGGCGCGTGGATCAGCGCGGCGGAAGCGACCGACCCGGAATATTGGGTAAGCCATGTCCGGCAGACAATTCGCTTCAGCGAAGGCGTGGCGCGGCTGTTTGAGGAACCCGACACTATTCTGTTGGAGGTTGGACCAGGCAAAGCATTGATGACCATCGCGAGGTGGCATCCGGCCAAGACATCAGGGCAAACGGTACTGACTTCACTGCCGCAGCCGGAAGAAAAGGTCTCCGAGCTTGCTTCCGTGCAGAACACTTTGGGGAAACTATGGTTAGCAGGGGTGCCGGTAGATTGGCAAACCTACTATGCGCACGAGCAACGCCGCCGCGTCTCGTTGCCGACCTATCCTTTCGAGCGCCGCCGCTTTTGGATTGAGCCGCAACAGCAATTGTTGGACGTGAGTGCCGGCCAAAAATCTCTGCGTAAACAGGCGAACGTGACGGATTGGTTTTACATACCGTCGTGGACAAGTTCGGCACCGCCCGCCCTACTCGAATCCCGCGTGGTGAAACAGCAAGATACCTTCTGGTTGTTATTCGTTGACGAGAGCGGACTAGGCTCGCGGTTGGCCCACCGGCTGGAAGCTGCCGGCAACGAGGTGGCGACAGTGTCCGCCGGCAAGCGATTCGCCGAACACAACGAACGAGAGTTTACGGTTGCTCCGGGCCGCAAGGAGGACTTCGATGCGTTGCTGACCGCGTTGTCCACGCGCGGAAAACGTCCTACAAATATCGTCCATCTGTGGAACGTGATGCCGGAGTTCGATTCTTTGTCGGAGCATGCACTCGCGGAGGAATGCCAGCGTCGAGGATTTTACACCCTACTCGCCCTTGCACAGTCATTCGGCGAACAGGCCGAAGAGAAACCTCTGGATCTGGTGGTCATCACAAACAACATGCAGCGCGTTACAGGGGACGAAACGCTGTGTCCGGAGAAAGCCACTGTCCTCGGCCCATGCCGCGTCGTGCCCCAGGAATACAAACACATCAACAGCCGGAGCCTCGACGTGACGCTCCCGGCGGCGGATGCCGAGCGGGAGAAGCTGGCGGAACTGCTCGTGGCGGAACTGTTTGCCGTGTCTCCTGAAAAGGTTGTCGCCTATCGCAATCAACAGCGCTGGACGCAGAGCTTCGAGCGGCACGGATTCGAGACGCCCGCACGCCAAGGCGCGCGCGTGCGCGAAAAGGGAGTCTATTTGATTACGGGCGGGTTAGGGGGCCTTGGTTTAGTCTTCGCCGAGCACTTGGCGAAGACAGCCGGCGCTCGGCTGGCGCTCGTCGGACGTTCGGCGTTGCCGACCCGCGAACACTGGGCCCGTTGGGTCTCGACGCACGACGAGCAGGATCCTGTGAGTCGTAAAATTCGTCACTTGGAGGAGCTGGAAAAGCACGGCGCACGGGTCGAGAGCTATAGCGCGGACGTAGCCGACAGCGAACAGATGAGAGGTGTACTGGCCCAAGTCAAAGAGCGGTTCGGCCCCGTCAACGGCGTTATCCATGCCGCCGGTGTCCCCGGCGGAGGCATGGTTCAGTTAAAGACTGCGGAGAATGCGGCGGCCATCCTCGCCCCGAAAGTGAATGGCACGCGTGTGCTCGGCGAACTATTCGAGGATTCGCGGCTCGACTTCATGCTTCTCTGCTCGTCAAGAAGTTCGATCCTCGGCGGCTTCGGCCAAATTGATTATTGTGCGGCTAACGCCTTTCTCGACGCATTTGCTCACTACTACACCGCCAGGACCGGGACTTTCACCGTCTCGGTAGACTGGGATGGTTGGCAGGAAGTTGGCATGCTTGTCAATACTGCGGCTCACTACGGAGTCGGTGACAAGGCGGCGACGAGTTCATATGAAAAGCTCGACCATCCGCTGCTTGAGAAGATGACGGTCGAAAGCGATGGGCGTGAAACCTACCTGGCGGAAGTCAGCGTCTCTGACACATGGATTCTTGAAGAGCACAGAATAGGCGGAAAGGCGGTGCTGCCGGGCGTCGCTTACATCGAGATGGGGCGCGCTGCTTTCGAGCATCACGCGGGCAGCGGACCGGTTGAGTTGCGTGACATATTCTTCATCACGCCGATGAGCCTTGGCGACGACGAGCGGCGCGAACTTCGTCTGCAACTGGAGCAGAACGGCGAAGGGTTCAAGTTTCGTGCTTCGAGTAGTCTCATAAGCGACGACGGCGCAAACAGGCAATGGCAGGACCATGCTATCGGCGAAGTTGGCCGCGCCACGGTGAGGCCGCCGCGCCGGCATGATCTGAGCGAGATCGCCGCGAGGTGCAACGTGAGAGAGTTCGTCGTCGGCGACGAAGAGAACGATCCCGACCTCGGGCCACGCTGGCAGAATCTTAAGAAGGTGCATCTCGGCGAACGCGAGCTGCTGGTCCTATTTGAACTGGCCGAAGAGTTCGAGCACGACTTACAGCAACTCAAGCTGCACCCTTCGCTGCTCGATCGCGCCGCCGGGACAGGTATGCTCTACAGAGAGTTGGGCAGCATCTATCTCCCGATGTCTTACAAGCGGCTGCGGTTCGATCACGCGTTGCCGCGTCGGATCTACGCTTACATTAAAGAGACGGAGAATAACTATTCGAAAAAGGAGACCATCACGTTCGATGTCATCGTCATGGACGAAGACGGAGTAGAGCTGGTGGAAATCGAGGAGTTCAGCGAAAAGCGAATCAACGACTTGACCGAGCAGGTCAGGGCTCGGGGCGGCCAGGAGGGACGCGCCCACGAAGCCGTGAGTGCGCCGGCGGACAAGACGGAGAAAAATTTGTACGAAGAGAGCATCGGCGACGGCATAACCTCGGGCGAGGGTGTCGAAGTATTCAAGCGCATCCTTGCCGCCGCGACCGTTCCGCAGGTGATTGTCTCGACGAGAGACCTCGCGGCCTCGATAGCGCGCGCCAATGCCTTCACGGACGAGCGCCTTGCTGTGGAACTCGACAAGATACAACCGGCCCGTCCCCTCCACCCCCGGCCCGAAGTAGGAACGCCTTACGCCGCGCCGCGCAACGACGTCGAAGGGATGCTCGCCGGAATTATGCAAGAGGCACTTGGCCTCGATCACGTTGGCATTAACGACAACTTCTTCGAACTCGGTGGCGATTCCGTGCTCAGCATTCAAATCATTGCGAGAGTCAATCGCGCCGGATGGCACATTACGCCGCAGCAAATCTTCCAACATCAGACGATTGCCGAGTTAGCCGAGGTGGCCGTCAAAGCGCCAGGCGCAGGAGCGGAGAGTCCAGCCGCGCCCGTCAAAGAAGATACCCCCGTCAAGCCCGTCTTCGAGTTGGGGGAAATACAGGGGAGGAAACTCGACACGCTCGCCATGTTGCTTGATGATGACGAAGAGTCAGACTCTCACGAGGAAGTCGATCCCGTAGTTGACGAGCCAACAATCGTTCCCAGTGCGTCCCGCGTCAGGGCCGGGGAGGTCGAATCGACTTTGCTCCAGCACCCTTCGGTTAGCGAAGCCGCAGTCGTGGCGCGGGGTGGGAATGGTCACGACGACCTCGTCGCCTACGTTGTGCTCGACGGCGGTCGCATACGCACAGCCGAGATGAAGAAAATGGGCTTCAGTCTCTTCTATTTCGCCGCCGACAATTCCCGCGTCGGCGAGGACAAATACCGTCTCTATCTTGAAGGTGCGCAGTATGCCGACCGACACGGATTTGAGGCCATATGGACGCCGGAACGACATTTTCACGAAAGTGGTGGGCTATACCCGAACCCATCAATATTGAGCGCTGCCCTGGCGGTTACGACGGAGCAAATTAAGCTGCGTGCAGGAAGTGTGGTGCTGCCGCTTCATCACTCGATCCGCGTCGCCGAGGAATGGTCGGTAATCGACAACCTTTCCCGTGGGCGCGTGGGATTGTCCTTCACCACCGGTTGGATTCCAAACGACTTCGCCTTCTTCCCCGAGCGTTACGCCAACAAACGTGAGGAACTGTTTCGCGGCATCGAGGAAGTGCAGCGCCTCTGGCGTGGCCAAACCATCACGGCGCGCGACGGTGCGGGTAATAGTTGCGAACTGAAGATTCTACCGCGACCCTTGCAGCCCGAGCTGCCGATCTGGCTCACCTGCAGTGGGGACCCGCAGATGTTCACCAAGGCGGGTGAGCTGGGGCTTAACGTGCTGACTGCGTTGCTCTCGCAATCGGTCGACGAAGTGGCAGGCAAGCTCGAACTGTACCGTCAGGCGCGCGCTAAGCACGGGCACGACCCCGATGGCGGACACATCACAGTAATGATGCATACGTTCGTCGGGCCTGATGAAAGCGTTGTTCTGGACAACGTACGAGCTCCCTTGAGAGAGTACCTCAAGACGCACATCGGACTCATCGAGACAATGACTCAGAGCCTCGATATCAAGATCGATATCGACAAAGAGCAGTATCTCGAATACCTCCTCGATTTCGCTTTCGAGCGTTATTACCAGACTGCTTCCCTCATTGGCACGCCGGACAAGTGTATGGCGATGGTCAAACGTCTCAGTGAGATCGGCGTTAACGAGATAGCCTCCTTCGTGGACTTCGGTGTCGAAGTGGGCCAGGTGCTCGATGGCCTTCATCACTTGAACGCACTGAAAAAACTGTCCGACGACAGCCATGTTGCACTCGGAGCGGCGAAGGGGCAAAAGACTCCGGAAACCCTGCGCGCGCTCAATCGCTTTGTCAGAGAGAAACTGCCGCAACATACGAAAGACACTTCGTTCGTAGTACTCGATCTGCTCCCCGTCACCCCGCAGGGCACTGTTGATTACCGGGCGCTGCCTGCCGCCTAACGTCTCGTTGCAAAGATCACCTCTAAGGCCCTAAAACGGCACCAGTTCCAACCGAAAAAGGTTTAGGCCGTCGCGTCGAACGACAGGGAAGACGGCGGACCGTGTCCTTATTTATATATGCAAGCACAGTTATGCGACCCCGCGAAGAGGGCTTGGGAAGAGGAGAGCTCACGATGGCATTGAAAAACGTCGAAAGCATGTATCCGCTTTCGCCGACGCAGGCAGGGATCCTCTTCCACACCCGCCACGACCCTGTGTTCGCGATGTACTTCGAGATCATCACCTGGGTGATGCAGGGTGACGTGAACATTCGTGCCTTTGAGCAGGCGTGGCAAAGAACCGTTGATCGTCACGCAGTTCTTCGCACGGCCTTCTTCTGGGAGGGTCTCGACGATCCAATACAGGTTGTGCGACAGCGCGCGCGATTGCCACTCGCTTACCACGACTGGCGCGGCCTGACAGAAGAGCAGCAGGAAGAGCAGTTGCAGCAGTTTTATGCCGACGAACGAAAACGGGGTTTCGATCTGTCGAAAGCTCCACTGATGCGCGTCGCGCTCATTCAGACGGACGATAATCGCTACCGATTCGTGTGGTGCTATTACCACGGTTTGCTTGACGGCTGGTCCGGCTCGCTGCTCTTCAACGACGTGTTCACTTACTACGAGGCACTGGTCAGTGGCGCAGAAATAAAACTTCCGGCTCCCGATCCATTCCACAGCTATATCGAGTGGGTGCAGCAACAGGACATAGCGAAGGCGCGCGATTACTGGCAGCGCACGTTGAAGGGTTTCCGTGCCGCGACACCACTGGGGATCACGGGCGGCACACAGCGTCGAGGTGAAATGATCGTCTCCGACGATACGCGGAGTTACCGGGAGCAACAGATACACCTCTCGGCGGAAACGACCGATCAACTTGTGCAATTGTCGAGGCAGCATCAACTGACACTGAATACGGTGTGTCAAGGCGCGTGGGCGGTGCTGTTGAGTCGTTACAGTGGTGAACTCGACGTCGTATTTGGAGTCGCCGTTTCAGGACGCCCGCCGATGCTCGCAGGTGTCGAGACGATGATCGGCATGTTCATCAACACCCTGCCCGCACGCGTCGACGTAACTCCCGACCGAATGCTTCTCCCGTGGCTCAATGAACTTCAGCAGCAGCAAGTGGAGATGCGCCAGTACGAGTACAGTCCGCTCGTGGACGTTCAGGGTTGGAGTGACGTGCCCCGCACCAGTCCTTTATTCGACTCCATCGTCTCTTTCGAGAACCATCCGATAGACCACTCGCTGCTCAAGCGAAGTGAAAAGGCGGAGTTGAGGGATGTCGTTCATTATCACACCGCTACCGGCTACCCACTCAACCTCATCATTGAGCCTGGTACGAGACTGAGCATCAAAAACCTGTACGACTTTGGTCGCTTCGACGACGCAACCATCGAGCGCATTCTGGGCCATCTCCGGCAGTTGCTCACGGCCATCGCCGCTGACCCGCATCGCCGGCTGTCAGAACTGCCATTATTGACCGAGGCTGAAGAGCGGCAGCTAACAATAGAGTGGAACTCTGGACCACGAGTCCAGCCGGTTGAAGAAAGCATCCACGGCCTGTTTGAGGCGCAGGCGAAAAGCACACCCGAGCGAACTGCATTGGTCGCCGGCAGCGAAAGACTCACTTACCGCGAACTGAACGGCCGCGCAAACCGGCTGGCGCGGCATCTGCGGAAGTTGGGCGTGCGGCCCGAAGTGCCGGTGGCGCTCTGTGTAGATCGCTCGACCGAGATGGTGGTCGCGTTACTCGGCATTCTCAAGGCGGGTGGCGCTTATGTGCCGCTCGATCCGGCTTACCCGGCGGATCGGCTCGCTTTCATGCTCGAGGACACGCAGTCACTCGTGCTCGTGACGCAAGCACATCTGCTGAAGTCGCTGCCCGTCCAGGCGTGCGAACGGACAAAGGTCATGTGTTTTGAGTCCGATCAGGATGCGATCGCGCGGGAGGCGGACGAGAATCTCGAACCCATGCCGGATGCAGCGAAACACCTGGCCTACTTTATCTACACGTCAGGCTCTACTGGACGTCCGAAGGGCGTCGCCATTACGCACGGCAGCGCCGCCGTATTTCTGTATTGGGCCAGAGCGGCCTTCGACGACGAACAACTCGCAGGCGTTATGGCTTCGACCTCGATCAGCTTCGACCTGTCCGTGTTCGAACTGTTCGCTCCTTTGAGTTGGGGCGGCAAAGTGATTCTCGCGGAGAAAGCGCTTCACCTGCCGACGCTCGAAGCAGCAAACGAAGTTACGCTGATTAACACCGTCCCCTCGGCGATGACGGAACTGTTGCGGATGAGTGCTGTGCCACCGAACGCGCGAACAGTGAACCTGGCCGGCGAGCCGCTGACCCGCAAGCTCGTGCAACAGTTGTACGAACTGAAAACTGTCGCACGCGTCTTCAATCTCTACGGGCCTTCGGAAGATACGACTTACTCAACTTTCACAGTCGTCGGCAAGGACGAAACTGGCCCACCGAGTGTTGGCCGGCCCGTTAGCAACACCCAGGCTTATCTCGTCGATGGTGGATTGCGGCCCGTGCCGGTCGGAGTCGTCGGCGAACTCTACCTCGGCGGCGATGGGCTGGCGCGTGGTTATCACAACCGGCCCGAACTAACTGCCGCATCCTTCGTTCCGGATCCCTTCAGCGAAAATCCCGGCGCCCGCTTGTACCGCACGGGCGACCTCGCGCGGTGGCTTCCGGACGGAAACATAGAGTTCCTCGGTCGGCGGGACCATCAGGTGAAGATACGCGGTTTTCGGATCGAGATGGGCGAAGTGGAAGCGTCGATTGCAGCTTATGCGGGCGTGCGCGATTGCGCTGTTCTGGCGCGCGAAGATGCGCCGGGCGAGAAGCGCCTCGTGGCTTACATCGTGGCTCAACACAATTTTTCACACGACCCCTTGCGCGCCTTCCTGCGCGAGAAGTTGCCCACCTACATGATCCCCTCCGCCTTCGTCATGCTTGACGAACTGCCGCTGACGCCCAACGGCAAAGTTGATCGCCGCGCGTTGCCGGCGCCCGAACAGAACACTCAAGGGGATGCAGACGCGCAGGTCGCACCACGCACTCCGGTTGAAGAGATTGTCGCCGGTATTTGCGCCAGTGTGCTCGGCCTCGACAGCGTCAGCGTCATTGCTAACTTTTTCGAACTCGGCGGTCATTCGCTGCTCGCTGCGCAAGTCATTTCACGCGTCCGGGAGACGTTCAAGGTTGAGGTGAGCATACGCGTACTATTTCTGAACCCAACCGTCGAGGGTCTTGCCGGGAATATAGAGAGGGCGCTAGGGGCAGGCGAAAACCTGGCTGGGCGCATTGGGAGGATTAAGCGAGATGGTAATTTACCGCTCTCATTCTCACAACAACGACTTTGGTTTCTGGACCAGATACAGCCGGGCACGCCCTTATACAACATCAACACGACAGTCGACATACAAGGCGAGTTAAATCTAAAGGCCTTGCATGAAGCGTTCGCGGAAATCGTGCGACGACACGAAGTGCTGCGCACCACGTTTGCTAGCGTGGACGGCCGACCCGTGCAGGTTGTCGGATCGGTGATACCGCTTACCTTGTCTGTCGAAGATGTACGCGGCGAATCTCCCGAGGAACGTGCGGCGGCGGCCCGTGTGCTCGCCCAGGCAGAGGCTTTGCAACCTTTTGATCTGGCACATGGACCGCTAATGCGCGTCCGCCTACTTCGTCTCGCCGAACATAGCCATATCGCAGTGCTCACAATGCACCACATCATCAGTGATGGTTGGTCCATTGGTGTTCTCGGCAAAGAGGTCAGCGTCCTTTACGGTGCCTTGGTGGAGGGACGTCCATCGCCACTCGACGAGTTGCCGGTGCAATTCGCAGACTTCGCCTCCTGGGAGCGCAGCGCCCTCACGGGCCAGGCGCCCGACAATGACGTTGCTTACTGGCGCGAGCAACTGCGCGGTGCTCCGCCTGTGCTCGAGCTGCCGGCGGACCGTCCGCGCCCGCTCATTAGCACGTTTCACGGCGACACCTGTTCGTTCAAACTCTCCGCTACGCTGACCCAAGAATTGAAAGCGCTCAGCCGCGGTGAAGGTGTCACGCTCTACATGATGGTGTTGGCGGCATTCCAGACCCTGCTGATGCGCTACACCGGGCAGGAAGACATTGTCGTCGGCACGCCCGTCGCCAACCGCAACCGCACGGAGACTGAAGGGCTGATCGGCTTCTTCGTCAACACCCTCGCGATGCGCACGGATCTGTCGGGCAACCCAACCTTCTGGAAACTGCTCGGTCGAGTGCGCGAAGTTGCCCTCGGAGCTTACGCGCATCAGGATCTGCCGTTCGACAAGTTGGTCGAAGAGCTACACCCGGAACGCCACGCGGGTCGCACGCCGATCTTCCAGGTGATGTTCGTTCTGCAGTACGAGCCGCAGGGCACGCTGGGGCTGCCCGGTTTGCAACTCGATGTGGTGTCACTCACGACGCAGTCGGCGAAGTTCGATTTGATGTGTTTGCTACGCGAGGAAGGCGGGCAACTGGCCGGCGACCTTGAATACAGCTCGGAGTTGTTTGATCGGGAAACGATAGAAAGCATGGGTCGGCATTTCGAGCAGTTGCTCGAGGGCATCGTTCGAGACCCTGAGCAGAAGATCGGAGACCTGAAGTTTCTGGACGAGGAAGAGCGACGACAAATCGTCGCTGGATCCGAAGGAACGGCACGCGAATATGAGCGAGAGGTGTGCATCCACGAGTTGTTCGAGCAGCAGGTTGAACGAACACCCGATGCGACGGCGGTAATGTTTGAAGATCAGGAGCTCGATTATCGAGAGCTCAACGCGAGGGCCAACAAGCTGGCTCACCAGTTGCGGAATATGGGCGTCGGCGTGGAAGTGAGAGTGGGCATCCTGATGGAGCGCAGTCTCGAGATGGTAGTGGCGCTGCTCGGAGTGCTCAAGGCAGGCGGCGCATATGTCCCGCTCGACCCGACTTATCCGCAAGAGCGCGTCTCTTTCATGTTAGAGGACGCCGCCGTGCAGGTGCTGTTGACGCAAGAGCGTCTGGCTGAAAAAGCGGGGACGAACGTTCGAGTGTTGTTGCTGGATGCCGAGTGGCCAGAGTTAACGGCACAGAGCGTAGAGAACGTGAAGAGCGAGGTGAGGGAACAGAACCTCGCTTATGTCATCTACACCTCCGGTTCGACCGGCACGCCGAAGGGTGTCGCCATCGAGCATCGCAGCGCCGCAACACTCATCTTCTGGGCTGGTGAAACCTTCAGCGCACGCGTGCTTGCGGGTGTGCTCGCCTCCACGTCCATCTGCTTCGACCTCTCCGTGTTTGAACTATTTGTGCCTCTGAGTTGGGGCGGCTGCGTCATCCTCGCGCGCAATGCTCTTGAATTGCCTGTGCTGCGACAGCGCGCAGAGGTGCGCCTTATCAACACCGTTCCGTCTGCAATGAACGAGTTGCTTCGCCTCAAGTCCGTACCTGAGACAGTAGAGGTGGTGAACCTGGCGGGCGAGGCTTTGTCGCGTGCCCTGGTGGCCGACA
>Ga0105237_10001809_pt1 | contig 27592 bp, 16 predicted proteins | sample KBSC24metaG_FD_81520 | JGI IMG/M metagenome (GOLD analysis project Ga0105237, IMG submission 81520) | Corn rhizosphere microbial communities from Kellogg Biological Station, Michigan, USA - KBS C2-4 metaG | ecosystem: Host-associated > Plants > Roots > Rhizosphere > Soil | place: Michigan, USA... | reverse complement strand
GCGCCAATCCGGGTGACGCTCAAGCCATGCGTAGAAAGCGGCCTGCGGCTCTTCCAGAAGAATGACGTTGGTGTATCCGGCCTGCTCGGCTGCCTGCTGCGTGAGTTCCCGCGCCGACGCGTCGAACGAGGCCGGCACCGTGATCAGCACCGATTGTTTGCTGAAAACTGCGTCCGGCTTCCTTTCATTCCAGGAAAACCGCAGATGTTCGAGATACGCTTTTGACGCGGCTAACGGTGAAATCTTCGATACTCCGTCGGGCGCCGCGACCGGGAGCAATGCCGCCGTGCGATCGATCCCTGAATACGACAACCACGACTTCGCCGAGGACACGAGCCGCCCGACGTTTTCCGCGCCGCGCTTCTGCGCCAGTTGGCCTACGATATGCGTCGCCTTGCCCGGCCATGGGAGGGCGAGCGAGCCCGGTGGGAAGTCGTTCGGCCCTGGCAGATACAAAAACGATGGGAGCAAATCCTCATCGCGGACTTCGCCCGGATTCACGAGTTGAGGGACGGCGAACAATTCGACGGGCGGAAGATGGAGCGGATCCGGCGCGTTGGCAGCGGTGTACGCGAGCGCGCAATTAGTGGTACCTAAATCGATTCCAATGATGTAGGACAAAGCGGTTACTCGATTTCGATTTCCGCCGGCGCGAGAACAGTCACCGGGGACGTCAGTTTCGGAAGGTCAATTTTATCTACTCGCCAGCCCTTGTGGCGCAAGATGCCCTGCGAGGCTTTTCCATTCGCGGGGACGTTGCCGATCAGTTTGATGGCTGCGGGATCGGAGGAATTCACGCGGGTTGTCGCGCCTTCGACGCCATCGATGACAGGGCTCAGCGTGACATAACGCGTGAGTGTCTGCTGGCTCTGATCGTGCAGCGAGCGCACGGCCGCCCCGATTTGATCGTCCGAGTACGCGCCGATATCCTCCATCAGGAAGTCGACCAGGCGGGAGTCGCGCTGAAGGATCGAGAGGATTTGGATAGCGCCGTCGGACGGTTTGAACTCGGGCGCGGTGGGCTTGGGCGGCGGCTTGGGCACCGACGACTCCTTTATGTATCCAAAAGCCTTCGCGATGGACTCGGGCAGACCATCACCGAACAAAATGGCAAAGAAGCTTCGGAAAGCAAGGGAAATGCGTGACAATGTTACCTCTCTCTTAGTGTACTTCCCCTCAAATGCGGGCGACGGGCGGCACGCCGCTAAGCCGCCAAGAAAATCGATGGAGGCCGAACGTGCCGGAGGGGGCCGAAAGGGGTTACGTTTGAAGCATGACCGTGGCGGAGCGGTTTGACGCAGTAGAGGAAGGTGAATGGGATCGCCAGATAGAGATGGATTTTTCTCGAGCGGGTCGTGGCAATCGGTTGCTTCAAGAGGTCGAAGCCGATATCGCCGCCGGTCGCACGAAGCCTATGGAGGAGTTTTTGGCTGAAGCCAAAACCAGTAGCAAATCGAGCGAGTGAATTTTGGCTCGCCAAGCCGCAAAGCCGCAAAGAAAATCGACTTCTTGAATTTGTTACTCTAGTTTCTTCGTGCCGAAAACGTCCAAACCCGCAAAGACTGCCGCTGAGACCGCGGTGATCGCGTCTCGCTGACTATTTCGTCGTTGCTTGTGTTCCCGACGTTAGGGTTACTCGATAGCGCAATATTAGCGGCTTGCCCGGTTCCAGCCTTAGATGCGGTAGTCCTGGATAGGACGGATTCAGCAACCCGAAGTTATGCCGGAGGAGCCAGCCGTTGGATCCGAAATTCGGATTGGCCGGATCGTCTTCGAGCCGGGCGGATTCCTGCTTGCCTTGGATTGTTCCGGAGACTTCGGCCCATTTTGCAACCTCTAGCACTCCGTCCTTGGCCAACACTCCTTTGTCGGTGGTGATTGTGGTTCGGCCGTCTCTTGCCGCCATTCGGAAGCAGATTCCTCCGTATCCTTTGCCGTCGTCCGGTGTGCCGGCGATCTCTACTGGTTTTCCGTCGGCTTCCACTTTCCAGCGGAACTCGATCACTCTGGTGTCATTTTTTGTGGGCAGGACGTGAATTTCCATGTCCTCTTTGACGATTTTTTTCTCGCCGATGTACCAGCCGTTTTCGACTTCGAGCGTTGCTCCGTCTTGCGTTGTTTCGCGTTTCACCCAGCGCTCGAAACGCTGCTTGATCTTTTCGTCTACTTCCCAGGTGTCATAGGTCTTGCCTTCGAAAACGATTACTGGCCAGGTCCAGAAAATTCCGCGATGGTGCGGATGGTTTTTGTTGAAGTCGTCTGTGATGAGTGTTCCGTCGGGCGCGTAAACCGGGTGCAGATAACTCGATCTCTTCATCGACTCCGGGAATCCTTCTTTCCACACCATTTTGTAGTTGTAATCGAAGACAGGCTGGCCGTTCTCGGTCAATTCCAGTGCTACTCCGTTTGCTTCGCGAAAGGCGAACGGACTCTTGTCGGCGGCGAGTGCGACGCCGGCGAGAACTAGAAACACAGTGAATCTCATTGCCGGTATTCTCTCACGGACAATCTTGGCCACGGATGAACACAAAATGAACACGGATAAATTCAGTGCGTCATTGAGTACAAGATGTAGTTAATGCCATAGCGGTAGGCTAGCGTGGTCATTGCTTCGGGGTAGTAGGGCACGTCGGCGAACTCCCATGCGTCGCCGATGTCGGTGTTGAAGTTTGCGGCGACTACCATTCGGTCGTTATCGTCGTAGATCGCTCGCCAGGCGGGTTTCGTTCCTGCTGGTTGTACCACCTCAACTGTTCCGCCGGGACCGTGGCGCAAGTGACGCGACCCGGGAATGAAGGTCAGATCCTTTTCCTGGATGTCGTACAGAACGTGCATCACCGAATCCGATTGCGCGATGTCTGTAATTGGGTGGCCGGGGAAAACGCGCTCCATCGTTCGGCGGAAAATGTCCCAGGCCTCGGGACCCCAGATGTCGTCGACGACTAGAAAGCCGCCTCGCAGAAGATACTCTCTGAGCCGGTTGGTTTCCGCTTCGCTTAAATCCCACCATCCTGCTTGCGTGGCATAGATCCAGGGATAGTCGAAGATTCGGTTGTCGGTCAGACGGAGGTGGCGGGGATCGCCGATGTCGATTCTTGTCAGCCGCTCGATTCCCATGGTGAAATGATTGTCGGCGGCGGGCCAGTCGACTACCCACCAGCCGGAACCCTGACCGCTTCTCGAGGCGTATCCCCAGCCTCGGTGGAACTCGGGCAGGTCGGTGTATTCCATTCGGATGAAATGGAAGTCGGCTTCGCGGGGCGGGGCCGGGGCTTCGTCGTCCGGATGTTCCTGGAACCGTCCTCTCTGCGCGAGGCCGGCGATCGCTAGCAATAACACGGCTGCCAGGACTGTGCCTACGTGCAGGGGACCTCGCTTCATGCATCCATTTTCACAGAACTTGGGCGGCTACGTTCCGTCGATGTGGAAACGGTACCGCTGGCAATGGAGGCATTGGAAGAGGTAGAGGGTGGGTTGCCCATCTTTACTGAGAGCCTCGACTAACCGGTTCGCTGCGCTGCCCGAAATGTGCAGCTCCTGTACGACGTAGGTCATCAAGTGACCTTCCACTTCGTAGCACTCTTTTCGGATTTCCTGAATGCCGGTAGGTCTGAGGAATGCCGTGGCGTCTCCGCAGCAGCTTGGCCAGGCTTCGCTCTGCCAGGCCGAGTAACCTGGTGTCTGTTGGGTGATCTTTTGTATGGAGGCGGGCGGTGTGCCTTCCGGAAATGCTTCGGTGTCTACGAATTCGGCGTTGAATTTCTTGTACGCCTTTCCGACGGCGATGCACCATGGGCAGATTGCATTTCCCAGGTCGTCTTCGGCGTAAACCGGACCGGTGTAGATGTATCCGCGCCTCTTTCCGCAGCACTGGCACTCGATATCGGATTTAATGATACTGCCGCTTCGAATCGGGTCCGGGTGGTAACGGAATTCGGGTATGTCCATTATTGGAATAGCCGCAGGTCGATGACTGCGCCCATGGCTTGATATCCGGCATCGCCTGGATGCAGATGGTCGCCGCCGTCATAGGCCGGCAGCACGCGATTTGGATTCTGTGGATCGCGTATGGCTTTTTCGAAATCGATCACTCCGTCGAATGCCCGTCCGGTGCGAATCCATTCGTTTACGGCCTTTCGCTTGGCTTCTTTTTCGGGCGTGAAATAGCCGGGGAACACTGTTCCTTCGAACGGTGTTATTGTGGCCCCGAAAATTTTCAAACCCTTTTCGTGCGCACGTTCAATCATCTGTTTGAATCCGGCAATCAGATCGTCTGAGCTTACCGTTTCGGATGCCGGCGCTGAGGTTCCGGCGTGTCCCAGATCGTTGATCCCTTCGAGGACGATGACATATTTTACGCCCGGCTGCGACAGGACGTCGCGGTCGAACCTTGCCAATGCATTTACTCCGAATCGGACATTGCTGGTGGCATCGTGCAGAATCCGGTTGCCGCCGATGCCTGCGTCCAGGACGGCGACTTTCTTTCCACTATGTTGCAGGCGATCGGCTAGAATGTTGGGCCAGCGACGATTTGCGTCTACCGTGGAACGCGCTCCGTCGGTGATGGAATCGCCGAATGCCACTACTGCGCTCGCCGACTCTGGGGCCAGTACATCCACGCCGGTTAGAAATATCCAAGAGGTTGTCGTCGTTGCGTTGGAAATTGATGCTGCGCTTGTCAGGTCCCCGGGCGCAATATATGAGGTCTGTTGGGCTGAATAGTGGATGCCCGCTCCGGTCACCGCTTTTGGCAGAAAGATGCTGATCGCCAAGTCTCCGGTGGCGGGTACGTCGAGTTTCACTGGGTCGCTGAGCACCAGTGCGTTGGGTGGAATCGAAACCGTCGGCCTGCCGCTAAATGTCAGCGCGCGGTCCGAGCCTGCGGCGATTTCCGAGCCTTTCGCGCGTAGTGCGATGTGGGTTGCACCGATTTCCACGGTCTGTTTTCCGTATGCATTCGAGAGGCGCACGCGCACTGTGTTGCTTCCGATGCTGGTGTGTACGATTTCGCGGAGCGTTTGATTTTCGAACAGCAGCTTGGCGTCGCGCATTTGGGTTTCGTCGGCGAGTTGCGGCGCCGGACTTGCTCCCCACGTGACGACCCAATGGTCGGCGGAAAGTGCGATGGAAGCGAACAGGGCCGCTAGAAACAGAGTCGCGCGAATCTTCATAACCCGATTATCTTATCGCGTGCTAGAAACGGAACCGCGCTGTAATCTGCACGGACCGTGCGCCGCCCGATTGAAAAATCGGAGCCAGGCCGCTGGCGGGCGTGCCGGTTCCGAGCATCAGGTTCAACATGGACGTCGATTGCCCGAATAGGGGGTTGACGAGATATCGCTGCGGGTCGGCGAAACCCGGATGGTTGAAAATATTGAACGCTTCGACTCGGAATTCCAGTGCCCGTTTCTCTCGGAATATGAAATCGTGACGGAGCGCCAGATCGAGTTGCGTCATGCCGAAGCCGGTGAGCACGTTTCGTCCGAGATTTCCCTGGACGCCGTCGGCGCCGGGCGCGAATGCCGCGCTGTTTAGTTGTTTCCCTCCGGGGGCGGAGGCGTTGCTCAACCATACTGGGATGCCCGGCACCAGGTTCGGCCGGAACGCGTTGGCCAGACTGATTCCGTTGTATTGATCCGAATCGAACACGGTGAGCGGGAATCCGGTACGGGCGCGAAAAATGCCGTCGATGGCCCACCCGTGAGGCAGTTCGTAGCTGGCCGCGGCCGTGAACGAATGGCGAACGTCGAAATCAGACGAGCCTCGGTCCTGCGCTGGCGTGAGTCCCGATCCGGCCCAATAGAGCGCTGCGTCGGTGGAGCTGTTGTCGAGGGAATGCGACCAGGCGTAGCTTGCGCGTGCCTGAAGACCATGCGCCAAGGTTCTTCGATATTGAACCTGGAGACTGTTGTAGTTGGATGATCCGCGATTGGTGGCGAGCACGAATAGATTGCGCACATTGCTGCCGAGTCCACCCACCTCGCGCCGGACCAGGTCGGCTCCCTCGGAGCCTACGTAGCTGGCCGAAACGACGTCGGAACCGGTGAACGCATGTTCCAGGGCGGCATTCCACTGCCGAACGGTTGGCAAGCGCAGATCCGGGAGAAAGCCATACCTGAGGATACTGGGAAACGGCGGATGAGAGCCGTTGGAGAAGTCGGTGAGTGCGAGCGGTCCTCCGTTCACCAGGTCGGTTGCCAGACTGCTGCTCGAATCATAATAGATCCCACCGCCGGCGCGCAGGACCGTTCTTCCGCTGTCGCCGATGCGGTATGCGATACCCAATCGTGGGGCAATATTGGTGAGGCGGTTTGGCCAGACGGGATGGTGCTGCGGCTCGACGATGCTCTGCGCCGCATCGAGGAAATAGGGATCGGCCGCAGTCCTGGGAGGAGGACTGATTTCCCAGCGCACGCCGTAGCTGGCGGTAAGGCGCGGCGAAATTCGCCAGGTGTCCTGCGCGAAAACGGAGACTTCTTCCAGGATGGTCTTGGCGCTTTGTGGGCCTTCGGTGGCGGTCCAGAGATTGCCGGTGGAGTTGAGATCGGCCAAGCTTGGCGCAATGATGCTTACGTTTCCGGCACTGTCGTGACGGCTTGGAGATAGGCGGCGGTAATCGGCGCCGAATCGAATGGAATGCAATCCGCGATCGAGAGTTGCCGTTTGCACAGCTTGAAACTGTCCCTGCTCGCGATCGCCTTCCGGACCCGACGTTATTTGTCCAATTCCGGCGATGGAGAATCGCACTAACGTTCCGCAGGCCACCGGCCTCAGCAGGAGTTGTGCGGCTACCGGCTCGAGATAGCACGGCGATGCCTGCGCGCCTGTTTGCGTCCAACCCGAGGTTGCCTTGGCGTTTGAATAATTCAATCGCAGGTCGAGCGCGGTATTGGCTCGCGGGCGCATGTTGAACCCGAAAGTCCCGCTTTGCGCTCTGAGGTCCATTTGATTCACTTGGGTGTTGCCGAATCGATTCGTGGAAGGCGAGACGTTGTATCTGGCGAATAACGTTATTCGAGACGTCAGCGCATGATCGATGCGGATGCTGCCCACATCGAGGCTCGATGGCCGTGTATTTCGCCCGGTCCATTCGGCGAGGCCTCTGCCGAGATCGGGACCGTTCGGTTCCGGGAACGAGGTTAATAGGGGCTGGAGAAAAGCCGGCGCGTCTTGCGTGAAGGTGCGAGAGGGAACGGGCGTACTCCAGGCGAAGGGCTGTCTCAAGCGCAGGCCTTCGTAGGCCAAAAAAAAGAATGTGTGGTTGCGGCGGATGGGGCCGCCCAGCGCGTAGGCGAAGTCGTTCATGCGCAGCGGCGCGCGCGGTTCGCCGTTCCCGTTTGCGAACCAATCGTTGGCGGCCAGCGTTTCGTGGCGGAAGTAGTGTGCCAGAGAGCCGTGAAAATCGTCCGACCCTGAGCGGCTGATGATGGAGATCTGCGCGCCAGGGACTCTGCCAAGCTCCGGCGCGGTGGTGGATGTTTGAATCCTCATCTCCTGCATCGCTTCGAGAGAGATGAGGCTGTGCATGCTTCCGATGGCGCTGAGGCCTGGGAGCGCGCCGCCGGTTGCCTGGGCCGGCAAGCCTCCGCCGCTGACTCCTGTATTGGCGCTGGCTCCATCGACCATGAAGTAGTGTGTGTTCGGACGCTGTCCGTCGGCAGTGAACTGGCCCGACTCACCGCGAGTAGCTGGAGTGACCGTCGTGCCGGGAGTCAGTTCGATGAGGCTGAACAGACTGCCGCCGTTCAGTGGCAGATGCTCCGCTTCTTCGCGGCTGACTCGTGTTCCGACTGAGGCGTCGTCGGTGTTGATTGGCGAGCTTGTGCCTTCGACGCTGATCACTTCCTGCATACTGCCGACGGCGAGAGTGAAGTTGGCGCGGGCGGGTTGAAACGCATCGAGCCGTACGCCGAAGCGAATCATGGTGCGGAAGCCTTCCTTGCGGACCGTGATCTTGTAAATTCCAGGCTCGAGCGAGGCGACGATGTAGGCGCCGTCGGGCTGTGATTCGGTGTTGCGCCGGAAGCCTGTGTCTTCGTTTAGGATGCTGACCGCGGCGGCTGGCACACGAGCTTCCGAAGCATCGAGTATCAAGCCTGAGATGAAGGAATTCTGTTGCGCGAGAAGTGGAAACGCGAGCGCCGTGCAGCCCCAAAGGACGCGCAACGGCCGCCTGCAGCTCATTGAGCTACTTCCCTCCAGACTCCTGAAGTGAGAGGCGTTTGTATAGCTCTAAGTCTAGCCGCAATTCGGCCAGTGCGCTGAGTACCTGCGTGGGGAGTTGTCCGTTTGGAGCCTCGCCCGCGGTTGCCCCGAGCAGTATTGCCAGCAGCGTTTCGACTCGCTTTGCGGACCGGAACAAATCCTCGGCTGTACCGGCAGTGACGCCGGAATTTCCAGGTGATGCGCCCATAGAGATCAGTACGGGGCCGAGCAGCTTTTCGATCTGCGCTTCTTGTTGCGCGAGGGCGTCTGTGTGTTCGCGGCTCACGTTGCGCAAGATCTTACGGTCGGCCGCGCTGAGTTGCGACTCCACGTCAGGCGAGAAGCGTTCGGTCAGCCGCCGCAGTGCGTAGGCTCGCGACATCATGGTGTCGCTCATGTCAAGAACCTGTGCTGAGAATTGTTCGAAACGTTGACGGCCGCCTGCTTGCTTTTCGAGACGGGTCTGGAAGGGTGTTGGCTCTGTGGCGGTAGAACTCGCGGCGATCCCGTCGGGCTGCGCCTGCGGTTGGACGGGAGCCGGGGCCGGTTCTGAAAATTTCACTACTACGTTCGGAATCGCTTCGAGCGTGGAACGAATCTCCTGCTGCCGCTGCGGTTCGATCCCTACTCCGGAAACCACGATCTGATTGCCGTTTCTGGCTACCTCAATGGGATCGCCCAGATCGGCTCCGACTCCGTGCAGCGCGGCCAAGACATGCAGTTCATCTCCGGCTGTTGCGGGAGGGGGCGTGAAGTTCGCCGGCTGATGGGAGGGAATCCGGACCGGCGGCTGTACGGCGTTCGAAATCGTTGCGATGTCTTCCGGCGCCTGGGTGATTTCCACCCATTCGTCGTCGCGAAACTGTAACCGCTCTTGCCTGGGCTCGAGATCGGGCGTTTTCAGGGTGATAGTGGCTTCTTTGATTTCGCTCGATGCGGTGGTGGTGCGAATTCGATATTCACCTTCCGCCGTAGTGACTTCATCGTGCTTTTCGGAAAGCCGATCGCGCCATGCCTGGTACGACTTCGCGCTCAGTGGATTATCCCAGCTGTAGTTCGCGGCCAGGAAGCGTGCCTGGAAATTTTGTTCGAGATTCTTACTGGTTCGAATGTGAATGTGGTGCGGTTTTTGCGGCCGTGAATCTGTTGCCAATACCGCTTTGCGCAGAAGCTCGGCGGCCTCCACCGATGGAGTTTGCCGCAGCTCAAGAAACGCAACCACAACTAACCCCGTGGCCAGTGCGACGGGCGTCCACGTGGCGATCTGCCGCATGGAGAAAAGTCGGGCGATGCGAACAAAAAGGGAGACATCATTCCGGGATGCGTCGATTTTAGCGAACCCCTGGTAGATGTCCCCCCAAGGAACCGGAGGAGAAGGAAGGTAGTTTTGGAGCACATTCTTCCGGTACCGGACACATTCGTTAACTAGATCCTGTGATTCCTTGAGTTCGGCGCGGCACTGCCAGCACGCTTCCAGATGACGCTTGGCTTCGCGGGCCTTGCGGGCCGGCAATTCGCCGTCGGCGTATCGGAGGAGCTGATCTTCTTCCAGATGCTGCGCCAGGTTACTCATCATTCATCTCAATCGCAGGACTTCTTCAGGCGTACCAGCGCCCGCCGTAAAAATTCGCCAACCGCCGAAGCGCTGATCCCGAGGATTGCGCCAATTTCGGGGTACCGCAGGCCTTCCAGACGAAGGTCCAGGCACCGCCGCTGTTGCTCCGACAGACCGCTCATCGCGCGATGGAATTGCAGCCAACGTTCTTTCTCCAGAAGTGTGTGCTCCGGGCTCGGCTCACGGCCGATAATTTGCTGTTCCAGTCCGGGATCGAATGCCTCCTGCACATTTTGTTTGGCCCTGGTCTTTAACCCAAGATTGTGCGCCACCCGGAAAACATAGGCCCGGGGGTTCTCAATCTTTTCTCCCTTTCTGAGCGTTGCGTAGAGCCTGAGAAATGCTTCCTGAGCGGCTTCCTGCGCTTGGGGCGGATGAACGCCGAGGGAAAGCACGTACCGGTAGACATCCTCGCGGGCCTCCTCAAAAAGCTGGGCCACTTCCTGTTGCAATTTCGAAGCTGCGCGGTCCTCCCGGATAACCCCTTGCAGCTCATCGCCGAGAGAAAACGCCACCATCAGCCTCGAAACGGTACCACATAGCCCCTGCTTCTGAATGATCTCCAGGCCACCTGTTCCAACTACACCACACGAAAATATATTTTTCTTGCCATTTAGGTGTAGTGCAAAAGTGACTTTTTGGATCTTAGGTATAGCAATGCCTATGCTGGTTTCGGTAACTATTGTCACGTACAACAGCCGCCGGTTCATTGGTCCGTGCCTCGAATCGGTGTTTGAACTGACGGGTGTTCCACTTGAGGTTGTTGTCGTGGATAACGCCTCGACGGACGGGACCCAGCAGGTGCTGGCGTCCTTTGAAGACCGGGTCCGCATCATTCACAACAAGAAGAATACGGGATTCGCCGCGGCGCAAAATCAGGCGATTGCCGCGTCGTCGGGCGATTGGGTGCTCACGTTGAACCCGGACGTCATTCTTATGCCGGATTTCCTGATTCGGCTTATCGAGGCCTCCGAGATCGACTCGGCGGTTGGCACTGTATGCGGAAAGTTGCTCTCGATCAGCGACGACCTGGTGCCGTCGATCGAACCGAGGCTCGACTCGGCCGGGATGTTCTTCACTCCGGAGATCCGGCACTTCGACCGCGGCTGGAGCGAGCCGGACGACGGACGATTTCAGCAGATGGAATACGTTTTTGGCGCGAGCGCCGCTGCCGCTCTTTACCGGCGCGACATGATCGGTGATATCTCAGAAGCCGGCGAGTTTTTCGATCCTGACTTTTTTGCTTATCGCGAAGATGCCGACGTTGCCTGGCGCGCGCAGTTGCTTGGCTGGCGATGCGTTTATACTCCCGATGCTGTTGGATATCACGTTCGCCGCGTAGTGGCCGGCAATCGCCGCGCGGTGCCCCCTGTGCTGAATATGCATTCGGTGAAAAACCGGTTTCTGATGCGCATTAAGAATATGACAGGGGATTTGTACCGGCGCCACTGGGTGCCGGCGACGGTTCGCGACGTTCTGGTGGCGGGCGGTTGCCTGCTGTGCGAGCAAACTTCTCTTCCCGCTTTCTGGCATATCGCGAAAGCATTTCGCAGGGCACTGCGGCAACGGAAACGAATCATGAGCCGGCGGCGAGTAACGGATGAAAGCCTGGCTCAATGGTTCAGCGCCGAACCGTCCACGCAACGAGTGCCTGAGATTGTTCTTCCTTTGAAATACCGGGCGTCCGCCTAAACACAACATGGTCAAATTCAGGGCGCTTACGCCCGTAGTGTGTCCAGTCGTATTGCTGCTGGCCGTGATCGGCTTTTACTGGAAGCTGACGCTGACCAATCAGTACACGTGGTTGGATCAACCCGACACCGTGTACCAGGTGATGCCCTGGCTACAGGCGCAGGCAGTCGAGTGGCATCACGGGCGCTTTCCGCTTTGGGACCCGCATTTGTGGGCTGGACAACCGTTCATCGGGCAATTGCAAACCGGGACGCTCAATCCCCTGAACTGGCTTCTGTTCTCGATGCCGCTTCGGCATGGCTTCGTCAGCCGCGAAGTTCTTCACGGCTACTATGTCCTGATCCATTACGTGGCCGCGCTCTTCACATATTTCCTCTGCCGCGATCTGCGATTGTCGCGCACGGCGTCTCTGCTGGCCGGATTGGCGTTCGCGCTGGGCGGGTTCATGGGGGACTCCGGCTGGCCCCAAATTCTGTGTAGCGCCATGTGGCTGCCGCTCGTGCTGATGTACTATCTGCGCGTGTTGCGGGATGAGCGGCCGGTGGCCAACGCGGCGATGTGCGGTGCAATTCTCGGGATGGCGTTTCTGAGCGGCCATCATAACGTGCCGTTCTTTTTCGCCATTGCATTGGGCGGTCTGTGGCTTCATTTTCTCCTTTCCTCTATGAAGCCCGATCGTCCGCGCAGGGCGTTGTATTGCGGCGTGGCTAGCCTATGCCTTTCGTTGATTGCCGCCGTGCAGATTCTGCCGGCTCATGAGCTGGGAATACGCTCCATTCGCTGGGTCAACGCCCCCGCGCCGGTTGCCTGGGACCAGACGGTTCCCTACTCTGTACATGCCGGTTTATCTCTCTATCCCACTGCAGTTATCGGCACGATCATTCCGGGATTCGAAAGCCATGCGAATCCATTTATCGGACTGGTGGTGGTTTCGCTGGCGCTTTTCGGCATCATCACGCGTTGGCACGATACTGCTGTGCGGGTTCTCGGCGCGATTGGTCTATGGGGGCTGCTCTTTTCAATGGGATCGGCGAATCTTTTTCACGGTATTTTGTATTCCGCGCTGCCCTATCTCGATAAGGCGCGCAGTCCGAATATGGCTATCGTGATGTTTCATCTCGGCGTTGCGGGATTGGCGGCTTATGGCCTGGACAGTTGTTTCCCGGTGCGGCCGGATTTGCGGCGATGGAATCGGAATCTGCTTTGTTCTTTGACCGGGCTGGGTGCGCTGCTTTACGCGGCGCAGATTGTGCTGATGACCGTTCGGCCGGAGAAAGGCCGGGAGTATTATTGGCTTTCACTCACGGCTCTGATCGCTCTCCTGTTGGCCGGGATCTACTTTGGATGGTCGCGCGGCGGGTTATCTGATCGATCGGCGCGATGGCTATTGCTGGCACTCATGCTGGTGGAACTCAACAACGTCACGACGGCCAATTACAGGCTGTTGAACGAACCCGGATTTGCACTCAACAAACTTTCGCAGAATTACGACATTGCGCAGTTCCTGAAAGCGCGTGGCGAGCCTGTTCGCGTGGATGTGGACAAGGCGGAAATACCATACAATTTTGGCGATTGGTTTGGTATCGATCAATTGGGTGGATATCAGCCGGCTGTGTTGAAGGACATGATCGCGAACTTTTCGGAAGCTCCCGTCAAAAACCTCCTCTCCGTGAACTACCATGTGGGACGCACTCCGAATGGTCCCCACCAGGTGCAGGTATTTGAAGGCGCGAGCGGTCTGAAGGTGTTTCATGATGAAGACGCGCTGCCTCGGATTCGCACTATACGATCCACTGGTAAGGATGGCGTTCGAATTCTGCGTTATGAATCCACGCTCATCGAGGTGGATACCGTTATGGCCGGCAAGGGACTGTTAGTTGTTGCGGACGCGTGGTTCCCCGGCTGGACGGCTACGGTGGATGGGTCGCCTGTCGCGGTCCTTCAGGCTAGTGGAAAGATTCGGGGCGTTGTGGTCGATGGCGGCGTGCACAAGGTTGTGATGCGATACCGGCCGAAAAATTTATACATTGGCGCGATGCTTACGGCGATGGGCCTGGGTCTATGTGCTGCTCTTCAATTCGTGCCGGAAAAGAGGTTTCGCGCAAAACCGCTGAGCCGCTACGGAAACCTACTAACATAGTTCATGCTTCGGATAATTGCCGCACTTCTTATCGCGCAAACGGCGCTCCTTGCTCAGAAGCGTATTCCGGTGAAGGTTGTGGTGGTCGCGATGTTTGAGCGTGGCGAGGATACGGGCGACCAGCCGGGCGAATATCAGTATTGGGTGGAGCGCGAGAAGCTGGATAAGATCTTTCCGTTCCCACAGGGCTATCATGACCTGCGCATGAACGATAAGGGTGTGCTCGGTGTTCTCACTGGGGTCGGCACGGCGCGGGCGGCGGCCAGCATCATGGCTCTCGGATGCGATCCGCGTTTCGATTTGAGTCGTGCTTATTGGCTGGTTGCGGGCATCGCCGGCGTCGATCCGGCTGACGCGTCTCTCGGCTCGGCTGCCTGGGCCGAATATGTGGTCGACGGCGACTTGGCGCATGAAATCGACGCTCGTGAAATACCCGCCGATTGGAAAACCGGATTTATCCCTTTGCGAAAATCGACTCCCTACGAGCAGCCTCGCATGGTTCCGGATAATGGCGAAGCTTATCGTCTTAACCCGGCTCTAGTGGAATGGGCTTATCAATTGACGAAAGATATGAAGCTCGAAGACACAGAGAAAATGCGCACGTTTCGGGAACAGTTCCAGGTTCCGAATGCCCGCCGTCCTCCTTTTGTGCTGAAGGGCGATACGCTGTCGTCTATGACTTACTGGCACGGGAAACTGCTGAATGAGTGGGCCAACGATTGGGTGAAGTATCACACCGACGGCAAGGGAAATTACGTCACAACCGCGATGGAGGACACCGGCACGATGCAGTCGCTCACGTTCCTGAGCAAGGCCGGCCTGGTGGATCTCAATCGGGTATTGGTGTTGCGTACAGCCAGCGATTATGACGAACAGAGGCCTGGAATTTCCGCCGCTCAGAGCTTGGCCGAGACCAAGATTGGTCAATATCCCGCTTTCATTCCGGCGCTTGAAGCTGCTTACCGCGTGGGCGATGTTATTGTGCAGGAACTAACCGGCAAATGGACGCAATACCGCGATCACATCCCGGGAGCACGCTGAGTTATGGGATCGTGCGGTGCGCCTGATAACGGTAATCCAGGGGCAGGGTATGGTCCGTGCTTGCCTTGACGACCAGTTGATAGGCCTGTGGGAATCCGCGCTTCCCCTCGCGCCCGAGGATCTCCCGAAATTCACGCATCTTCACCGAGGAGCAGAAGAAATCCATTGCTGCCGAAACCGAGGCGGAGTAGGTGCCGGAGATGATAACCGACCTGCGGAGCCCGTCGGACCCCTCGCTCGGGAGGAGCGTCAAAAGGCCATACGCCTCGATGAGCTTGCCGGAGCGGTCGCGCCTTGAGACAAAACGCCTGTGTAGACCGTCGCGCTCAGCCACAGCATAGTCGTTCGCCTCCTCGTCGTACACCACATCGAAGGGAGTCTTAGCCAGAACGAGCCGCATTCGTTCACTGTTTTCCGTGGTACCGACCAGGATCAGGTTCCGATTTCGGGTGGCGCCGAGGGGCATCAGAGTCTCGGGTAACATTTCGAAAGAAGCACCGGATCGCGTCAGAAAGCGTGTGGCGGACACGGCGGCCAATGTATTCCCCATGGAGGGGCCGTGGGTGGGCGCCAAGTATAGCTTCTCGTCCGGCGGCACGGGATAGCGCTGCGCGTACCAGGGATAGATATAGGAAGGCGCCTCAACAATCGGCACCCCGTCGTAGGTTGGCGGTGATTCTTTGTATGGGCGCACCGACAGCGCAGGGCTGATCGAAACCACCAACGCCACATTGGCGTTTGGTTCGAGGAGTGGTCCCCAGGCTTCGCGAAGAACCGGATCGGGCTTTGCGGTACCGGGAGACAGGAAGGCCAGGAAGATAGTGGAAGCGGCTAGTCCGGCAACGGCAAGGCCGGCGAGAAAGGCCCGCCAGACGGACTGGGGTTTTGGTTCGGGCCGAGATGGAGCACCGGTTGGAGCTACAGATGGGGCAACCGGGGAGCTCAGCGGGGAGGATGGGGGTTCATCCTGCTTGACGAATCGCGGACAATAAGTCCCCTTCGCCAATTCGATGCGAACGTCTGTACCCGTAAGTTCCACCAGGTACAGTTCATCGAGTTTCTTGCGCAGGGCAAACACCCGGTTCCGGACCGACGAGTCTTCGCCGGAGGAATAACCTTCCGGCCGCCCCAAACCCTCAACCGCTATGGCATACTCGCAGATCTCCGCCGCGCGGCCGGCGATTTCTCTCTCGCAAACATAGCGCAGTATGTTTCTCAGCTGCTCAGAACGTGCGAGCGTGTTGCTTGCAAGCGCTCGATCCAGGGCGAGCCGCTTCTCAGTCGCGCTCACCTGATCGGGCGTCGTCAACACGGCGGAATTATCGTAACACAGGGTGTCACCAAACGTTAGCAAACACCGTGAGGGCTTGACCTCCGCCGGGAGAAGGACCCACTATCCCGATATGATGAACAGTCTGCGCTTCGTCGCGCTTTTGTGTGTAATGATCGTGAGCGCGTTTGCCCAGGGTAATTTGGGCGGCCTTACCGGTGTGGTGGTGGATACTTCGGGCGCGCTCGTGCCGGAAGTCAAGATCACGTTAACGAACGCCCAGACGAATGTTGCGCATACAGTGTTAGCGGATGCGTCGGGCGCCTACTCGGTGCTCGGACTGCAACCCGGCGCCTATCGGCTGGATGCGGAGAAGGCGGGATTCCGGAAATATATCCAGGAGCATCTGTCCATTCTGACCGCGACCGTAACGACACTGGACCTCCAACTCGCCGTGGGAACGCTAAGCGAGTCGATGACGGTGACCACGGGTGGCGTGGCTCTTCAGACGACTTCGCCCGAAGTGAGTACGGTGCTGGAACGCCGGGCAATCCTCGACCTCCCCATTCAGGTGGGTGGCTCGGGAGCAACGACCGCCGCCAGCGGCCGCCGGCAACCGGAGAACTTCATTTTCCTTACGCCCGGTGTCAGTGGAATCCCGTGGTCGAAGAATATCAATGGGAGTCCCGACTTCAGCCAGGAAGTGCTCTACGACGGAATCTCGGCACAACTTGCCGTAACGCCAGGATTCCTGGCGCAGACCTCTCCACCTTATGAAGCGGTCGAGGAATTCAAGGTGCAGAACTCGCTGTTTCCGGCCGAGTTTGGCCGGGGATTCGGCGTTATCAACTTTACGTTGCGGTCGGGCAGCAATCAGTACCACGGAGGGCTATTCGAGTTCTTTCGCAACGACAAGCTCGATTCGCGGCCGTTTTTTGCGGCGGCGCGGCCTCGCGTGCGATATAACGAATACGGCGGATCGTTCGGCGGTCCGGTGTTGATTCCCAAACTCTACAACGGTAGAGACAAGACTTTTTTCAACTTCAACTACACTGGCTTGCGAAATCAGCCGGCGTCGAATGGAACCTTTGTCAGTCTTCCCACCGATGCGTTCAAACAAGGCGATTTCTCGGGCTACCGGGACGGTAGCGGCGCGCTGATCCCGATTTTCGACCCTGCCACCACCGGACCGGACGGAGCGCGCACACCCTTTGCCGGCAATATCATTCCGGCGAACCGCTTCAGCACCGTGGCGAAGAACGTTTTGCCCCTGATTCCGAAGCCCGATTTCCCCGGCTACTTCAACAACTTTCTGAACCGTACAGCCAATCCGGTGAAAGACTACTCCTGGTCGCTAAAGCTCGACCAGATTATCACCGCGAACCAGCGCGTGAGTTTTTCCCTGTGGCGGACAGCCACTGATTCACCGAGTTACTCGCCGTTGGGTCCGTCGACGCCGATCGGCCTTTGGGGGCAAAACCCGGTGGACGGGGGTGGCGTGCGTGCGAATTACGACCAGTCGATCCGCCCCAATCTTCTGCACCACTTCGCTTTCGGATATACATCCAGCAACCCAATCCGGCAGCGGGATCCCCGTCACGGCAACGATATTTATAAAGTACCGGGCGTGGCTGCGGATTCGCCCGGCTTCCCGGTATTCAACGTCAACAACACGTATGGAAGCCTGGCTCTAGGCAACTCGGACCAGCAGCCGAACGACCCGTCGCAAAACCGGGACTATGCTTTCGTCGACAACATTACCTGGATCAAAGGCCGCCACCAGTTGAAGTTCGGCGTCGATATCCGGTTCTTTCAATACGACAATTTCGCTGGGACGGTGACTGGCGGCTTGAGCGGGAGTTTCGTCTTCAATCCGCTCTCCACGGCCGACCTCAGTTCGGCGAATTCCTCCCAGCAGGGGAATGCCTGGGCGAGCCTGTTGCTGGGCCAGGTGTATTCCGCGCAAAGGTTGATTCCTGCTCCGCTACGGCGTATGCGCGATCAATATTACTCGTGGTACGTGGAAGACGTTTTCAAAGTGAACCGCAAGTTTACAGTGACCCTCGGGCTGCGGCACGAGATTCCCACCGTGGTTACTGAAGCCGACAGCCGGCAATCGAGCTTGAACCTGAGCCTGCCGAATCCGGGCGCCGGCGGGAGGCTGGGAGCGCTCGAATTTCTAAAGCCGGGAGCGCTGCTGACGCCGACCTTCTACAAGGCTTTTTCGCCTCGCATCGGGATCGCTTATGCATTGAATGAAAAGACGGTGATCCGAATGGGTTTCGGGATTTTCTATTCGCCCACGAATGCCACGAGTGTCGGCCGCCAAGCAGGGTTGTTTTCGACCGGATATTCGTATACTCAGACCTTCGCTCAAGTCACCTCAGGCCGGGTTCCGGCGCTCCTTCTCGACAACGGACTTCCCGCGTTCACCGGCACTCTGCCGATTGTCGATCCTACGCTCGCGAATGGCAGTGCGATCCAGTACATGAATCCAGGCGCGGGTAAGCCCGGGTACATGAGTAGTTGGACCTTTAATCTTCAGCGCGAGTTGCCGGCCCAGTTCCTGCTCGACCTCGGATACATTGGCCAGAAGGGCACGAATCTGCCGTCGGGACTCGAGAACCTGGACCAGGTTGATACCAAGTATCTTGCGCTCGGCAACACACTGAACGCCGATATCAATTCCGCAGCGGCGCGGGCGGCGGGAATCGGACTTCCGTATCCCGGATTTACGGGTTCAGTTTCGCAAGCGCTGCGGCCCTATCCGCAGTTCTCCGATATCCAGAATCTTTATCAGCCCATCGGCTGGAGCACATATGAGGCGATGCAGATGCGACTCCAGAAACGGTACTCGGCCGGCATCAATTTCCTCGCTGCGTACACGCTTTCGAAAAGCCTGGTGAGCGACGGAGGATATACGGGCCTCGGCGATGCCGCGGCCGGCACACGTCCCCTCGACACTGCCAACCGTAAGATCGAGAAGCGGCTGGCCAGCTTCGACACGCCGCAGAATCTGGTGTTGTCGTGGGGCTACGAACTTCCTTTCGGCCAAGGCAAGCGATTTTTGTCCAGCTCCGGCGCTGCGGCGAACCTGATTGCGGGCGGGTGGCAGATCAATGCGATCCAGCGGTACGTAAGCGGCACTCCGATTGGAGTTGGCGGCGGAGGTGTGATCCCTCTGTCGAACGGCGGCAACCGGCCCAATGTCGTCCTCGGCAGTTCGGCGCGAACGAGCGTTTCGTGCGGGAGTTTCGATCCCGCTCGTGATCTCTTCCTCAACCTATCCGCGTTCTCGCAACCAGCCCCCTTCACTATTGGGAACGCGCCGCCGGTACTTCCGAACGTGCGAACGTGCGCGCTCTTGAACGAAGATTTTAGCGTTCTCAAAGATTTCAGAATCCACGAGGCTCATCGGATCCAGTTCCGGGCGGAGTTTTTCAACGTGTTCAATCGTGTGATCTTTGGTGCGCCTGGATCGAACATCAATTCCCCTGCCAGCTTCGGCAAGATTGGGGGACAGGGAAACTCGCCTCGCAATATCCAGCTTGGATTGAAGTACGTCTTCTAGCGCTGGCGCGACAGTGCGGCCAGTGCCGCGTTCGCGCGCTCGCGCACCGTTTTGTCGCCGCTTCGCGCGGCTTCTTCCAGTTGATGCCGCGCGTCCGCGGTGCGCCCGGTGACCCCGTACAGCCGCCCGAGCCGGTAGTGCAGCGACGGATCATTCACGGATGTTTCCGCCAGGGCCGCTTCGAACTCGCGTATCGCGCCGGCCACGTCATCACGCTTGAAACGGATCACCCCCAGCGCTCCATGAGAACGAGATCGCAATTTCGAGATGGCGGCTGTCCATTCCTCGATACTGATCCTCCGTGGCGCCTTGATTGTCTCAAGCAGAGTCAAAGCCCGCTGTGCGGCACTCTCCGCGCGATCGAGCCTGTCCGTGCCGTTCGCCAAGAGATCGGCCACGTCCACGAGCAGTGGGACGTAATCGGGAGCTATCGCCAAACCACGCTCATCGGCTGCAATGGCCTGGACGGCATTTCCCCGCGACCGCCACTCGCGTGCTATCAGTTCGCATACCGGCAAACGCAAGGCCGACGAGGGAAAGTCCCGTTCAAAGGCGGCGCCTTTTTCGAGAACCGGCCCATGGATCACGTCCAGATAAGCGTCGTACTCCCCGGGAGTCTTGGCCTGCAGATCCGGCAGAAATTGGGAGTACGATGGGAGACTTACGGCTGTGAAAACTACCGTTAGCCAGACTTGCCGCATAACGCTCATTGTAGTGTCAGGCGCGGTTTGTTTCGGTCAGACGTTCGACATTGCCCCGCTGTTGCCCGCTCCGGCTTCCGCGACTCAGACGGTCCGGGAGGCAGTGATGGCCGGCGATGTTGCCCGTGCTGCTCAGCTTGTCGAATCGCTTGATCCAGCGAGTCGCGAGCTGTGGAAGGCAATTCTTGCAATCGTTCGCAATGACTCGACCACCGCTATTCGCACGCTTCGTCATGCCGGACAGCCCAAGGCGCTGGCTGTGGCATATTATCTGGCGCGGCAGTATCTTCTGTTTCGCGATCAGATGGCGGAGGCGATCCGGAGAGACCCGGACGACTTTGCACCCTATTATTATCTCGGCCGGTATTACGATTCCGATCTCGACGATGCCGAGCAAGCTGCCCGATGGTTTCGGGAGGCTCTGAGCAGGAACCCGGATTACGAGCGCGCGCGGTCTCATCTTGGGAATTGTCTGGAACGGCAGGGCCGCATGGAGGAGGCTGAAGCGGCGTATAGGGCGTCGGCCAGCGTACCGCTGTCGCAGCTCGGACTTGCCCGCCTGATGCTCGCGGGCGGCGACAACGCTTCCGCATTGTCGTTCGTCGAGAGGGCTGCGGCCGGTGATCCAAGGGATTCGGCTGCGCCTAAACTGGCGGCCCGAATTTATACGGCGCTCGGCCGGCCTCGCGATGCGGTCCGTGCGCTGGAAAGGGCTGCCGCGCTCGCCCCGCGCGAGGCTTCGACGCATTACCAGCTTTATCGCGCGTGGCAATCGCTTGGTGATACTGCGAAGGCGGGTATGGCTTTGCGCGAGTTTGAGCGGCTTCGGGATGTTTACGGCGTGCAGCCGCGGTAGCCATCGATTCAAGCGCTTTCGGCTTGGGAAGTCCAAGGCTCTCGCTTGAGTACATCGTTTCCCCGAAGAGCGCTCACTCTTTCCCAACTGGCGTGGCGTTATTCAGCGTTTCTGGAATCCTAGCAACTTCTGTTTTCACGGGTAGGCTAATCTCGACCGTGTGTTCGCGGCGATCATCAACCAAAGTAATGGTGTTGCCGGGCTGCTGGACGCCATCGACCATCATCGACGGTGGTTTTTCGGGCGTAGTCTGCGATATCGCGAGGTGGTAGACCGTCTCTCGATATCTATAATGCACCGTTAGATTATTCCATTCCGTGGGCAGGCACGGTTGAATAATCAACTTATCTGTCTCCAGCCGGAGGCCGAGGATCGACTCGGTGATGAGCCGGTACATCCAGCCGGCGGAACCGGTGTACCAGGTCCAACCTCCGCGGCCGACATGTGGCGAGAGCGCATAGACGTCGGCGGCCGCCACATAAGGTTCCACTTTGTAAACCGACGCGGCCTCAGGCGAACTCGAATGGTTCACCGGATTGATCATCGAGAATAGCTCCCAGGCGCGGCGCCTGTCGCCCAGCGCGGCAAACGCCATTACGGTCCAGATGGCCGCGTGCGTATATTGACCGCCGTTCTCTCTCACACCCGGAACATATCCTTTGATGTATCCGGGATTTAGAGCTGATTTGTCGAACGGCGGATCAAGCAGTTGAATGAGCTGGCCGTCGCGGCGAACCAGCCGTTTATACACTGCCTCCATGGCCATCCGGGAACGGCCGGGATCGCCGGCTTCGGATAACACGGACCAACTCTGCGGAATCGAATCAATCTGGCACTCCTCGTTAGCCGTAGATCCAAGAGGCGTACCGTCGTCGAAATACGCGCGCCGATACCATTCGCCGTCCCAGCCCTGCTCCTCGATACTGACCCGCATCTGGTCCGCCTCCGTTTTGCAGCGTTCGACAAATGCGAGATCTCCACGAAGACGCGCGACTTCAGAGAACTGCGCGAGCACTTCGCAAATGAAAAAGCCCAGCCAAACGCTTTCTCCCTTGCCGCGCTCGCCCACCAGGTTCATGCCGTCGTTCCAGTCGCCGGAGCCCATCAACGGCAGACCATGTTCTCCTTTCCTCAGGCCTCTCAAAATTGCCCGGACGCAGTGTTCATACAGCGTGGCAGTCTCGTCCGACCGGCCTGGCAGATCGTAATACGAATCTTCCTCCGCGCCCACCATGCGACCTTCGAGAAAGGGGGTGACCTCCTCCAATACTCCCGTATCGCTGGTGCTTACGACGTAGCGGGCGACCGCCAGCGGAAGCCAAAGGAAATCGTCGGAACAGTGCGTGCGTACCCCTCTGCCCGAGGGAGGATGCCACCAATGCTGAACGTCTCCTTCGCGGAACTGGCGGGACGCGCAAAGCAGTAAATGATTCCGCAGGAGCCTGGGCTCGGAATGAAGGAGCGCCATGGCGTCCTGCAACTGATCGCGGAATCCAAATGCTCCGCCGGACTGGTAGTATCCGCTCCTCGCCCAGAAACGGCAAGCCAGCGTCTGATAAAGCAACCAGCCGTTGGTAAGAACGTTCAGAGATTTGTCGGGCGATTGAACGTTGACCACGCCGAGGGTATGTTTCCAATATTGCCAAACCGCTTCGAGCGCATCGTGCGCCGCAGCGGAGCCACGGAATCGACGCGCAAGGTTGCTGGCGTCCTCTGCGTCGCGCCCGGCACCCAGCGTGAAGACGAATTCAACCTCTTCTCCGATGCCCAGCTCGAACGGGATTTGCACGGCGGCGCAGGGGTCCAAACTGGCTCCAATCTTTCCGTAGAGCCGTGACACAGCCATTGCGGCGGGATTTGAGAGAGTCCCATTGCGGCCCAGAAACGCAGTGCGATCGCCGCTCACTATTCGTCTTGGATCGCTGGCGCTGAAGAAAGCAACGCGGCTGGCGAACTCTGTGCTGTAACGATTTCTGGCGAACAGCGCACCGCTGGCCGTATCGATCTCAGTGATCACGTGCATGTTCGTTTTCGGGCGGAGATCGCCGAGTACCCATTCCACGTATCCGGTGGCGGAGAGGCGGCGGACTCTGCCTGAGTCGTTGCGTATCTTTAGAACCGAAAACTTCACCGGCGCGTCCAACGCCACGTAGACCGAAAGCTCCGAGGCGACGCCGCTCTCAATGTGTTCAAAGACGGTGTAGCCGAATCCGTGCCGGCTGCGGTATGGTCCAACGCCGCGGCAGGGTAGGGGCGCAGGAGACCAGAAATAACCGGTCTCTTCGTCGCGAAGATAGAAGGCTTCTCCGCTTGGATCGCTCACGGGATCGTTCGCCCAGGGAGTGAGGCGGAACTCGTGGGCATTCTCGCTCCATGTATAAGCCGATCCGCTTTCGGAAATGACGGTTCCAAAATTCGCGTTGGCCAGGACATTCACCCACGGCGAGGGCGTCAATTGCTCCCGCTTTGTAATGATGACGTATTCACGGCCATCGGGTGTGAATCCCCCCAGGCCATTGAAGAAAATCAGGTCGCCGTGAGGCGCTTCAGCCGCGGAGGCAGGATTGTCAAGGCGAACGGTGCGGGATGCAACCAGGCGGGGCGGTATGGTGTCGTTCGTAATACGGCCATTGATCTGGTCAGTAAGTGCTCCGGCGTTGTCGGTGATCACCACCCGGCTGACGGTTAGAAGCAGAATGCGGTCCTCGATGGACATTTGATCCGCCGGCCTGACAAAAATTCCGCCTGGCCGGTCGGTGACATTTGCTTCAATGCCGCCGGCGATCAGTCCCATGATTTGTTCCTGGAGCGCCTGCCGGTAGCCCGCGTGATCCTCGTTCCAGATCACCAGATCGACCACCAGACCTTTGAGACGCCAGTATGCATGAGCCTGCACCAGTTGACGCACGAGGTCGATATTCTCGCGATCGGCGATTTGCAGCAGCACGATCGGCAAATCTCCCGAGATGGCGTGACCCCACAGCCCGGATTGACCGCGGCGGTTCTTGACAAGAACGCTGGGGTCGGCACGCAGCGACGGGTTGGCGTAGATAACGGAACTGGCCAGGCGGCTGTAGAGTTGTGCATCGGCCTCGGTTGCGTTGAGTTGCCGCAGGACGACTTGGCCGTGCGTCCATGCGAGATCGAATACACGGTCGGCCAGACGCGCGTCTTGATACTTCTCGACGAGGCCCAGGCACAAATCTCTCGAGTCGGTCATGCCCGTGACGATATTGATGGTGACCGATTCGCCTGGATCGAGCGTGATCCGGCAGCGGATAGCCACAATGGGATCCAGCACGGAGCCTTGACTGCCCGACAGGGGTCCCCTCATTTGTTCCGGCTTGATTACAGTGTTGCCCCGGCCGATGAACTGCATGCGATCCGTTTCGTAGGAGATCTCGCCGGCTTCCCCGCCATGGGCGACCAACATGTGGAACATCCACGGCGAAGGCTCATGAATGGAACGAGGGCGGCGATTGCAGAGAATCGCGCCGCGTCCGGAAATGATCTCGGTCTGAACGAACAGGTTGCTGAATGCGGGATGCAAGGCATCGGCGGGCGGGGAAGCAAGCACGACTTCGGCATAGCTGGTGACCTCAATCGTTCTGCGTATTCGCGTCCGGTTGCAGATCTTGTTTCGGCGCAGTTCGATATCGTCCTCAGGAGAGACGGCTATTTCGGTATGGGTTTCATAATCGAAATCGCGCCGGCGGAATTCCACCTTCGCGTCGGAGAAGATCGCTTCGTAGTTCTCGGAGCGTTCGAGCGTCGGCTGGTAAGCGGTCGACCAGAACATCCCGCTCGTCACATCGCGGATGTAACAGAATGTGCCCCAATTGTCGCGTGTGGTGTCTTCGCGCCAGCGCGTGACGGCGAGATCCTTCCAGCGGCTGTACCCTCCGCCGGCAGCCGTGAGCATCACCTGGTATCTTCCGTTTGACAACAGCTGCACTTCAGGCACGGCTGAATTCGGGTCCGTGACAATGCGAATTTGTGTCTCAGGAGCCGATGCGCCGGCGCGCAAATCGGAGAGTTCCGGCGGCGGCGGATGGAATGCGGTGGATTTGGGAATTCTCTCCTGCAGCAATAACGTGGTTGCCTGAAACGCGGGGTCGGCCTCAAAGCGTTTCTGCATGGGGCGATCGAGGAGGAAGTATGCCAGGGAAAGTAAACTCATCCCCTGGTGATGGGCCATGAAGGACCGGATCACGGCGCTTGATCTGCCTCGCGGCAGGCGCGATGATGTGTAGTCAATTGCCTCGTACAGGCCATATTTTCCCGCCAAGCCGTCGCCGGCGAGCCGCTGCAGATTTTCGGTCGCCGCCTCGGGCGCGATCATCAACGCCATAACCGAAGCATAGGGCGCAATTACCAGATCGTCGGCGAGACCGCGTTTGAGACCCAATCCGGGCACGCCAAACGCGCGGTACTGATAGTTGAGCCGGCCGTCGGTCTGGTTGTAACCGGATTCCGAAATACCCCAGGGAACGCCGCGCTTTTTGCCATAGGCAATCTGTGTTTTCACGACGGCCTTACAGGTCTGATCAAGCAGCGTGTTGTCGAAGGTGGGCATGATCAGGAGCGGCATGAGGTACTCGAACATCGAGCCGCTCCAGGAAAGAAGGATAGGTTCCCCGTCTACGCTGGCCAGCAGGCGTCCCAAGGCAAACCAGCTTTCCTGTGGAAGCTGCCCCTGCGCGATTGCAACGAAGTCGCACAGCCGGGCTTCCGAGGCTAGCAGATCGTAATAGCTGGCGTCCCTCCGCACATCGTCGACGTTGTATCCGATTGCTAAAAGATGACGCGTTCTGTCGTAGAGGAAGTCGTACTCCACCTGGGCCATGGCGCCGCACGCATCCGCAAGGTGTTCAATAGCCGAAAGTCTTTCCATTGCGGCTTGGGACCCGCCTGCCGCGAGTTCACGCAGTGTAGGCACTTCCTCGGCGCCGGCTGGAAGCAGTAGATTCAGCTCAGCCAGGGCGCTGTCGGATTGGCGGACGAGCGCGGCCGCCCACTCGTTTGCGCTGCCTAGAGAACTTGCGCGGAGCACCACATCCTGTAAGCACTGCCTCATGGCGGTAACCGTTGTTGGCCGGCTCTCCAGGCATTTTTTAAGCCGAACGATTTCGTCTGATGCGTTTTCCCCGGCGGTTTCCAGCAGGATTTGGTGCGCGTCGTTGAGCCCGTCAAAGAAACGCGGTCCCAGCACGTTTTGGTCGATCAGCGCCAGCAGTCCCGCCCGCAGGATGAGCAGATGGCCCGTCAGATTGCCGCTGTCCACGGTTGACACGTAGCGAGGCGGTAGCGGTCTGAGCGACTGCGTGTCGTACCAGTTGAAAAAGTGGCCGCGGTGACGTTCCAGCGTTTGCATCGTGGCGATGGACTTGGCGGTCCGGTCGACGAGTTCGCCGGCGTGAAGATAACCGAGATCGTAGGCGGCTAAGTTCGCCAACAGCGCCAGTCCGATGTTTGTGGGCGACGTGCGATGCGCAATCACGGCCACTGGTTGCTCCTGGAAATTGTCGGGAGGCAGCCAGTGATCTTCGGGTCCGACAAAGGCCTCAAAGAAAGCCCAGGTCCTTCGTGCGAGAAGGCGGAGAAACACCGTTTGGTCGGCCGTTACGGCGGGTTCACGGCGGACAAGCGGCCGGCTCATCCACCAGGCAATCATGGGTGAGATCAACCAAAGAGCCAGCAGCGGCCAGGCGACCGCCAGCACGCGGGGCCTTGCGGCGACGAGGTAGGACGCGGTTGAGATCGCTATTGCCGGGGCGATCCACATGGATCGAAACGAGGCGCCGAGGTCCGTGCGGCGGTTTCGAATCGCTTCACTCGAAGGTGTCCACTCGAGCAGGTGCCTGTGCGAAACCTCTATGCGCCACAATGTTCTGATAATCGCGTCGAGACTAAAGTAGGCTTCATAAGGAAGCGTGACGAGACCGAATGCCGCTTGGCTGAGACGCCGCTGTCCGGAGCGGAGGATGGCAACCACGTGGTGTATCGCGGACACATCCGTTGGTTTCCGGACAATTTCGAGCACCGTTACGAGTACCGGAAGAGTGAAGAGGATTGCCAGGCCGGTGAGGGTCCAGAACGACGCTAGCGGCAATATAGTCCAACCCAGCAGGAACAGCAGGATCATCGCCGGTGGAACTAAACTGCGGCGAAGATTGTCGAAGATTTTCCACCGGGAGAGCGCGGAGAGCGGATTGTCGAGGCGTTGGCCGTCCGGGCCCGGTACGGCCGGGAACAACCACCTGGCGATCTGCCAATCCCCGCGAATCCAGCGGCGTCTGCGGCTGACATCGGCGCTGTAGAGAACCGGATCAGCCTCGTAAAACTGAACGTCGCTGTCGAGGCCGGCACGCGCGTAGCAGCCCTCCAGAAGATCGTGACTGAGAATCCGGTTTTCCGGGAAGCGGTTCTTGAGCGCCCTTTCGAACGCGTCCACTTCGTAGATCCCTTTGCCGATGAAGGAGCCTTCTCCGAATACATCCT
>Ga0105237_10001808_pt1 | contig 27606 bp, 26 predicted proteins | sample KBSC24metaG_FD_81520 | JGI IMG/M metagenome (GOLD analysis project Ga0105237, IMG submission 81520) | Corn rhizosphere microbial communities from Kellogg Biological Station, Michigan, USA - KBS C2-4 metaG | ecosystem: Host-associated > Plants > Roots > Rhizosphere > Soil | place: Michigan, USA... | reverse complement strand
CAGACCCGCCGGGCGGCCCCAATCTAGGCGCAAAGCACAGCCGTAGCTCGGGCTACGGCGAGCATTTGCAACGACGAGTGGGGGCGTCCTGCGGGGATGAGCGGCCATGCCGGATTGCCTCTCACCCTCTCAGCCGATCGCCTGCGTGACGATCGCGTAGTAGATCGGCGCGCCGGCCGCGTGCGGCAGAGGGCCGCCGCGCAGCATCGTCGTCGGAGCATCGACGCGCTTCAGCCCCAACTTCTCCAGCCACTCGCCGAGCCCGCTCGCCTGGTCCACGTCGATGCGCGTGAACTTGCCGGCGTTGACGCCCGCCAGATGCGCGATCAGCGCCTTGGCGCTGTCCCCGTCCGGCGCCACCACCGGCCCGATCACATGACCGCGGCCGAAGCGGCGCAGGATCGCGAAGCCCCGCGCCTCGCCCTGCTCGTCGAGCACCACGGTCGCTTCCGCATGGGCCAGCAGATCGTCGATCAGCGCGCCGCGCTGCATGCCGCGCGCCGCTGCATCGAGCGCTGCCAGGCTCTCGGCATCGTTCTGGCCGGCTGCTCGCAGGCGCAGCCCCGGCGCGAGCGCGATCAACGGCGCCGGCAGCGCCGTGCCCTGGTGCTGGCGCAGCTCGCCCGTCACCACGAAGCCGAGCCGCTCGTACAAGCCACGCCCCTCCGGCGTCGCATGCAGCAGCAGAGCCTGATCCTCGAGGCCCTCCAGCAGCGAAGTCATCAGCCGATGACCGATGCGCCGGCCTTGCCAGGCGGGCGAGACGACGATCAACCCGATCGTTGCGGCGCTCGGCCCCCAGCGCCAGCGCAGCCCGGTGCCGAAGACCTGCCCGTCGACCTCGGCGACGACCCCTTCGGCGTGACGGAACGCCTGCTCCCAGTCGGCCGGCCGATGCGGCCAGCGCAATTCGGCGGTCAGCACATGGGCGGCCGGCAGGTCTTGCGCCGTCATCGCGCGCAGCGTGATCGGGGCCGTGGCGGCGGCGTGCTCGGATCGATCGGTCATCGGGACTGTCCTCCAGCAAGGGATTCTCGCGGCGATCCTCGGCGTTGGGTGCAGCGCGCGCTAGGACGATCTTGTCGCCCGCGCCAACTCGCAAGGATCGGCCGCGCGGGGCCCGCGATTCGCAATTCGCTGCGGTCACGGCGGCGGATTCGGCGCCACATGCCGCGGCCTCGTCCCTAGCATCGCCGGCATCCCAATCCCTCGAGGACGCTCCCCATGCAGCTGTTCCAACCCGAACACATCGCCGTGCCTTCGGGCCATTTCATCGGCGGGCGGCTGGTGCCCGATGCCGGCCGCCTCGCGGTGCATCGGCCTTCCGACGGGCAATGGCATGCCGAGCTGCCGCTGGCGGATGCGTCGACCGTCGATGCCGCCGTGCGGGACGCATGGCACGCCTTCCGCCACAGCGACTGGGCACGCCGCGCCCCGCGCGAACGCGCCCGCGTGCTGCGCCGCTGGGCCGATCTGGTCGAGGCCGACTCGGCCCATCTCGCACCGCTCGAAGCCGTGTGCTCGACGCGCCCGCTGCGCGACGCCGCCGCGTGGGACCTGCCCTTCACGGCCGAAGGCCTGCGCTTCTTCGCCGAGTACGCCGACAAGCTCGGCGGCGACGTGGCCGCGACGCGGCACGACCATCTCGGCATGGTGGTGGCCGAGCCCTACGGCGTGGTCGGCGCGATCACGCCCTGGAACTTCCCGCTGGTGATGGTCTCGTGGAAGGTCGGCGCGGCGCTCGCGGCCGGCAACGCGGTGGTGCTGAAGCCTTCGGAGATGACGCCGTACTCCGCGATCCGCCTGGCCGAGCTGGCGATCGAGGCCGGCGTGCCGCCCGGGCTCTTCAACGTCGTGCAGGGCGATGGCCGCACCACCGGCGACGCGATCTCGCGCCACCCGCTGGTCTCGAAGATGACGTTCACCGGCTCGACGCGTACCGGCGCCGCGATCATGTCGGCCTGCGCCGCGCACGGGCCGAAGCCGGTGACCCTGGAGCTGGGCGGCAAGAGCCCGCAACTGGTGTTCGACGACGCGCCCGACATCGAGCGCCTGGCCGGCCTGATCGCCGGCGCGATCACCGGCAACGCGGGCCAGGTCTGCGTCGCCGGCTCGCGGCTGATCGTGCAGCGCGGCATCGCCGAGGCGCTGGTCGGGCGCATCGCCGCCCGCTTCGCCGCGCATCGGCCCGGCGCCACCTGGGACGATGCGGCCACCCTGCCGCCGATCATCTCCGTGGGTCAGGCCGAGCGCATCGGCGGCATCGTCGATCGCGCGCGGGAAGCCGGTGGATCGATCCGCTGCGGCGGCGGCCTCTACGACGCCGGCCCGGGCGGCGCCTATTTCCAGCCGACGCTGATCGAGCGGGTCGATGCCGCCAACCCGGCGGTGCGCGAAGAAGTCTTCGGCCCGGTGCTCACGGTGCAGACCTTCGCCGACGAGGAAGAAGGCCTGGCATTGGCCGCGCACGAGCAGTACGGCCTGGCTGCCGGCGTGCACACCGCTGACATCGGCCGCGCGCTGCGCGCGATGCGCGGCATTTCGGCCGGCACCGTGTGGATCAACCGCTACGGCCGCAGCGGGGATTTCGTGATCCCGACCGGCGGCTATCACCAGTCGGGCATCGGCAAGGACCTGGGCCGCCAGGCGGTCGAAGCCAACCTGCGCTTCAAAAGCGTGCTGATCGACTTCGCCGCGACGCATTGAGGTGCAGCGGCGCACGGCCCCCGGGCAGACCGCATGGCATGCCGCCAAGGCGCCCCAAACCGCAGCTTCGTAGCGGCGAGGGCGGGCAGAACCCCACAAGCTTTCTGCCTCCCCATGCTGCAATGACAGCGTGATGAATGACGCAATCGAGCGTCGCGAACCCGCCAGATCCCATCGACACAGGAACGACAGACCATGGCCATCCGCCCCAAGTACATCAGCTTCGACTGCTACGGCACCCTCACCCGTTTTCGCATGGGCGAGATGGCGCGCGAGATCTGGGCCGACCGCATCCCGGCCGCCCGCATGGAGCAGTTCATCGCCGACTTCTCCGCCTACCGCTTCGACGAGGTGCTGGGCGACTGGCAGCCCTACGAAGACGTGCTGAAGAACTCGGTGCGGCGGCTGTGCCGCAAGTACAAGCTGCAATACCTCGATCACGAAGCCCGGCGCTTCTACGATGCGGTGCCCACCTGGGGCCCGCACGACGACGTGCCGGCCGGCCTGGCGAAGGTCGCGAAGGAGATCCCGCTGGTGATCCTGTCGAACGCGTCGGACAGCCAGATCCAGAAGAACGTCGCGATGCTCGGTGCGCCCTTCCACCGCGTCTACACCGCGCAGCAGGCCCAGGCCTACAAGCCGCGCCTGCGGGCCTTCGAGTACATGCTGGACTCGCTGGGCTGCAACCCGGAAGACATGCTGCACGTCTCGTCCAGCCTGCGCTACGACCTGATGTCGGCGGACGATCTCGGCATCGTCGACAAGGTCTTCGTCAACCGCGGCCACGGCCCGGGCAACCCGGCCTACCGCTACGTCGAGATCCAGGACATCGGCGGCCTGCCGGGTGTCGTCGGCCTCTGACCTGCCACGCGATCCAGCCCCTTTCGAGCCGCCGCCGCATGAAACTCGATTCCTACTGGACAGACTCCGCCACTGCCCACGAGCCTGCCGCACGCGAGCTGCCGTCGCAGGTGGACGTGGCGGTGGTCGGCGGCGGCTTCACCGGGCTCTCGGCCGCGCTCGCGCTGGCGCGCCGCGGCGCCCGCGTCGCGGTGCTGGAAGCCGGCGACCGCGTCGCGGCCGAGGCCTCGGGCCGCAACGGCGGCCACGTCAACAACGGCCTCGCGGTCGACTATGCGGATGTAGCCGCGAAGGTCGGCAAGCAGACGGCGCGCGGCTGGTACCAGGCCTACGACGACGCGGTGGACACGGTCGCCCGCCTGGTGCGCGACGAGGCCATCGACTGCGACTTCCTGCGCCACGGCAAGCTCAAGCTCGCGACCCGCCCGAACCAGCTCGACACGCTGCGCCGCAGCGCCGAGCTGCTGGCCGGCGATGGGGTCGACACCGATGTCGAGGTGCTCGACGCCGCCCGCGTGCGCAGCGAAGTGCAGAGCGATCGTTTCCACGGCGGCCTGCTCTACAAGCGCAGCGGCCAGATGCACATGGGCCGCTTCGCGCAAGGGCTGGCCGCGGCCGCCGAACGCCGCGGCGCCACGATCCACACCGGCACCAGCGTGCTCAGCCTGGAACGCCTCGGCGCCGGCCACAGTCATCGGCTGTTGACGACGCGCGGCGTGATCACCGCGCAGCAGGTGCTGCTCGCCACCGGCGCGAGCCGCCATGGCGGCTACGGCAGCTTCGGCTGGCTGCGCCGCCGCATCGTGCCGATCGGCAGCTTCATCATCGTCACCGAGCCACTCGGCGAAGCGCGCGCCAATGCCCTGCTCTCCGGCCGCCGCAGCTACACCACGGTCGCGAACATCCACCACTACTTCCGGCTCACGGCGGACCATCGGCTGGTCTTCGGCGGGCGCGCGCGCTTCGCGGTCTCGAACAAGCAGTCCGATGCCGCGAGCGGCGAGATCCTGCGCGCCGGGCTGGCCCAGACCTTCCCGCAACTCGGCGCGGTGCGCATCGACTACTGCTGGGGCGGCCTGGTCGACATGACGCAGGACCGGTTGCCCCACGCCGGCGAGCACGACGGCCTCTACTACTCGATGGGCTACAGCGGGCACGGCACGCAGATGTCCGTCCACATGGGCGAGCGCATGGCCGCCGTGATGAACGGCGAGCCCGATGCCAACCCCTGGCGCGGCCGCGACTGGCCCGCCATCCCCGGCCACTTCGGGCCGCCGTGGTTCCTTCCCGCGGTCGGGCTCTACTACCGACTGAAGGACAAGCTGGCCTGAGAGCCGGCTCCGACGAACCGCCCGCCTTTCATCCGATTCATCGAAGACCCCGAGCCTGGAGCAGCACATCATGAGCGACCGCACCCCCCTCGAACAACTCGTCGGCCCCGCAGACAGCCAACGCCTGTTCGCCGCCCTGCGCCGTGGCGCCACGCGGCGCGACGTCCTGACGATGCTGCTGGCCGGTGGCATGCAGGCGGGCCTCGCCGGCGGCCTGGCGGGCACCGCCCTCTCGGCCCATGCGCAGACGCCGAAGAAGGGCGGCCGCATCCGCGTGGCCGGCGCCACCGCGGCGGCCACCGACACGCTCGACCCGGCGAAACAATCGAACCAGACCGACTACTCGCGCGGCACGATGCTCTACAACGGCCTGACCGTGCTCGACGGCAGCCTCACGCCGCAGCCCGCGCTGGCCGAGAGCTTCACCACCACGGATGCGAAGACCTGGGTCTTCACGCTGCGCAAGGGCGTGACCTTCCATGACGGCAAGGCGCTCGCGCCGGCCGACGTCGTCTACTCGGTGATGCGCCACAAGGATCCGGCGACCTCGTCGAAGGCCAAGGTGCTGGCCGACCAGATCGAGAGCGTGAAGGCCACCGGCCCGAACGAAGTCACCGTGGTGCTGAGCGCGCCGAATGCCGACCTGCCGGTGATCCTCGGCACCTTCCACTTCCACATCGTCAAGGACGGCACCACCGACTTCAACGCCGGCATCGGCACCGGCCCGTACAAGCTGAAGGAATTCAAGCCCGGCGTGCGCTCGCTGGTGGTGCGCAACGAGGCGTACTGGAAGCCCGGCAAGCCCTACCTCGACGAGATCGAGTTCGTCGGCATCGGCGACGAGAGCGCGCGCGTCAACGCGCTGCTCTCCGGCGGCATGGACCTGGTCGCCTCGGTCAACCCGCGCTCGGTGGCGCGGGTCAAGGGCACGCCCGGCTACGCGATCTTCACGACGCAGTCGGGCCAGTACTCCGACCTGATCATGCGGCGCGACCAGGGCCCCGGCGCGAATCCCGATTTCGTGATGGCGATGAAGCACCTGTTCGACCGCGAGCAGATGAAGAAGGCGATCGCGCTCGACTACGCCGTGATCGCCAACGACCAGCCGATCGACCCGACCAACCGCTTCTACTTCGCCGGCCTGCCGCAGCGCACGTTCGATCTCGACAAGGCCAAGTTCCACCTGCAGAAGGCGGGCATCAGCGGCAAGGTGCCGGTGGTGACCTCGCCGGCTGCGATGTATTCGGTCGAGATGGCGCTGGTGATGCAGCAGACCGCGCAGCGCATCGGCCTCGACCTGGACGTGAAGCGCATGCCGGCGGATGGCTACTGGTCTAACCATTGGCTGAACAGCCCGGTGGGTTTCGGCAACGTCAATCCGCGGCCGAGCGCGGACACGCTGCTGACGCAGTTCTTCCAGTCCGAAGCGGCCTGGAACGAATCGCGCTGGAAGAACCCGAAGTTCGACCAGCTGCTGCTCGCCTCGCGCGCCGAGACCGATCTCGCCAAGCGCAAGCAGATGTATGCCGACATGCAGACAATGATCCACCAGGAAGCCGGCATCGGCATCCCGCTGTTCCTCGCGAGCATCGACGGGCACACCGCGAAGCTGAAGGGGCTGGCGCCGATTCCGCTCGGCGGGTTGATGGGCTATTCGTTCGCCGAGAACGTATGGCTGGACGCATAGGCGGCGCCTCCCACCGAGCACGGAGACTCCCATGAACCTGATCGTTCTCAAGCTTCTCGGCCAGCGCATCGCGATCGCGCTGCTGTCGCTGCTGGCCGTCTCCGTGGTCGTGTTCGCGATCACCGCGGTGCTGCCCGGCGACGCGGCGCAGGAGCAGCTGGGCCAGGATGCGACGCCCGAGGCCCTCGCCGCGCTGCGCGCCCAGATGGGCCTCGACGTGCCCGCGCCGCAGCGTTACCTGCACTGGCTCGGCGGCCTAGTGAGGGGCGACCTCGGCACCTCGGCCACCACGCAGATGCCGGTCGGCACCCTGATCGGCAGCCGCCTGCCCAACTCGCTGCTGCTGGCCGCGATGACGGCGCTGTTCTCGGTGCCGATCGCCTTGACGCTCGGCATCGCCTCGGCCGTCTGGCGCGGCTCGTGGTTCGACCGTGCGGCCTCCACGACCTCGGTCGCCGTCGTCTCCGTCCCCGAGTTCCTGATCGCGACGCTCGCGGTGCTGCTCTTCGCGGTCAAGCTGCGCTGGCTGCCCGCGCTCTCGTACGTGAGCGAGATCGAATCCCTCGGCCAGCTGCTGAAGGCCTTCGCGATGCCGGTGCTCACGCTCTCCTGCGTGATCGTCGCGCAGATGATGCGCATGACCCGCGCCGCGGTGATCGACCAGCTCGAAGCGCCCTACATCGAGATGGTGCGGCTGAAGGGCGCCTCGCCGATGCGCATGGTGCTGGCGCATGCGCTGCCCAACGCGATCGGCCCGATCGCGAATGCCGTCGCGCTGAGCCTCTCGTATCTGCTGGGCGGCGTGATCATCGTCGAGACGATCTTCAACTACCCGGGCATCGCCAAGCTGATGGTCGATGGCGTCTCGCAGCGCGACATGCCGCTGGTGCAGGCCTGCGCGATGCTGTTCTGCGCCGGCTACCTGATCCTGGTGACGCTCGCGGACGTCTGCGGCATCGTCGCCAACCCGCGGCTGCGCCACCGCTGAACTCGGAAGAAGGCCTCCGATGGACACCACCACCTCGTCTCCCGGCGTGCCGCAGGCGGTCATCGCGCCGGTGCACTCCGCGGCCACGCCGCCAGCAGCGGCCGCGGCCGCCGAACCCTTGCTCGCACGCAAGCCGCGCCGCTCCGGCGGCTTCGGCCCCTCCGGCCTGCTCGGCCTGGCGGTGCTCGCGTTCTGGCTGCTCGCCGCGCTCTTCGGGCCCTCGCTGATGTCGCAGAGCATCGGCGCGATGGGCGGGGCCGACGTGTTCGCGCCGATGAGCGCGGCGCACTGGCTCGGCACCGACTACCTCGGCCGCGACATGCTGGCCCGCGTGATCGACGGCTCGCGCTACACCGTGGGCATCGCGCTCGTCGCCACCTTGCTGGCGAGCGGCATCGGCACCACGCTGGCCCTGCTCGCCGCGGCGAGCGGCCGCTGGATCGATGCCGGCCTGAGCCGCGGCCTCGACACGCTGACCGCGATCCCGAGCAAGATGTTCGCGCTCCTGATGGTCGCCGGCTTCGGCTCCTCGGTGCCGATGCTGATCGTGACCGCGGCGATCATCTACGTGCCCGGCGCCTACCGCATCGCGCGCTCGCTGGCCGTCAACATCAACGCGATGGACTATGTGACGGTGGCGCGCACCCGCGGCGAAGGCACGGCCTACGTGATGCTGCGCGAGATCCTGCCGAACATCCTCGGCCCGATGCTGGCCGACCTCGGCCTGCGCTTCGTCTACGTCGTGCTGCTGCTCGCAGGCCTGAGCTTCCTCGGCCTCGGCGTGCAGCCGCCGGCGGCGGACTGGGGCTCGCTGGTGCGCGAGAACATCGGCGCCCTGGCCGATGGCGGCGCCTCGGTGATCGTTCCGGCGCTGGCGATCGCCAGCCTGACGATCGCGGTCAACCTGATCATCGACAACCTGCCGGGCCGCGCGGCTCGCGAAGGAGCACGCTGAAATGAGACCCCCACGCCCACTGCGTTCGCTGCCCCCCGGGCCCACCTGGGGCCCCTTCGTGGCCCTTGGGGCGCGTCAGCCCCTTCGGACGGCCGGGCGGTACTGACATGGGCGCATGCGTCACCGTCGAAGGCCTGTGCATCGTCGCCGGCCCCCACACGCTCGTCGACCACATCGGCTTCACGATCCGGCCGGGCGAAGTGCTCGCGTTGATCGGCGAATCGGGCTCCGGCAAGACCACCACCGCGCTCGCGCTGATGGGCTATGCGCGCCACGGCTGCCGCATCTCGGAAGGCAGCGTGCGCATCGGCGACGTCGACGTGCTCCATCTCGGCCCGGCACAGCAGCGCGCGCTGCGCGGCCGCCGCGTCGCCTACATCGCGCAGAGCGCCGCGGCCTCGTTCAACCCCTCGCGCACGATCCTGGACCAGGTGATCGAACCGACCACGATCCATGGCACGATGAGCCGCGCCGAGGCCGAGGCGAAGGCCATCGAGCTGTTCCGCGACCTGGCCTTGCCCGAGCCCGACAGCATCGGCTCGCGCTACCCGCACCAGGTCTCGGGCGGCCAGCTGCAACGGCTGATGGCGGCGATGGCGCTGATCACCGATCCCGACCTGGTCATCCTCGACGAGCCCACGACCGCGCTCGACGTGACCACGCAGATCGAGGTGCTGCGCGCCTTTCGCCGCGTGGTGCGCGAGCGCAAAGCGACTGCCGTCTACGTGAGCCACGATCTGGCGGTGGTGGCGCAGATGGCGGATCACATCCTGGTGCTGCGCGAAGGCCGCATGCAGGAGCTCGACAGCACCGCGCAGATCCTCGCCGCGCCGTCGCACGAGTACACGAGGAGCCTGCTCGCCGCCGCGCGGCCCGCCCCGCGCGCATCGGGCAAGGTCTGCACCGAGGCCGACCTGCTGCTCGACATCCACGAGCTCTCCGCCGGCTACGGCCCGGTCGACCGGCTGGGCCGACCGGCCCAGCTGATCCTCGAAGGCATCGATCTGAAGCTCTACCGCGGCCAGGCGATCGGCGTGATCGGCGAATCCGGCTCGGGCAAGACGACCTTGGCACGTGCCATCGCCGGCCTGATCCGGCCCTGCCACGGCACCATCCTCTTCAACAACCGCGAGCTGAAGCCGTCCCTCGCACAGCGCACGAGGGAAGAGCTGCGCCAGGTGCAGATCGTCTTCCAGATGGCCGATACCGCGCTCAATCCGTCGCAGACCATCGCCAGCATCCTGGCGCGCCCGCTGCAGTTCTACAAGGGCTTGCGGGGCGAGGCCCTGCAGCGCCGCATCGACGAGCTGCTCGACCTGGTGAAGCTGCCGCGCGCGGCCGCGAAACGGCTGCCGGGCGGCCTCTCCGGCGGGCAGAAGCAGCGCGTGAACCTGGCGCGCGCACTGGCGGCCGACCCCGACCTGATCCTCTGCGACGAAGTCACCTCGGCACTGGATACGGTGGTCGGCGCCGCGGTGCTCGATCTGATCGCCGAGCTGCGGCGCGAGCTCGGCGTCTCGTACCTCTTCATCAGCCACGACCTGCACACGGTGCGCGCGGTGTGCGACGAGATCGTCGTGATGCAGCACGGCCTCAAGCTCGCGCAGGTCGCTCGCGCCGACTACGAACGCGGGCCGCACCATCCGTACTACGAGCTGCTCGCGCGCTCGGTGCCGGAGCTGCGCCAAGGCTGGCTCGACGAGATGGATGCGGCGCGGCCGGCCTTGGCCTGCGCCGCCTGACCTCACACCAGGAGAACAGAATGACCCCCACATTCCGCATCGCCGTGATCCCCGGCGACGGCATCGGCAAGGAAGTGATGCCCGAAGGGCTGCGCGTGCTCGCGGCCGCGGCCAAGCGCTTCGGCTTCGAGCTCGAGTTGCGCCACGTCGAATGGGCCAGCTGCGACTACCATGCAGCGCACGGCCAGATGATGCCGGACGACTGGAAGGCGCAGCTGAAAGGCATCGACGCGATCTACTTCGGCGCGGTCGGCTGGCCGGCGACGGTGCCGGACCACGTCTCGCTGTGGGGCTCGCTGCTCAAGTTCCGCCGCGAGTTCGACCAGTACGTGAACCTGCGGCCGGTGCGCCTCTTCGAGGGCGTGCCCTGCCCGCTCGCCGGCCGCAAGCCGGGCGACATCGACTACCTCGTGGTGCGCGAGAACACCGAGGGCGAGTACACCTCGCTCGGCGGCATCATGTACGCCGGCACCGAGCGCGAGATCGTGATCCAGGAGTCGGTGTTCTCGCGTCACGGCGCCGACCGGGTGCTGAAGTACGCCTATGAAGCCGCCAAGGCGCGCCCGCGCAAGCACCTGACGGTCGCGACCAAGAGCAACGGCATCGCGATCAGCATGCCGTGGTGGGACGGCCGCGCCGATGCGGTGGGCCGCGACTACCCCGAGGTCAGCGTCGACAAGCAGCACATCGACATCCTCTCCGCCCGTTTCGTGCTGCAGCCGACGCGCTTCGACGTGGTCGTCGCGAGCAACCTGTTCGGCGACATCCTCTCCGACCTCGGCCCCGCGACCACCGGCACCATCGGCCTCGCACCTTCGGCCAACCTGAACCCGGAGCGGCAATTCCCGTCGCTGTTCGAGCCGGTGCACGGCTCGGCGCCGGACATCTACGGCCAGAACATCGCCAACCCGATCGCGATGATCTGGTCGGGCGCGCTGATGCTGGACTTCCTGACGCAGGGCCAGGGCAATGGCCGCGCCGCACACGACGCGATCGTCAAGGCGATCGAAGCGGTGCTGGCGGAAGGCCCGCGCACCCGCGATCTGGGCGGTCAGGCATCGACCACCGAGATCGGCCAGGCCATCGCCGCGCTGGTCGCGGCGGCCTGAGAGAGGATCGTCCCATGCCCTTGACCCTGACCCGCCAAGACCTGATGCCCGGCCGCAACCTGATCGGCGGCGAATGGTGCGAAGCGCTCGACGGCCGGCGCCTGGCCGTCACCGACCCAGCCACCGACGAGCCTTTCGCCGAAGTGCCCGACAGCGGTGCGGCCGACGCGCGCGCCGCGGTCGATGCCGCGCAGGCTGCGTTCCCGGCCTGGCGCGCGCTGCCGGCCAAGCAGCGCGCGCAGATCCTGAAGCGCTGGAACGACCTGATGCTCATGCACCAGGAAGACCTCGGCCGCCTGGTCTCGCGCGAGCAGGGCAAGCCGCTCGCCGAAGGCCGCGGCGAGGTGGCGTACGCCGCGAGCTACGTCGAGTGGTTCGCCGAGGAGGCGACGCGTGCCAACGGCGACGTGATCCCCGCCGCGCTGCCGGGCCGCCGCCTGTTCGCGCTGAAGGAGCCGGTCGGCGTGGTCGCCGCGATCACGCCCTGGAACTTCCCCGCCGCGATGATCGCCCGCAAGATCGCGCCGGCGCTGGCCGCGGGCTGCACCGTGGTCTGCAAGCCGGCCGAGGACACGCCGTTGACCTCGCTCGCGCTGGTGAAGCTCGCGGAACAGGCCGGCGTGCCGCGCGGCGTGATCAACATCGTCAGCGCCTCGCGCGAGCGCACCCCCGAAGTGGTCGACGTGTGGCTCGCCGATGCGCGTGTGCGCAAGATCAGCTTCACCGGCTCGACGCCGGTCGGCAAGCATCTGGCGCGCGCCTCGGCCGGCACGCTGAAGAAGCTCTCGCTCGAACTCGGCGGCAATGCGCCCTTCATCGTCTTCGAGGATGCGGACATCGATGCCGCGGTCGACGGTCTGATGGCCGCCAAGTTCCGCAACGGCGGCCAGACCTGCGTGTGCCCGAACCGCGTCTTCGTGCAGTCGGCCGTGCACGATGCCTTCGTCCAGAAGCTCGCGGCCCGCGTCTCGGCGCTGCAGGTCGGCCCGGCGAGCGAAGCCGCCTCGCAGATCGGCCCGATGATCAATGCACGAGCAGTCGAGAAGATCGAGCGGCATGTGAACGATGCGCTCGCCAAGGGCGCGCGCATCGTCGCCGGCGGCAGCCGGCTCGCGGCACTCGGCCCGAACTACTTCGCGCCGACCGTGCTGGTGAATGCCGACGCGACGATGGAATGCTCCTGCGAAGAAACCTTCGGGCCGGTCGTGCCGGTCACCCGATTCGAGAGCGAGGCGGAAGTGATCGCTGCCGCCAACGACACGCCCTTCGGCCTCGCCGCCTACTTCTATTCGAACGACACCCGGCGCATCTGGCGCGTCGCGGAGGCGCTCGAAAGCGGCATCGTCGGCATCAACGAAGGCGCGCTCGCGGCCGAGGCCGCACCCTTCGGCGGCGTCAAGGAATCGGGCTACGGCCGCGAAGGTTCGGTGCACGGGCTCGACGACTACCTGCACCTCAAGTACGTCTGCCAGGGCCAGCTCGCATGAAGTGATCGTGCTCGGCGGCGGCGTGATCGGCACGGCCGGCAGGCTGCGCAAGCTCGCCGGCCGCTGGCTCGGCGGCGTCGAGCGGCGCCTGCATGACCGCGAGTGGATCGCCTGCGCCGATTTCACGGTGGCCGACATCATGCTGGCCGGCGTCCTGCGCGGCATCCGCAAGACCGACCTGATGGAGCCGTTCCCCACCGTCAAGGCCTACTACGAGCGCTGTCAGGCGCGCCCGGCCTGGCAGCGCACCCTCGCCGTCTACGCCGAGCGCCTCGGCATGAACGTGGACGACATCCGCTAGGCAGGCCTTCTCGAACCGCAAGCGGCCGGCCACATCGGCAGGCTTCGTGCATCGCGTCTGTTCTGAAGTCAGCAAGGCTAATGAGCTTGAATCCGAGCAGCCACCGCCGGTGCTGCCGCCAGGCCCGGCTGCATCGCCTTGCTATCTGCCCGATGCCGAGAGCGCATGCCGAAGCGCGTCCAACCTGGCACTGTGCGCCGCCGCGACCGGTGCCAAGTGCGACTCCATGGCGTGCAATTCCAACTCGCAGCCCGTTGCGTCCTGATCCCGCAGAAGGCATTCGGCAAGGCAGATGCGCGACTCGGCCTCGCCGACAAGCGAGCCCACCTCGCGCCAGCGCCGCACGGCCCGGCGCAGCTTCTGCGCGGCGAGCTTGAAGTCGCCGTCGTGCAGCGCCAGCTCGGCCTCGGCCCCGTCGTGCATCGCCTCGAGGGCCTCGTTGGCCAGCAGTTGCGGGTCGGTGCGCAGCGTCTGCAGCGCCTCGCGGGCGCGCTCGACGTCGCCGGCCGCGATGGCGGCGTGCACCAGCAGACACAGCAGCTGGCCGCGGCGCTCGCGCAGCGTCCAGTCCGCTTCTTCGAGCGCGCGCTCCAGCCCGCGCTGCGCCAGCGCGGGCCTGCCCGTCAACAGGTGCAGGCGCGCCATGCCGGGCTGCGGATCCCAGCCCAGCGCATGCGCGTGCCGGAACGAGGCCTCCGCAGCTTCGTAGTCTCCGTGGCCGAGCTGGATGTCGCCCAGCACGCAATAGGCGTCGCCTTCGGCCCACGGCGCGGCCTGCGCCAGCAGAGAGGCGGCGGCGCGCACTTCGGACGCGGCGCGCTCGAATTCGCCCCGCACGCCGAGCACGGCGGCGCGGTGCAGCTGGCAGGTGCCGGGAAAGGCCGGCATGCTGCAGGAGCGACTCCACTCGGAGAAGGCCTCGGAGAACTGCGCAGCGCGCAGCCAGTCGCAGCGGTTTCGCGCGGCGTACAGGATCGAACACAGCGCCCACCCCGCCACCCACGAACGCACGCCGCCCAGGCCGATCACCGCCGCGGCCTCCTCGTGATGCTCGAGCCCGCGTGCCACTTCACCCTGCATCATCAGTGCATGGCCGCGATAGACCAGACCAAGGCACTCGACGTCAGGGTCGTGCAGGCTGCGGCCCACGGCACAGGCTTCTTCGGCCATCTGCAGCGCCAACTCGGGGTCGCCGTTGCCCATCGCCATGCGGCTGGCCATCCACGCGAAGTGGCCGCGCTCCGCGACGCGGGACTGCCCGTCGAGGTAGCGCGAGACTCGCTGCAGCAGGCCGCGCGCGATGACGGCCTGCTTGCAGTCGATGCGGATCTGCACCAGCAGCAGGGTCGCGCGGGCGGCGCCCAGCGCATTGCCGGCCGCATCGTGCTGCGCGACCACGCGCTCCAGCGCCGCGACGGCGCTGGAGCCGAGGCCGGCGCAGATGGCGGCACGGCCCCATTGCTCCACGTCTTCGGCCGGCAACGGTGCCTGCGCGTCCGCGAACGCGAAGGCCTCGCAGGCCGCGGCCCAATCGTTTCGCTCGCAGGCGGCACGCGCGCCGGCCGCGCGGTCGCCGATCGCGGTCGATGGCTCGCCGGGCGCGGCCTCCGCATCATCGCCTGGACAGAAACGGTAGCCGTGGCGTGCGTAGGTGCGCACCGCCTCGCCCAGGCCGACGTCGGCCAGCGCCGCGCGCGCCAGGCTGACCACACGCTGCAAGGCGTTGTCCACGACGATCGTGCCGGGCCACAGCGCGCCCAGCAGTTCATCCTTCGACACCACGCGCTCGCGGTGGCGCACCAGATAACACAGCAGGTCGAAGACGCGCGGCTGCAGCCGGATCTCGCGACCTTGCGCGGACAGGGAGCGTCGCGCCTCGTCGAGTTCGCAGGGACCAAAGCGGTACGTCGTCGCGTTCGTCGTCACACGGCACCCTCGAAGAGTCCATCGGGAGTGCGCGTATTCTGCAGCACCAGGGCTGCGGCCGGGGCGGGGTCGGACCGTTGCCGCCGCGCGAGGCTCAGGCCGGCGGCGCGTGGCGGCCCTTGCCCCCGGCGTCGTCGGCCACCGCAGCCGGGCCACGACGGAAGGCCCGCGGCACCAGCATGCCGACCTGCTCGCGGTAGTCGCGGTAGCGCTGGCCGAATTGCGCCACCAGGTCGCGCTCCTCGAACCAGATGCCGACCAGGATGTAGCCCGAGGTGACCGCCGCGAACAGCAGGTGACCCGCGCTCATCACCGGCGCGCTCCAGCAGGCCAGCATGAAGCCGAGGTAGATCGGGTGCCGCACGTGGCGGTAGAACAGTAGAGGGTGGACTCCGAAGGGAAGGATCCCGCAGCCGGGGGTGGGGAACCTGCGGGCCGTGCTGCAAGGGCGGGCGCGATGGCACCCGCCGCGGGGTGTCGTCAGACCGCCGTCATCGGGTCGATGACGCCGCGCACTTCGGTCACCTTGCTGGCGGGGAAGCCGCTCAGCCTGGCGTGGTCGTGCACCGACGACTCGTGGTCGGCCAGGTAGATGCAGAAGGTCTTGTCGTCGGCGACGAAGGACTCGACCCATTGCACCTTGCCGGACAGCTTGGCCAGGGCGGCGTTGGAGGTGGCGGCCGCGCCCTTCAGCTGTTCGCCGTTCAGGTTGCCGACGCCGGGGATGTCACGTTCGATCACATAGCGCTTCATGGTGGTGTTGCTTTCACTTTCGGTCGGGGCCCGCAGCGGGGTGAAGAACCTGCGGGCCGTGCTGCGGGATGAATCGGCCCTTCGGTGAGACAAGCGTAGGCAGCGAGGCTTCGAATCTCCTCTTCGCACGCTGATCGTTTGCTGATCGTTGGCTGCGTCACTTGCAGCTGACGGCCGGGTTCCAGTCGTTGAACAGGCCGTTGCGGTTGTGCTCCCACAGCCACACGTGCAGTTCGTAGAAGGGCATCGGCGTGCCATAGCGGTTGGGCGTGCGCACCAGGTGCAGCGGGTGGCCGAACAGCACCGGCGGCTGCTCGTGCAACGCGTCCCACAGCGGCGCGAATACCACGTACTCGAGCGCCACCAGCTCGTGCTTGCCGCTGGCCTTCTTCTCGTAGACCAGGAACTCGGGACGCAGCGGGTCGAGCCCGGCGTCGTTCAGCAGCGCGGCGTTGAGGTAGTGGATGCCCATGCCGCCCTGGCCCGGCTGCGCGACGCAATCACCGTGCTGGTCCGGGAACTTGGTGTAGTTGGCGGCCAGCGCGTTCTCCAGGTCGTTGAACGGCAGCGTGGCCTTGCGCGCCTCGGCCAGCAGTTGGTGCAGGTTGAAGTCGCCGTCCGGTGCGTCTTCGTGCGCCTGCGCGACGGTGTGCGGCAGGAGTGCAGAGGCGGTCAGGGCGATGCCCAGGGCGAGGGCGTGGAGGAGTTTGGTCTTCATGGAAAGGTTCCTTGGATGGCGTTGAGGGACGGGGGAATCAGGCCGGCACGGCGCCGCTGGGCGGCGGCTGCGGCCTCGGGTCGTCGCGGTACACGATGCGGCCGAGCACCGGGACGATTTCGTCGGCCGGCATCGCGCAGCGCCGCGCGTGATCGCGCAGCGCCGCAGGGCTGACGGCCTGGTAGAGGCAGACGGTGCCAAGCGTCCCGTCGGACTCGCGCACCGCGTAGCTGTGCAGCCAGCTGACTTCGCGCGCCATCTCCTCGTCACCGATGCGGCGCGACAGGGCGGCGCTGCGGTCGAGTTCGGCCGCGCCGGGCCAGAAGCTGCGCCGCCGGATCAGGTAGACCCTCGTCGGCGCGAAGGAGCGCACTTGCACCGTGGCGGTCGCGGGCAGGATCTCGGCGGCCGGCAGACCGATCCGTGCGGCATGGCGCTCGAGCGCGGGCACGCTGTCGGCTTCGAACACGCAGGCCAGGCCGAAGCGGCCGTCCGCCTCGCGCAGGGCGTACGAATGCAGCCAGCGCGCCGGCAGCATGGGAGCTTGTTCTTCGAAGGATCGCAGCCGCATCAACGCGGCGTCGAATTCGGCCGCGCTGGCAGCGATGCCGGGGCGGTAGACGACGTGGGTCTGCATGGATGAACCTCGCAACCACAGCTGGAACATGCCTCGGGCGTGCGCTGTGGGAATCGCCGACCCGAGGACGTGGTTCGCAGTGCCGAGGCGGCCGTTGAACCCGTGCTCTCAGCGTAGTAATCGGCGTGCGGGGCGTCCTTACCGGGCCCTGATCGTTTGCTGATGCTTTGCTGCAGCCCGTGACGCGGTCCCGCGTCAGGTTCCCCGAATCACCGCAAAGCCTCGCGTCCGGCCGGAGGTACTGTCAACGGTGTTCATCGCATGCCAGAGGTCGATTGCCGACACCCAGGTCGGCGGATACCTGTAGGCGGCGACATCGAGGATCAGGAATCGGTCGGTCGCAGCGCTGTACGCAGCCAAGGGAGAAATATGGCCACCCCCGTGTTGACCGAGCGAGGTGCGCTGATAGTTGACCAGCATATAGTCACCCGAGCGGCCCAGGTTCTCGCGGGCCACGACGCGGAACGCATCAAGGCTCGTGTCTGCTGCGAAAACGATCTCGACCTCGGCGCCGTGCTGGCGAAGCAGCGCACCGAGTTGTTGCAGCGTCATGCCTGTGAACGTGACCTGCAACTCCGTCGGCAAGTCCGCGAAGAAGCTGGCCTGGGTCCAGCGGGGGCCCGACGGGCGCAATGCATTCAGTACCGCGACCGAGCTGGCCACGCCACAGAACGCGGGCCGGCGCTGCGACTCGAAGCTCCTCGTCAGCGGCTGGTAGTCGGCGCTGGCTGGGCCTTCGTCCAACATGCGGCGCCCTTCGGCCGTCGTCAACGAGACCAGACGCGAGGGAAGCGGCAACAGTTCGGCGGACGGCACTCTGAAAGCGAGCTGCCAGATCGTGCCGCCGGCCAGGAGTGCCAGTGCCGACACGGCAATGGCGATGACCCGTCCAGTCCTTCTGACGACCGAAATACGAGAGTCAGTCATTGTCGACTGCGCCATTCGACCGGCTGGGCGTCCGGCCCGCGTTGGAAGCCTCAGCAGCAGCCTGCCATGCTGCGCCGCCATTGCCCGAGATAGGCACCGCCTGATGCAGCCGTTCGTTGGAGGTCGGCGAACATGCCACGTTGGCGTTCGCCGCTCGCCGCGAACAGCGTCTGATAGCTTGCCAGCGTGATACTGGCCTGCGGCCAGGCGCTGCCGAACCGCATCACGTCGGGCGGCCTGCCGTCGTAGTAGCGCTGCTCGGCCGGCAGCGACTCGTCCTGGCGATAGAAGGCGCACGGCAGGTCGGAGCCATAGACACCGAAGCCTTCCTTGGGCGCGTAGATCCTGACCTTCGGGTTGACGCCGAGCAGGTAGCTCATGCCACCCATGTGGTCACCGTGGCGATGCGACATCACGACGAAGTCGAGGCACGCGATGCGGCGCTGTGAGGGCAGTGGCGATCAACTCTCGGCGCTTCATGCCGGCATCCCGGAGCACAGGTCATCGAGATGCGTTGGGGCGCGAAGCGCGCCGACGGCGCAGGCCGAGCAGCAGCGCCAGGCCGCCCGTCAGGTACAAGGCGGTAGCCGGCTCCGGCACGGCCGCCACGGTTTCGCCGGCGAGGGAGAAAGACGCGTTGTAGGCACTGTCGCCGACGATATCGGTTCCGACGCGCAGCCAGTCCGGAGCAAGCGCCTCATTGCGGATCCAGCTCTGCAGGTCAGGCGTGAAAGGCCCTGTACCTCCGCTGATCGGCTTGGGTGCCGAGAGCCAATAGAAGTCGCCCTTGTCGGTCTGCACCTGCGGCACGAAGAAGTAGTGGCCGGCGGGGAGGTCGAAGGCATTCGACAGCGCCACGTCGACGCGAGTTTCCTGCCCCTGCACCGCGCCTTCGCCCCCGGTGTGGAAGTTGGGCAGTGGATGGATACCGTTCAACACCGAATTGGCGGCCGTGAACGAGGGACTCAGCACGGCAGTCGAGAAGCTGAGATCGGTGCCGCCGCTGGCACGCGAAACGAATTCGGCATCCGACGGCGAATTCGTGCGCGTCGGCACCTGGATGGTCCGCGTGGCATCGGAGTCGAGCGGAAACACGCGATAGATCTCGAGGTTGAGCGCCTGCACCTGCCCGCCGCCGGTCAGCAAGCCCGTGAACGACGCACTGGTGATCTTCGTCTGCTGCGAGAGCACGAAGTCGTCGGCCGACTCGATTTCCACCTTGCCTGACGTATCGGGCCGCGAGGCGGTGCCGATCAGGCCGTCCGGGCTGCCGGTACTGAATGAAAAGGTCCCGGGCGGCGAGGCCCACGCGAATGCCGGCATCAGGGCGGCAACTCCCGCGAGCAGCTTGGAGCGAACGCGCAGCGTTTTCATCATCGAGGTGCACCTCCGGTTCGGGCGGGCACGTGACGGCGCGGTGTCGACCGCGCCTCAGGATCCGCCTCGGCTAGTCTCCCCATTGCATGGTGTCACGGCAGCACGGCGGGAGAGCTCCTATGCACTAGGGGGCACGACGTTGTCAGTGCGTAAGAAAGATGACACTTCATGACGACGGGCCGATGGCGCCCTCAGGCGGCATTCGCCGCCCTGGCTTGAAGCGCCCGGACGTAGGTGTCGCCCGATCCCTTGACATGCACGATCGTGAGGGCCTCGAAGGCGGCGAAGTCGCCCTTGAGAAACAGCTTCAGGAACCTGCGGTGTTCCGCGAACGAGTCCGGGTTGCGCACGTCGATCGGGGAGCTGAGGTTCGTCCGCAGCGCCGCGATCTTCCCGGCGGCGAGCTTGTAGGACTCCTGCAGGTAGGCATTGCCGCAATGCGTGAACATGGCCTCGTGCAGGGCCGTGTCGGCCCGGCCGTACGCGACGTTGTCACGCTGCTGCAGCGCTGTTTCCATCGCGCCGATCGCCGCCTCGATGGCTCCGACCGCGCCGATCTTGTCGTGGTGGTACGCCAGCTCTGCCGCCTTGGGTTCGATCACGCAGCGGAACTGGCACAGCCCCGCGACATCGTCGGCGCTCGGATAGAAGACGAAGCTGCCGACCTGCGGCCTGACCTGCACCAGCCCCTGCAGCTGGAGCTGATTCAGCGCCTCGCGCACCGGCGTGCGGCTGACGCCGAACGACTGGGCGAGGGACTCTTCCGGGATCTGTGATCCGAGCGCCAGCTCGCCTTCGATGATCGCCTGGCGCAAGCGCGATGCGATCTGCGTCGCAAGCGACTTCGAGGGCTGCAGCATGAACGGCTTCATGCGCGGGTCGGGAGGAGTTGCTTGTCTTGTCGCTTTCACCGTGTTCATCGTGTGCCTTGAAGATCATCGTTATTGCAACGCCTCGTGCCTTGCGCGGGACTCAGGGAATATCCTAGTGCACTCTAGTACCTTACATACAAGAATACTAGACCTTCTCAACATTGTCCTTCCGCCATGCAAGTGACCGGCTCTTTCGCCATCGACGCGCTCCGCACGTGCCTGGGCCCGGCGGCCGTGCTGACGGGCGACGACATCCCCGAGCGCCATACCAACGACTGGGGCCCCCAGCCGCCGGTACGGCCCCTGGCTGTCGTGCGGCCGGCCAATCCCGCCGAGGTCGCCGCCGCGATGCGCATCTGCCACGAGCACGACTTGTCCGTCGTGCCGCAGGGCGGACTGACCGGCCTGTGCGGGGGCGCCCGGCCGACGGCCGGGGCGGTTGCGCTGTCGCTGGAGCGCCTGGTCGGCGTCGAGGAGGTCGACCCCGCCGCCGGCACCATCACCGTTCTCGCCGGCACGCCGCTGGAGCTGGTGCAGCGCGCGGCCGAGGAAGCCGGCTTCTTCTTCCCGCTGGATCTGGGGGCGCGCGGCTCCTGCGCGATCGGCGGCAACCTCTCGACCAATGCCGGCGGCAACCGCGTCATCCGCTACGGCATGGCGCGCGAGATGACGCTGGGGCTGGAGGTGGTGCTCCCGGACGGCACGCTGGTGACCAGCCTGAACAAGATGCTGAAGAACAATGCCGGCTACGACCTGAAGCATCTCTTCATCGGCAGCGAGGGCACGCTCGGGATCATCACGCGCGCCGTCTTGCGCATGCACCCGAAGCCGGGATGCACGACGGTCGCGATGTGCGCGCTGAACGACTACGCCGGCGTGCTCGCACTGCTGGCCGCCGCGCGGCGCGACCTCGGCCCGCTGCTGTCCGCCTTCGAGGTCATGTGGCCCGACTATTGGGAGATCGCGACCCGGCGGGTCCCGGGCGTGCGCAATCCGTTCGAGACCGACGGAACCGCCTATGGCGCCTACGTGCTGATCGAGGCGCTGGGCACCGATCCTGCCATCGACGTCCCGCGCGTCGAGGGCTGGCTCGAACGCCAGCTGGAGGCCGGCCCTGTGCCGAACGCCGTGCTCGCGCAGTCGCTCGCCGATGCCGCCGCGCTCTGGGGCGTGCGCGATGCCTGCTCCGAGTTCGTCCAGGCGATCGGTCCGCATCTGCCCTTCGACGTCGGCCTGCCGACGGCCGACATGGACGGCTACGCGCACCGCTGCGCGGATCAGCTGGCAACCCGCGTCCCGGGCTGCCGCAGCATGTACTACGGCCACATCGGTGACGGCAATCTGCACCTCATCGCCTATGTGCCCGGTGCCGCCCAACAGCCCAAGGCCGAGATCGAAGGCGTGGTTTACGGCCTGGTGCGCGAGTTCCACGGCAGCGTGTCGGCCGAGCACGGCATCGGCACCTTGAAGAAGCCGTGGCTGGCACACGCACGTTCAGCGGAAGAAATCGCGCTGATGCGCACGCTGAAGAACGCCCTCGACCCGAAGCGCGTGCTCAACCCCGGCAAGGTCGTCTAGACCCCGCAGCAGACATCAAGAAGGAGACCGAGATGAACCCTGTGATCCGAACCCTCGCGCTGGCCTGCGCCACCAGCGGCGCCGTGCTGCTGTCCGCTCCGGCCCGGGCGCAGAGCTTCGACTGGAAGCACTTCGATGGCGAGACCCTGAACGTCTTGCTGAACAACCACCCCTGGTCGAACGCGATCCGCGATCTCGCGCCGGAGTTCAGCGCCAAGACCGGCATCAAGCTGCGCATCGAACTCCTCAACGAGGACCCGCAACGCGCCCGCCTGGGCACGCTGCTGCAGGCGAAGTCGTCGGACATCGACGTCTTCAACTCGCTGCAGATCCGCGAAGGCGCCGTCTATGCGAAGGCCGGCTGGTATGCCGATCTGACGCCCTTCGTCAGCAATCGTGCATTGACCGCACCCGACTTCAATCTCGAGGACTTCGGCGAGGGTCTGCGCAAGACCGCGACCTTCGGCGGCAAGCTGGTCGCACTGCCGATCAACGTCGAAGGCCCGCTGTTCTACTGGCGCAGCGACATCTTCGCGAAATGCAAGGTCGAGGTGCCGGCCTTCCTCGAAGACATCCCGCTCGCGGCCGCCAAGCTCAAGGCCTGTGACGCCGGCCAGGGCGTGTGGGCATCGCGCGGCGTGCGCAACGCGATTCCCTACGCGATGGCGAGCTTCGTGTTCAACAGCGGCGGCGACTTCAAGTCGGCCGACAAGAAGCAGCCCGGCCTGTGCCAGCCGAAGACGATCACCGGCCTGTCGATGTATGCGGATCTGCTGAAGAACTACGGCCCGGTCGGCGCGACGAACCAGAGCTTCCCGCAGGTCGTCGAGCTGCTCGGGCAGGGCAAGATCGCGATGACGCACGAGTCGTCGAACGAGTTCTCCAACATCATGAAGTATCCGGGGCGCGAGGGCGATCTGCAGATCAAGGTGCTGCCCAAGGGGCGCGACTCGGGCATCTCCAAGCCGGTGGCGTTCGGCTTCGGCTTGTCGATCTCCGAATACTCGAAGAAGAAGGAGGCTGCCTGGTATTTCGTGCAATGGGCGACTTCGGCCGAAGTCGAGACCAAGCTGGTGGCCAAGGGCGTGGCGCCGCCGCGCACGTCGGTGTTCGCCGGCCCGGCGATGAAAAACTGGGCCGGCGAGAAGCCGGTGCGCCAGCAATGGGCCGATGCGCTGCGCGAGATCAGCCGCACCGGGACCGGCGACTACGCCTCGCCGACCGACCGCGTGCCCGAGACGCGCGAGATCATCGGTCGCGCGGTGCAGGAGGTCGTGCTCGGTCAGAAGACCGCGAAGGAGGCCGCATGCGCCGCGGACATCGACCTGGCCAAGCTCCAGTAGAAGCATGAAGAGCATCGTCGCCGCCCCCGCGGCCGCTTCGCCCGCGGGCATCGCGCAGCGCCCGCACCCGGGCCTCGGCCAGCGGAGCCTGTCGCTGGCCTGGATGATGTGGCCGGCAGTGTCGTTCGTCGGCGCGATGATCGTCTTCCCGCTCGCGTATGCGGTGTGGATCTCGCTGTACGACGCATCGCTGGGCGCCGAGCCGCGATTCGTCGGTCTCGGCAACTACCTGGGTCTGCTGCGGGACCCGGAGTTCCGCAATGCGTTCAAGGTGACCTGGCTGCTCTACGCCGCCGCGCTGGCGATGCAGCTCGTGCTCGGCACCTGGCTCGGTGTCGTGCTCAACGGCGTGCGGTGGGCGCGCAACCTGGTGTGCACGATCGCGATCACGCCGTTCATGCTGCCGCCGGTGGTGGTCGGGATGATGGCGATGGTGCTGCTCGACCCGTCGGTGGGCATCGTCAACTGGCTCATCGGCCTGATCGGCATGCCGCCGCAGTTGTGGCTGGCGCATCCGACCTGGGTTCTGGCCAGCGTCGCGCTGGTCGACACCTGGCAGTGGGCGCCGTTCGTCGCGCTGCTCGTGCTCGGCGGCCTGCAGTCGCTGCCCGTCAGCGTGTTCGAGGCGGCCGAAGTCGACGGCGTGATCGGCTGGCGCCGTTTCGTCTTCGTCACCCTGCCGCTGCTCGGTCCGACGCTGCTGACCGCGGCAGTCCTGCGCTCGGTGGACCTGCTGCGCTTCTTCGACCTGGTCTTCATCGCCACGCGCGGCGGCCCGGGCAATGCCTCGACGACGATGAACATGTACGCCTACCAGCAGGGATTCGAGTTCTCGCGCTTCGGCTGGGCTTCGGCATCGATGATCACGCTGTCCCTGGTCGTGCTGTGCACGGTCGTGGTCTTTGCGCGCCTGCGCCGCGCGGTCTCCTGGTGAGGGCTTCGATGAGTACCGTCCCCGCCTCTCCGCTGCATCGGCGCAGCCCGTCCGCACTGCTGCTCGGCCGGCTGCAGGTCGTCCTGATGCTGACGCTCGTGCTGCTGCCGATCGCCTGGATGTTGCTCGCCTCGTTCAAGCACAGCGTCGACGTGATGACCCTGCCGCCCAGGCTGTTCACCGCGCCGACGCTGGACAACTACCGCGAACTCTTCGGTCGCACCGACTTCCTGCACAACACCTGGAACAGCCTGGTCGTGGCCTTCGGCGCGACCTTGCTCGGCCTGGTCCTGGCGATTCCCGCGGCGTTCGCGATCTCGTGGCATCGCATGACCTGGCCGGCGACGCTGACCCTGTTCGCGCGCATGGCGCCGGGCACGCTGTTCCTGCTGCCCTGGTTCGTGCTGTTCTCGAAGCTCGACCTCGTGGGCAGCTACACGGTGCTGATCCTCACGCACGGCGCGATCACCGTGCCGGTCGCGCTGTGGACCCTGCTGCCCTACTTCGACGGCGTGCCCCGTGCACTGATCGAATCCGGCCAGATCGACGGCTGCCGGCCGCACGCCATCCTGCTGCGCATCGTGCTGCCGCTGGTGGTGCCGGGCATCATGGTCGCGGCGATCCTGTGCTTCGTGTTCACCTGGAACTACTTCCTGTTCGCGCTGGCGCTATCGGGCTTCGATACCAAGACCGCCATCGTCGCCTCGTTCAATTTCGTCGGCGAAGGCGTCACCAACTGGGGCGCGCTGATGGCGGCGGCTTCGATGATCGCGATGCCGCCGCTGGTTCTTGCGCTGCTGGTGCAGCGGCGTCTGGTGTCCGGCCTGGCGCTCGGCGCCGTGAAGGGGTAAGCCATGTCCGTGCTGTCGATCCGCCATGTCGTCAAGCGCTACGGCGCCGTCGAGATCATCCACGGCCTGAGCTTCGACATCCAGGCCGGCGAGTTCGTCGTCTTCGTCGGACCTTCGGGCTGCGGCAAATCCACGCTGCTGCGCATGATCGCCGGCCTCGAGGAGTTCCAGGAAGGCGAGATCGCGATCGGCGATCGCATCGTCAACGGCCTGCGCCCCTGGCAGCGCGACATCGCGATGGTGTTCCAGGACTATGCGCTGTACCCGCACATGTCGGTGCGCTCCAACATCACGTTCAGCCTGAGGATGGCACGTGTCGACGCGCAACAGGTGCAGCGCAAGCTCGACCATGTCTCGAGCGTGCTGCAGATCGGCCATCTGCTCGATCGCAAGCCGCGAGAGCTGTCCGGCGGGCAGCGCCAGCGCGTCGCGATGGGCCGCGCGATGGTGCGCGACCCGAAGATCTTTCTGTTCGACGAGCCGCTGTCCAACCTCGACGCCAAGCTGCGCGTGGACATGCGCGCCGAGATCAAGCAGCTTCACCAGCGGCTGCGCGCCACGATGGTCTACGTGACCCACGACCAGGTCGAGGCGATGACCTTGGCCGATCGCATCGTCGTGCTGAAGGACGGCCGCATCGAACAGGTGGGCACGCCCGCCGAGCTGTACGCCGCGCCCCAGTCGCGTTTCGTCGCCAGCTTCATCGGGTCACCGGCGATGAACTTCCTGCCGGTCGACGTGGCCAACGGGGCGTTCGCGCTGCCGGGCGGCGGCGAACTCGGCGGGGCCGGCACCGGCCAGCACTACACCGGCAAGGCCGACTTCGGCATTCGACCCGAACATCTCCGGGTCGGCACCGACGGGCCGGCGATCAGCGGTCGCGTGGCGCTGATCGAACCGCTCGGCGCAGACACGCTGGTCAAGGTCGCGGTCGGCGACCATCAACTGGTCGCGCGCCTGCCCGGAGACGCCTGCCCGGAACTCGGCGCGACCATCCGCCTGGCCTTCGATCCGGCCAAGGCCGCGCTGTTCCGGCCCGAGGGGCCACGGCTTCCGGCGTTCGCCTCATCCGCTTCATCCACCTCCGACGAAAGACCGACATGAGCTCTGCGCACACACCCTTCACCGGCGTCTGGCCCGCGATGCTGACGCCGCTGACCGAATCGCTCGCCATCGACGAGCCGAAGTTCGCTGCGCATGCGCGCGCCTTGCTCGCGGCAGGATGCAAGGGCGTGACCCCGTTCGGCACGACCGGCGAAGGGCCGTCCTTCTCGCTCGACGAACGGCGCAGCGCCGTCGATGCGCTGGTCGCCGGCGGCGTCGCGGCCGAGCGCATCCTGGTCTCGACGAGTTGTGCCGCCCTGCCCGAGACCGTGGCGCTGACGCGCCACGCGATGGCGATCGGCGCGCACGGCTGCCTGATGCTGCCGCCGTTCTTCCTGAAAGGCGTGTCCGATCAGGGCATCGTCGATGCCTATCGCTGGGTCATCGACACGGTGGCGGATACGCGGCTGCGCTTGTACCTCTATCACATCCCGCAAGTGGCCGGCGTAGCCTTGAGCCCCGGCGTGATCGGCCGGCTCAAGGAGCTCTACCCGCAGACCATCGTCGGCATCAAGGACAGCAGCTGCCAGCGCGAACATTCGCTGGCGCTCGCCGATGCCTTCATCGATCGGGCGATGGTCTACGTGGGCAACGAGCCCGACCTGCAGACGCTCGGCGCGCGCGGCAGCACCGGCGCCATCAGCGGCCTGGCCAACATGACGCCGCGCCTCGTGCAGCGGCTGGTGACGCGGTTCGCTGAGCCCGGCGCGGCGCACGACCAGCAACGCGTGCTGGCGCTGCTCGACATCCTCGGCGGCTACGGCCTGATCCCCGCGCTGAAGGGCATCATGGCGAGCCTGCAGAACGATCGCGGCTGGCTTCGCGTGCGCCCGCCGCTCGTGGCCCTGAGCGATGCGGAGCATGAACGCCTGTCCGCGCAGATCCACGCCTTCGATATCGATCCGGCAGGCGACTGAACCGCGTCGCGAATGCCGGCGTTCATCCCTTCACCGCGCCCCCCGTCAATCCGCTGACGAGATAGCGCTGCAGCATCACGTAGACCACCAGCAGCGGGAACACGCCGATCACCAGTCCGGCGCTGAGCAAGGTGTAGCTGCCCGAGAACTGGTTGAAGAAGTTCAGCAGCCCGAGCGGCAAGGTATGCGTTTCCGCGGAAGGCAGCAGCACCAGCGCCATCAGGAATTCGTTCCAGGTCGCTACCGCATCGATGATCGCCAAGGTCGCGAGGGCCGGTGCGATCAGCGGCAGCATGATCTTCCAGAAGATGCGGAATTCGCTCGCACCATCGATGCGTGCGGCCTCCATCAGTTCGCCCGGGATCAGCTTCATGAAGCCGCGCAGCACGAAGACCTGGAACGGAATGCCGAAGGCGATGTAGGGCAGCAGCAGGGCCCACAGGGAGCCGAGCAGGTTCAGTTTTCGCTCGAAGACGAAGAGCGGCAGCAGGGCGACGTGGAT
>Ga0105237_10001807_pt1 | contig 27611 bp, 22 predicted proteins | sample KBSC24metaG_FD_81520 | JGI IMG/M metagenome (GOLD analysis project Ga0105237, IMG submission 81520) | Corn rhizosphere microbial communities from Kellogg Biological Station, Michigan, USA - KBS C2-4 metaG | ecosystem: Host-associated > Plants > Roots > Rhizosphere > Soil | place: Michigan, USA... | reverse complement strand
CAGGGGCGTCGCCAGAGCAACAGCGCGATTCCGGCTGCGGCAGCACGCAGCCACGCCACCGTCGACGGTTCGGTGGTCTGAAACAGAAACACGCCGATGGCGGCACCGATGTACTGCGATATTGCGCCGACCACGAAGAACAGCGGCACCGACCAGGCGGGGATGGGTGTCGTCGACCGTGGTTGCACGATCTAGCGTCCGCCGAACTCGCCGCGAAGGTAGGCGTCGCGGCACGCGAGGCGCGCGAGCTTGCCGCTCGTGGTGCGGGGCAGCGCTCCAGCAGGCACGAGGCGAACGTCGGTGACGGTCAGCCCGTGCCGGTTGGATATCGCCGCTCGGATGGCGTCGATCGCGACCGCGGGGTCTTCCCGACGGGTGCCCGACGCGCGTTCGGCGACGATCACCACGCCCTCGTCGGTGGAGAACGCCGCGGCATATCCGTGCCGCACCATCGGCGCGGCCGCCGACGTCGTCGCCTCGACGTCCTGCGGGTAGTGCTGACGACCGTCGACGATCACCAGATCGGCCAGACGGCCGGTCACGTACAACTCACCATCCAGGTATACGCCGAGGTCTCCTGTCCGCAGCCACGTTGCGTCGGTCGGCGCGCCGTCGGCGTGGCTGCAGGGACCCCGTGGAGACCGAAGCGTGGCGCCGAACGTCAGCCGGGAATTCTCGGGCCTGCCCCAGTAACGCGGGGCAACGTTGTTGCCGTGCAACCAGATCTCCCCGACCCGCGCGTCGGGGAGTTCGCCGTGGGTTTCGGGGTCGACGATGACGGCCCACTGACTGCGGGCAACCTGTCCGCAGGACATCTGCGCCAGTGCACTCGCGGCGTCCGCCTCGACGACTACGGCGCGGCCGTCGGCCAGCTGGCCGCGATCGAGATGGACAACCGTCGCGCGAGCGGCAGGCGCGATGGTCGAGACGAACAGGGTCGCCTCGGCGATGCCGTATGACGGTTTGATGGCCGTGGGGGACAGCCCGTAGGGCGCGAACGCGGCATTGAAGGTCGCGATCGCATCCATGCTGACGGGCTCGGAGCCGATGATCATCACCACGTTGCCGAGGTCGAGATCCGCACCGGCGGTGGGTAATCCGCGTTGCGCGGTGTATTCGTAGGCGAAGTTGGGTGCGGCGGTGACCACGCGTCCGCGCCGCGACCCGTCCGCCAATGCGTGAATCCAGCGCTGCGGCCGACGGATGAACGCCGTCGGCGACAGCAGGGTCGAGTGACCGCCGTAGACCGCGGGGAAGCCGATCATCGACAGTCCCATGTCGTGGTACAGCGGTAGCCAGCTGACGCCGTGGGTGTTTCGGTCGAGCAGGTCGATCGACAGGATCATCTGAATCAGGTTGGTCCCGACCGCCCGGTGGGTGATCTCGATGCCGACGGGTGGCCGCGTCGAGCCCGACGTGTACTGCAGGTGCGAGACGTCGTCGACGTCGATGTCGACGGGAACGAACTCGTCTTCCGCGGAGTCGGGGATCTCATCGATCACGACGACCTGAGGACTGACGGCGAACTCGAGCTGCGACAGCGATGCCCGCACCGCGTCGGCTGCCGCCCTGGTGGTGACGACGCTGGTGGGCCGCGCGTCCCGCAGCGCCGTTTCGAGGCGCTCTGCGTGGCCCTGGAGCTCGGGCGCGAACAACGGCACGGCGATCATGCCCGCCTTGATCGCCGCGAAGAATCCGGCGATGTAGTCGAGGCCCTGTGGGGCGAGAATCGCCACCCGGTCACCCCGAGCGGAGACCTGCTGCAGCCGTGCGCCGATGGCCCGCAGGCGACGTCCCAGCTCGGTCCAGGTCAGTTCGATGGCCCGGCCGTCCGATGAACCTGTGTAGTCCAGGTAGCGATACGCCACCTCGTCGCCGACGTTCGCGATGTTGCGCTCGATGAGTGAAATGAGGTTGACCCCCGGCGGCAACACGATGTCGCCGTCGGAATTCAGGCACTCCTCGATCTGCAACAGACCCACGTGGTCCACCAGTTCCCGTCCTCTACCGCGATCCATGCCACCACCTTAATTACCGTGACGGACGGTATCACTAACTTTTTGGGCTCGGGCGATGTGATTCATCTCGCGGCCCGCTCGGCCATCGACGCGGAGAGTCGGAACGTCACCAGGAATCGGCGAACTCACAGCAAAGCTGGCAAACGCTGCTATAACCAGGTTCTCCCGTCGCTTCGCTCGCCCCGGCGTTCGGGTCGTCGTCCGTCCCGGAAGGTGTGCCTCAATGTCGATGCCACGTGATGACTCCAGCAATCCGCAGCTCGTGACCGCCAAATTCGTCGGCAGGGTCGGAGCCTTGGCGGTGGCACTTGGGATCGGTGCCGCCATTGCGAACAACCCGGGGACTGCCTGCGCCGAAACCACCGGGTCCGAATCGTCGTCGAATGCCGGCCCCTCGGCTGGGCCCGCCGGCTCGAGTGCGACGAACGATGCTCCGTCGACGAAGGACCCGCCCTCGTCGACGCCACCATCGGCATCCGACACCGAGACCAGGGACGCAGAACCCAAGGGCGACCAAACCAAGGACGAGCAGAACACGTCAGCGGAGCCGAAGTCGAGCACGTCGCGCCAGCCGACGTCCGTGACGGCGCAAACCAACCGCGGCGCGACGGCATCCAGTGACACGACCGCGTCCAGCGCCGAGCCGACGTCCAACACCGCCGCCAAGAAGGCGGAACCGGAAGCCGCGCAGGCGGATCCGCCCGCCCGTGCACTGATCGCGGCGGTCGATCCCACACCCGCCGTCGTCACCGAGACACCCGCAGCCCCGCAGACCCCTCCGCAATCCCCTGCCCCGTTGGCAATGTTGGCGTTGGCGCGCCGCGAGACCGAGAACGCCTCAGCTCCGACCGCGTCGATCGCCGCTGTCAGCCCGCTTGGCACCACGCAGCAGCTGACGGCCGAACAGATTGCCGCCCAGACCGTCGACAGCCTGCCCGTCCAACTGGCGAAGCTGATCCTGCGGTTCGGCTTCCTCAACGCGGCGCGGCAGCAGTTCAACCTGGTGGGTGGCCCGGATCAGGAGAACCTCGCCCAATTAGACAAGGCCGTCGACGAATACGCGATGGGGGCGGCATTCCAGCAGCAGCTGCTGAACTCGATGGACCCGACGGTGGTCATGCAGGTCGCGCCGCCGCACGGCTGGTACGGGCTGGACGTCGACGGCTCCCGCATCCTCTACGACAACCCGGACACCATCTACCGCTTCATGGGCGTCAACAGGACCTCGACGTACGTGATCAGCGGCCGCTTCGCGGACCTCACCGACGGCGTGCGTGAGAACACGAACTTCAGCCTGCTGACCGGACTGCAGGGGACGACGGCGCAGAACATCAGCGGACGAGACCTGGTGGTCAACCCGGACGGCACGTTCACCATCACCGTGAGCGCGGCACCGGGAGCGCCTGGCGAGAACCACATCCAGCTGACATCGGACTCCACCCTGATCGCGACGCGAAACACGCTCTCGGACTGGGCAAACCAGGAGCCGATGACGCTGTCGATCCAGCGTGTCGGTGGCCCACCCAACAGCTTGTTCAGCCAGTTCGGGGGGTTCGCGCTCCCCGTGATCGGCTCGCTGGTGGCCAATAATCCGCTGTTGACGACGCTGGTGTCGTTGGTGCCACCGCTTGCCGATCCGCCGCCGCTGCTGCGGGGTGTGGTGACCGCGGGCATCATGCTGCTCGGCATCCAGCGCGAGGCGCAGTACATGGCGGTGGCCACCACCGATCCCACGACCGGCGAGCGCATCCAGCCCAACGTCCTGAAGAACCCCACCCGCAACGCGGAGTTCCTCACCACGCAGTTGCAGAGCGCCGGGTACTTCCAGCTGACCGACGATCAGGCGCTGATACTCACCATCGATCCGGGCGACGCGACCTACTTCGTGGTTCCTGTGACCAACGAGTGGACCATCACCGACGACTATTGGGACCAGCAGACCAGCCTGAACAACGTGCAGGCCAAGGCAATTGACGGGGTCTACACGATCGTCATCTCACCGACCGACCCCGGTGTTGGCAACTGGGTGTCGACAGGGGGCTTGAACCAGGGCACCATCTCGATCCGGTTCCAGGATCTTCCGCTCGACCCGGCGCACCTGCCGACCGTCCAGTCGCAGGTCGTGCCGCTGAGCCAACTCGCCAGCGTCCTGCCCGCAGGCACGGTCTACGTCACCCCCGTGGAGCGCGCCGCCCAACTCGCTGCGCGCAAGGCCGGTTTCGACAACCGCTTCGCGCCCTACCCGCAATGACGAGCGGCCGACGGGCGTTGACGCCTCGATAGGATCGTCAGCGTGGCAGCACTGGTGTAGCAGTACCTGGACCGGATTCGCGCCGAGCATGCCGAGGTGAACGACGGCGCCCTGGCAAGCTACATCCCCGAGCTGACGCGAGTCGACCCGAACGCGTTCGGGCTGTCGTTGTCGTCTGGTGATGGATACGTCTACGAATCCGGCGATGCCGGAGTCGAATTCACCATCCAGTCCATCTCCAAGCCGTTCACCTATGCGCTGGCGCTCGACCGGATCGGCCAGGACGCCGTGGACGCCAGGATCGGCGTGGAACCCTCGGGCGAGGCCTTCAACGAGATCAGCGTCGACAAGACGACCAAGACGCCGAAGAATCCGATGATCAACGCGGGCGCGATCGCCGCGGTGTCGCTGATCCCCGCCAGCACGCCGGATGAGCGCTTCGCCCTGATCCAGGACTTCTACTCCGCATTCGCGGGACGGCGTCTCGAGCTCGACGAGGAGGTGTACGCGTCGGAGAAGGCCTCCGGCAGCCGCAACCGGGCCATCGCCTACATGTTGCAGAGCTTCGGCGTGCTCGACGACGATCCCGACGACGTGCTCGATGTGTACTTCCGGCAGTGCTCGTTCAACGTGACGGCCACGGACCTGGCGCGGATGGCTGCCACGCTCGCGCGGGGCGGCGTCAACCCCATGACCGGGCGCCGGGTCACCAACGCCGCCGTGGTGAGACGCACGCTATCGGTGATGGTGACGTGCGGGATGTACGACGCCGCGGGCGACTGGGTGAGCGCCGTCGGCATGCCTGCCAAGAGTGGCGTCGGCGGCGGCATCGTCGCGGTGCTGCCCGGCCAGCTCGGGATCGGCGTCTACTCGCCGCTGCTAGATGCAAAGGGCAACAGCGTGCGGGGAGTTCGGGTGTGCCGCAGCATGTCCGAGCAACTGGGGTTGCACTTCCTCAACGTGTCGCGAGACTCCCGCGCGTCGCTGCGCGCCGTGTACGAGCCCTGTCACAACGTCCGCGTCTACGAGACGCACGGCGACCTGTTGTTCTGCGGCGCGGAGCAGGTGGTGCGGACGATGGACCGCGAACGCAAGGACTTCGACGTCGCCATCCTCGACGTCTCCAGGGTCGACGAGATCGACGACGCGGCCCGTGCGCTGCTGGCTGGGATGGCCGCTGCGCTGCGCACCCAGGGCAAGGACGGATACCTCGTCGACCCGGATGGCGCCGTGGTCAGCACCGATCCGGAGCTCGAAGCGGTCCGCTACCGCACGATCGAGGACGCCGTCGCGGCAGCCAGGTCCGCCGTGCGCGGTGGCGTCTCCGGCTGATCAACCGATGTCAGGCTGGCGTGGCCAGCCGGGTGGGCTCATCGTGACCGCGCAGAGTCACCGTGTCACCCAAAGTCCAATGGGCACTTTCGGTCTCGTTGGCCCGCAGGACCGTCTCCGATGAGGCCACCAGATGGCCGTCGATCGTCTTGGACAGCTCGCACAGACGGGCGGCCTCGTTGACGGGTGCACCGATCACGGTGTACTCGAAGCGTTCCTTCGCGCCGACGTTGCCCGCCACCGCTTCTCCGGACGCGATGCCGATGCCGGCCTCGCACGCTGGGGCTTCGTCGCGGATCCGTCGAGCGATCGCACGGCCGGCGGCCAGTGCTTCGCCCTCGGGATCGTCGAGGTGATTCGGCGCGCCGAACACGGCCAGCGCGGCATCGCCCTCGAACTTGTTGACGAAGCCGTGGTGGCGGTCGACCTCGTCGACGATGACGGCGAAGAAGCGATTCAGCAGGTCGACCACGTCGGTTGCGGGTCGGCCGGTGACCAACTGCGTGGAGCCGATGATGTCGACGAAGATCACCGCCACATGGCGTTCCTCGCCGCCGAGTCTGGGCCGTTGCAGTTCCGCGGCAGCGGCCACGTCGCGTCCGACGTGGCGGCCGAAAAGGTCGCGCACCCGTTCGCGCTCACGCAGTCCACGCACCATCGAGTTGAATCCACGTTGCAGCTGGCCGAGTTCGGTGCCGTCGAACACGACCAGGTTGGTGTCGAAGTCGCCCTCCTCGACGCGGTTGAGCGCGGCCCGCACCACCCGCACGGGCGTCGCGGTCAACCAGGACAGGATCCACATCAGGGTGAAGCCGAACACCAGCGCGAACAGCGCGAGAATCATTACGGCAATGGTGAACTGGGTAGGCGTGACATTCCGCAGCGACAGCGTGAGGATGGCGGACAGCAAGATGCCAAGCACGGGAACCCCCGAGCCGAGTGCCCACACCAGCATGGTGCGGCCCATGATGCCTGGGGCGAATCGTCGGGGCGGAGGGCCGACTTCGAGAGCCTGCGCGGCTATGGGCCGCAGCGCGAATTCGGTGAAGAGGTAGCAACTCGCCGAGACGACGATGCCGCTGAAGCTGACGCCCAGGGCGAATTTCGGAATGAAGTCCGTGTTCACCAGTCCGTAGATCGTCGTGAGGAGGATCGTCCCTGTGCCCCACAGCATCAGCACCACGCGGGTGAGGCGCCAGGGTGCGACGAAGGTGTTGCGTGAGTCCTCCTTGGTGGGTGTGCGCTCCTCGATCGCCCAACGGACGTTGTTCATCACACGGCGCGTGGCCCAGAACACGCCGACTACCAGAGCGGCTCCGATGTAGGCGGGCGCCACCGCGAAGGTGATCCACCGGACGTCGGACTCGAACACGCTCGGGACCGGGAACGCGACCATCACGACGAGGAGCGCGACGGTGATGCCGATGAGGTTCGCGAGCACCACGAAACCGGTGAGGATGACCTGAATGCGAATGCGCCGACGGCGTTGGCTCTCGGAGACGCGGCCCAGGATCCAGGATCCGAATTCGGGGGTGGTTGGGACCCGACTGCTCTGGTTGGTCACCGTTTCGAGGACCCGGCCCAGACGCTGCGCCGTGCTCTTCTTGTCGGTCATCGTGGCGTCAGCCTAGTAACCCGCAGCAGCCCTCTAAGGTGGTTCGGGTGCGTCTCGTGATCGCCCAGTGCACCGTTGACTATGTCGGGCGGCTCACCGCCCACCTCCCTTCAGCCCGCCGGCTACTCCTCTTCAAGGCCGACGGCTCGGTCAGCGTCCACGCCGACGACCGCGCCTACAAGCCGTTGAACTGGATGAGCCCACCGTGTTGGGTCACCGAGGAGGACGCCGACGGCACGCTGGTCTGGGTGGTGGAGAACAAGGCGGGGGAGCAGCTGCGCATCACCGTCGAGGACGTCGAGCACGACTCCACGCACGAGTTGGGCGTGGACCCCGGACTGGTCAAGGACGGCGTAGAGGCGCACCTGCAGGCATTGCTTGCCGAGCACGTCGAACTGCTTGGGGTCGGTTACACGCTGGTCCGGCGTGAGTACATGACGGCCATCGGCCCTGTGGACTTGATGTGCCGCGACGAGCTGGGCCAGTCGGTGGCGGTCGAGATCAAGCGCCGCGGCGAGATCGACGGCGTCGAGCAACTCACCCGCTACCTCGAACTGCTCAACCGGGACACCGTGCTGGCGCCCGTCAGTGGCGTGTTCGCCGCGCAGCAGATCAAGCCGCAAGCGCGGACGTTGGCCACTGATCGTGGAATACGTTGCGTGACTTTGGATTACGACGTCATGCGCGGCATGGACAGCAGCGAGTTTCGGCTGTTCTGACGGCCTAGACTGGTGACATGGCCAGTCGCCGTGTCCCGCCCCGCAGGCAACGCTCGCTGCCGCCGCTCCCGGCGCAGCGCCGTATCGAGGCGGGGGCCGACGGCTTCGACTACGAGGTCAAGCCCGTGGCCGCGGCGCGCGCGACGAAGACCTACCGCTGTCCGGGGTGCGATCACGAGATCAGGCCGAGCACCGCGCACGTCGTGGTGTGGAGGGCAGAGCTCGGGGAGGCCGCGGTCGACGATCGCAGGCACTGGCATACGCCGTGCTGGGCGAAGAGGTCCGACCGCAGTCCGACGAGGAAGTGGTCCTAGAGAGCCAGTGCTCGGCTCAGTGTTCTTCGGAAGCTGGCTCGACCAGCTCGACGAGCACGCCACCCGCATCCTTGGGGTGGATGAAGTTGATCCGCGAGTTTGCCGTGCCCCGACGAGGTACGTCGTACAGCAACCGCACGCCCTGCTCGCGAAGCCGCTCCGAAAGCGCGTCGAGATCGCTAACCCGGTAAGCGAGCTGCTGAATCCCTGGACCGCGCTTGTCGATGAACTTGGCGATGGTCGAGGTCTCGTCGAGCGCAGCCATCAGCTGAACCTGAGCGCTGCCCTTGGGGGCGCCGCGGACGGCCAGCATGGCCTCGCGAATGCCCTGGTCCTCGTTGACCTCTTCGTGCAGAACTATCATGCCGAGGAAGTCGTGATACCACTTGATCGCGACATCGAGGTCGGGGACTGCTATGCCGACATGATCGACACCGGTCACCAGTGCACTGGCAAGCACTGGACGTGCATCAACCTGCTCGGCCGTCATGACGTAACGGTAACCTTTACTAGAACCTTTTCGGAATGTGTGATGGGCCACACGGCCCGTCGAGAAGCCTTTGGAGGCAATAAATGACGACGTCGGTGATTGTTGCCGGAGCCCGTACCCCGGTCGGCAAGCTGATGGGTTCGCTGAAGGACTTCTCGGGCAGTGATCTGGGCGCGATCGCGATCGCGGGCGCGCTGGAGAAGGCTGGCGTTGCGGCCTCGGCCGTGGAGTACGTGATCATGGGCCAGGTGCTGACCGCGGGTGCGGGGCAGATGCCGGCACGTCAGGCCGCGGTATCCGCGGGCATCGGCTGGGACGTGCCCGCGCTGACCATCAACAAGATGTGTCTGTCGGGCATCGATGCCATCGCGCTGGCCGATCAGCTGATCCGCGCGGGCGAGTTCGACGTGGTGGTCGCCGGTGGCCAGGAGTCGATGACCAAGGCGCCGCACCTGTTGATGGACAGCCGGTCGGGCTACAAGTACGGCGACGTCAAGGTGCTCGACCACATGGCCTACGACGGCTTGCACGATGTCTTCACCGACCAGCCGATGGGCGCGCTCACCGAGGCGCGCAACGACGTCGACCAGTTCACCAGGGGTGAGCAGGACGAGTTCGCTGCGCAGTCGCACCAGCGCGCGGCTGCGGCCTGGAAGGACGGTGTGTATGCCGATGAGGTTGTGCCGGTGAAGATCCCGCAGCGCAAGGGTGACCCGATCGAGTTCACCGAGGATGAGGGTATTCGTGCCAACACCACCGCCGAGTCCCTCGGTGGGCTCAAGCCCGCGTTCCGCAAGGACGGCACCATCACCGCGGGCTCGGCCTCGCAGATCTCCGACGGTGCGTGCGCGGTCGTGGTGATGAACAAGGCCAAGGCCGAGGAGCTCGGGCTTAGCTGGCTGGTCGAGATCGGTGCGCACGGTGTGGTCGCGGGGCCGGACTCGACGCTGCAGAGCCAGCCGGCGAATGCCATCAAGAAGGCGATCGCCAAGGAGGGCATCTCGATCGATCAGCTCGACGTCGTCGAGATCAACGAGGCGTTCTCGGCCGTCGCGCTGGCGTCGACCAAGGAACTGGGTCTGGATCCGGCGAAGGTGAACGTCGATGGCGGCGCCATCGCGATCGGGCATCCGATCGGCATGTCGGGCGCGCGGATCACCCTGCATGCGGCCCTTGAGCTGGCACGCAAGGGCTCCGGCTACGCAGTCGCGGCGCTCTGCGGCGCGGGTGGCCAGGGCGACGCGTTGATCCTTCGCAGGCCATAAACCCAAAACGACGCTGCGTAGTAGCTGGCGTCGGTTTCGGGCACAATGGCGCCATGACAAGCACTTCTTCTGGTCGCAACGTCGCGGGGTGGTTCCGGCTCATCGCATTGGCCGAGGCGATCACCTGGGTCGGGCTGCTGATCGGGATGTACTTCAAGTACCTGGGCAGCCCGCGCACGGAGATCGGCGTGAAGGTGTTCGGCATGGCCCACGGCCTGGTCTTCATCGCCTTCGTGGTCGTCGCCCTGTTGGTCGGAATGGCCTACAAGTGGACGGTTTCGACGTGGTTGCTGGCTTTGCTGGCGAGCATCGTGCCGCTGGCAAGTGTGATCTTCCTCATATGGGCGGACCGCACCGGTCGACTGGGTGCAGGAACGGTCGGCGCACCGGCAACGTCGGTCTCCGGCACGACGTGACAGACTTGAGAGCGTGACGCGTCCACGACCTTCCATGGGCGCCGGCTTGGCCGGCGCGGTCGACCTGTCGGCTCTCAAGCAGCCCCCGCCCAGCGCTGGCGCCGCACCCGCAGGCGGTGCGCCAGGCGGCGTGGAGATCACCGAGGCGAACATCGAAGCCGAGGTCATCCTCCGGTCCAGCCAGGTACCGGTCGTGGTGCTGCTGTGGTCGCCGCGCAGCGATGCCAGTGCCCAACTGGGCCAGCTCCTTTCCGGATTGGCGGACGCGGACGGCGGCAAGTGGGCGCTCGCGACGGTCAACGTCGACACCGCCCCGCGGGTCGGACAGATGTTCGGCGTTCAGGCCATCCCGACCGTGGTCGCCCTCGCCGGCGGTCAGCCGCTGTCGAGCTTCCAGGGCGCACAGCCGCCTGAGCAGTTGCGGCGCTGGATCGACTCGCTGCTCGACGCGACCGCGGGCAAGCTCGAAGGCGGACCGGAAGAAGCCGAGGAGGTCGACCCCGAGCTCGCTGCGGCGCGTGACCATCTCGACGGCGGCGACTTCGACGCCGCGCTCGCGGCCTATCGGGCCATTCTCGACGCCAAGCCCACCCACGCCGAGGCCAAGGGTGCCGTCCGTCAGATCGCCTTCCTGAAGCGCGCGACCGCCCAGCGGCCCGACGCCCTGGCTGCCGCCGATGCCGCACCCGACGACATCGACGCCGCCCTCGCCGCGGCGGACGTGGAGATCTTGCAGCAGGACGTGATTGCGGCGTTCGAGCGGTTGATCGCCTTGGTGAAGCGCACCGCGGGTGACGAGCGCACGGCCGTCCGGACGCGCCTGATCGAGTTGTTCGATCTGTTCGATCCTGCCGACCCTCAGGTCATCGCGGGCCGCAGGAACCTCGCCAACGCGCTGTACTAGGGCGGGCCGCGCGGGGAGACCCACCCCGTCGTTCAGATTGCGCTCACGGTCGTGATCTCGCGCTTCACAGCCCTCACTGCAATTTCAACGCCAACCTTTAGTGGTGACGGGTCCGTACGCTGCTAGGCGGGCTCGAACCACAGCGCCGCGAGCGGGGGCAGCACCATCACCGCGGATGCCGGCCTGCCGTGCCACGGCTCGTCGTGAGCCTCGACGGCACCGTAATTGCCAACGCCCGCACCGTTGTACACAGTCGCGTCGGTGTTGAGCACCTCGCGCCACGTGCCGGTGTGCGGCAGGCCGAGCTGGTAGCGGGTGTGCTCCGTGCCGGAGAAGTTGAACACGCAGGCGAGCACCGAGCCGTCGTCGCCGTATCGCAGGAAGCTCAGCACGTTGTTGGCCGAGTCGTTGGCGTCGATCCACGAGTAACCCTCGTGGCTGCTGTCGCGTGACCACAGCGCCCGACGGCTGCGATAGATGCCGTTCATGTCGGACACCATCCGCTGGATGCCCGTCGAGAAGCTCTCCTCGCCCAGCTGGAACCAGTCGAGCCCCCGCTCCTCGGACCATTCGGCACGCTGGCCGAACTCCTGGCCCATGAACAGCAGCTGCTTGCCGGGGTGCGCCCACTGGTAGGCCAGCAGCCCGCGCAGCCCGGCCGCCTTGACGTGGTCATTGCCGGGCATCCGGCCCCACAGCGTGCCCTTGCCGTGCACCACCTCGTCGTGGCTGATCGGCAGTACGAAGTTCTCGCTGAACGCGTACAGCATCGAGAACGTGACCTCGTGGTGGTGGTAGCTGCGGTGAATCGGGTCGCGGCTGATGAACGCCAGCGTGTCGTTCATCCAGCCCATGTTCCACTTCATCGAGAAGCCAAGTCCGCCAAGGTTCGTCGGGCGGGTCACGCCGGGCCACGACGTCGACTCCTCGGCGATGGTGACGATGCCTGGCGCGATCTTGTGCACGGTGGCGTTCATCTCCTGCAGGAACTGGACCGCCTCCAGGTTCTCGCGTCCGCCGTGAATGTTGGGCGTCCAACCGTCTGCGGGGCGCGAGTAGTCGAGGTAGAGCATCGACGCCACGGCGTCCACGCGCAGGCCGTCGACGTGGTACTCCTGCAGCCAGTACAACGCGTTGGCCACCAGGAAGTTGCGCACCTCCGGTCGCCCGAAGTCGAAGACGTAAGTGCCCCAATCGAGTTGCTCACCGCGCGTGGGGTCGGAGTGCTCGTAGAGGGGTGTGCCGTCGAACCGGCCGAGCGCCCAGGCGTCCTTGGGGAAGTGCGCGGGCACCCAGTCGACGATCACGCCGATGCCTGCCTGGTGAAGTTGGTCGACGAGGTATCGAAAATCGTCAGGAGTTCCTAAACGCGACGTCGGCGCGTAGTACGACGTGACCTGGTAGCCCCACGACCCGCCGAACGGGTGCTCGGCAACCGGCAGCAGTTCGACGTGGGTGAATCCTTGCGACACCACGTATTCGGTGAGTTCTCCCGCCAGCTGGCGATAGCTCAGCCCGGGTCGCCACGACATCAGGTGCACCTCGTAGGTGCTCATCGGCTCGAACACCGGGTTCCTCAGCACGCGGCCGCTCATCCACTCGCCGTCGGACCAGACGTGCTTGCTGGACGTCACCCTCGACGCGGTCTGTGGCGGTACCTCGGTGGCGAACGCCATCGGGTCTGCGCGGTCCACGACCGACCCGTCGATGCCGTGCACGCGGAACTTGTACAGGCCGTCGGTGGGGAAGCCAGGCCAGAACAGCTCCCACACACCCGTGGAGCCCAGAACCCGCAGCGGCGCCTCGTCGCCCTCCCAATGATTGAAGTCGCCGACGAGGCTGACGCCCTTGGCATTCGGCGCCCACACGGCGAACGACACGCCATCCACGACGCCGTCGGGAGTGGTGAAACTGCGTGGGTGCGCGCCGAGGATCTCCCACAGTCGCTCGTGGCGGCCCTCGGCGAACAGATGCAGGTCCACCTCGCCGAGCGTGGGCAGGAAGCGGTACGGGTCCGCCGCGGTGTGCACGACGGGAGAGTCGCCGCCCGGGTAGCTGACTTCGATCCGGTAGTCGATCAAGTCGGTGAAAGGCACTGCGACGGCGAACAATCCGGTGTCGACGTGGGTGAACGGAAAGCGTTCGTCGCCGATCAAGGCGACGACCTCGGTGGCCCACGGCCGCAGGGCCCGAATTACCGTGTGATCGCCGTATTCGTGTGCACCCAGGATCGAGTGCGGGTCGTGGTGCTCCCCGGCCAGCAGGCGGCCGAGGTCACCGTTGTCCGGTCGAAGATGATCGCTGGCGATGTCGTTGGCGCGGGTCATGTGTTCATTCCCTCCGCAGCAGGTTGAGCCGCTTCTCTTGTGGAATTTGCGGCATGTTCAGGATGTGGGCGACGGACCTGACGGGGTCTATGCGGACGTAATTCGATTGCCCCCACTGGTATTCGTCACCGGTGATCTCGTCGCGCACCCAGAACCGGTCGTACGGCTCCATTCCGAGTGCGCCCATGTCGAGCCATAGGGTGGCCTCCTCCGGGCCGAAGGCGTTGAGCGTCACCACCACGAGGACGCAGTCGCCGGTGACCGGATCGAACTTGCTGTAGGCCAGCAGCGCGTCGTTGTCTACTGCGTGGAACTTGATGGTGCGAAGTTGACTCAAGGCGGGGTGGACGTGGCGAATCTCGTTGAGCCGCTGCAGGAACGGCTCCAACGATTCGCCGTTGGCCAGGGCGGCCTCGAAGTCGCGGGGACGCAGCTGATACTTCTCCGAGTCCAGGTACTCCTCGCTGCCCTCGCGGACGGCTTCGTGCTCGAACAGTTCGTACCCGGAGTAGACGCCCCAGGTCGAGCTCATCGTCGACGCCATCACGGCGCGGATCGCGAACATCCCTGGGCCACCTTGCTGCAGGCTCTCGTGCAGGATGTCCGGCGTGTTGGTCCACAGGCTCTGCCGTGCGTAGTCCGCATGTTCGGCGATGGACTCGCCGAACTCCTGGAGCTCCCACTTCGCGGTGCGCCAGGTGAAGTACGTATACGACTGCGTATAGCCGAGTTTGGCCAACCCGAACAGCCGTGCCGGCCGGGTGAACGCCTCGGCGAGGAACAGCACGTCGGGGTCGTCGTTCTTGGCCTCGCCGATGAGCCACGCCCAGAAGTTGGGCGGTTTGGTGTGAGGGTTGTCGACCCGGAACACCTTGACGCCGTGCGACATCCAGAACCGGACTACCCGCAGCACCTCGGCGTAGATGCCCGCCGGGTCGTTGTCGAAGTTGATCGGGTAGATGTCCTGGTACTTCTTCGGTGGGTTCTCCGCGTAGGCGATGGTGCCGTCGGGCAACACCGTGAACCACTCGGGATGGTCCTTGGCCCACGGGTGGTCCGGCGCGCACTGCAGCGCCAGGTCGAGTGCCACCTCGAGACCCTGCCCACGGGCCTCGCTGACGAAGTCGTCGAAGTCCTCGATGGTGCCGAGCTTCGGGTGGACGGCGTCGTGCCCGCCCTTGTCGCTGCCGATCGCCCACGGAGAGCCGACGTCCTTCGCCGCCGCGGTGACGCTGTTGTTGCGGCCCTTCCGATGCACCTTGCCGATCGGGTGGATCGGCGGAAGGTAGACGATGTCGAAACCCATCTTCGCGATCCGGGGCAGCGCCTTGCTTGCGGTGGAGAACGTGCCGTGCACGGGATTGCCCTTGCCGTCCCACCCACCGGTGGAGCGCGGGAACATCTCGTACCAGGCGCTGAAGCGCGCGAGCGGGCGGTCGACCCAAACGCCGTACTGCTCGCCACGGGTCACCAGCTCACGCAACGGGTACTTGGTCAGCAGCTCGGTGACCTCCGGCGCGAGCGCGGCGCCGGCACGGGTGAAAGGGTCACCGGGCTCGCGCAACCTGGCCGCCGCCTCGATCAGCGGATAGCGGTCCTGGCGCGGTACTCCGGTCGACGCGCGCTCCAGTAGTTGGGCACCGAGGATCAGGTCGTTGGACAGTTCCGACTCGCCTTGACCCGCTTCGAGCTTGGCCGTGACGTTCTTACGCCACGTCGCGATCGGGTTGCCCCAGCCGTCCACCCGGAACGTCCACAATCCCACGGCGTCGGGGACGAACTGGCCGTGGAAGACGTCGGGGGTCCGACCAGTCGACATCGCCAACAGTTGCGGCTTCACCTTCGGCGTGGACCCCACGACCTCCTGGATCGGCACCGCCTCCACGTGTGGCGCCGAGACGCCCGCGGGCGCCTTCGCCAGCCGCGGATAGGCGGTGCCGTGATACCTCACGACGAGCGTCGCCGCGACGGCGTCATGGCCCTCCCGCCACACCGTCGCCGTGACGGGCACCACCTCGCCGGTCACGGCCTTGGCCGGGTAACGGCCACCCGAGACCACTGGTGCGACGTCGTCGATCTCGATACGACCGGCCACCACCCAACTCCTTACGCTGGCGCGGCCATGTCGCCGCGCGCTGTCGTCCGTCTAGTTTCAAAGCCTCGTCGCGCCCTATACCCACCGTAGTGTCCGGCTCAACCCCACGGGCGCTGATGAAGTCATCACAGTGCCCCCCTGCACATCTGCTCGTCGGGTCCTTGCCCGCCTACACGCGCGGGATTTTTCAGTAAGGTGAAGCCACGTGAAAGCCCTCCGTCGGTTCACCGTCCGCACTCACCTGCCCGAGCGTCTTGCTGCGCTGGAGAGACTGTCGATAAACCTCCGGTGGTCGTGGGACACGCCCACCCAGCACTTGTTCGCCGCCGTCGATCGAGACCTGTGGGACCAGGTCGGCGATCCCGTGGCGCTGCTCGGGGCGGTGAGCCCCAAGCGTCTCGACGAGCTGGCCGTCGACGAATCGTTCCTCGGCAGGCTGGACCACCTGGCCGCAGAGTTGGACAACTACCTGACCCGGCCGATGTGGTATCAGGAGCAGGCGGCCGCGGGAGTTGCGCTGCCCACGGGGATCGCATACTTCTCGATGGAGTTCGGTGTCGCCGAGGTGTTGCCGAACTACTCAGGTGGCCTCGGCATCCTCGCCGGTGATCACCTGAAGTCGGCGTCGGACCTGGGGTTGCCGCTCATCGCGGTCGGGCTGTACTACCGGTCGGGCTACTTTCGCCAATCGCTGACCGCCGAGGGCTGGCAGCACGAGAACTATCCGTCGCTCGACCCGCAGGGCCTGCCGCTGCGGCTGCTCACCGACGCGGCGGGCGAGCCGGTTCTGGTCACTCTGGCGATGCCCGACTCGGCGCAACTCAACGCACGGGTGTGGATCGCACAGGTCGGTCGAATTCCGTTGCTGCTGCTGGACTCCGACATCCCAGAGAACGAGCACGATCTTCGTGGCGTCACCGACCGGCTCTACGGCGGGGACCAGGAGCACCGGATCAAGCAGGAGATCCTCGCGGGCATCGGCGGCGTTCGGGCCATCCGCGCGTTCACCGCCGTCGAAGGACTGCCCGAGCCGCAGGTCTTCCACATGAACGAGGGACACGCCGGCTTCCTCGGGGTCGAGCGTATCCGCGAACTCGTCACCGACGGCGGCCTTGACTTCGACACCGCGCTTGCGGTGGTGCGGTCGAGCACGGTGTTCACCACGCACACGCCCGTGCCCGCGGGCATCGACCGGTTCCCGGTCGAGATGGTGGAGCACTATTTCGGTAGTTCTGGGGCGACGGCGGATAGTCCTGGGGTGAACTCCCGGCTGCTCGCCGGCCTGCCGCTGGACCGCATCGTCGCGTTCGGCGCCGAGGACGATCCGTCCAAGTTCAACATGGCTCACATGGGGCTGCGGCTGGCGCAGCGTGCGAACGGCGTGTCGCTGCTGCACGGCCGGGTCAGCCGCGGGATGTTCAACGAGTTGTGGCCAGGTTTCGACGCCGCCGAGGTGCCGATCGGTTCGATCACCAATGGCGTGCACGGCCCGACGTGGGCGGCGCCGCAGTGGCTGGAGCTCGGTCGGGAACTGCTCGGCAGCGACGATCTCGGCTCGCTGAGCGAGCCAGAGACCTGGGAGCGGCTGCAGCAGGTCGATCCCGGTCACCTGTGGTGGATTCGTTCGCAGTTGCGCGCGCTGCTCGTCGACGACGTGCGGGCGAGGCTGCGCCGGTCATGGCTGGAGCGCGGTGCGTCGGATGCCGAATTGGGCTGGATTGCAACGGCATTCGATCCGAACGTACTCACCATCGGATTCGCGCGGCGCGTCCCGACGTACAAGCGGCTGACGCTGATGCTGCGCGAACCCGAGCGGCTGGAGCAGCTGCTGCTCGACGAGGAGCGTCCCCTCCAGCTCATCGTGGCAGGCAAGTCGCACCCCGCCGACGACGGCGGCAAGGCGCTCATCCAGCAGGTCGTGAAGTTCGCCGACCGGCCAGAGGTGCGCCACCGCATTGCCTTCCTGCCCGACTACGACATGTCGATGGCTCGGCTGCTCTATTGGGGTTGCGACGTCTGGCTGAACAACCCGCTGCGCCCGCTGGAGGCGTGCGGGACGTCTGGCATGAAGAGCGCCCTCAATGGCGGACTCAACCTGTCGATCCGCGACGGCTGGTGGGACGAGTGGTACGACGGCGAGAACGGCTGGGAGATCCCGACCGCCGACGGCGTGATCGACGAGTCCCGCCGCGACGACCTCGAAGCCGCCGCGCTCTACGACTTGCTGGAGAACTCGGTGACGCCGCGGTTCTACGACCACAACGAGCACGGCATCCCGGCCCGCTGGGTCGAGATGGTGCGGCACACGCTGCAGGTACTTGGGCCCAAGGTGCTGGCATCGCGGATGGTGCGCGACTACACCGAGAAGTACTACGCACCAGCCGCCCAGTCGCTGCACAGGACCATCGAGCCAGTCGACGGCGTTCCGTTCGGCGCGGCCAGACAACTGGCCACCTATCGACAGCGGGCGGAGGGCGCCTGGCCGAAGATCCAGATCACCGACGTGGACAGCTATGGGCTGCCCGATACGCCGCTGCTCGGCTCGGAGCTGACCTTGACCGCGACCGTGCAGTTGGCCGGGCTGCGCCCCGACGAGGTCGTCGTGGAGGCCGTCGTCGGACGGGTGGACGCGGGCGACGTGCTGGTGGATCCGGAGACGGTGCCCATGGCGCACACCGGGACGGTCGACGGCGGCAACGAGGTGTTCACCACGACGACGCCGCTGCCGGTCGCAGGGCCCGTTGGCTACACGGTTCGGGTGCTGCCGCACCACCCGCTGCTGGCAGCCGACACCGAGCTGGGCCTCGTCACGCTGGCGTGACCGGCATTCTGGAGGTCGAGGTCGCCGGCGGGCCCTATGCGCTGGCTGCGGGTTCCGACGGTGCGATGTGGGTGACGCTGGTGCACGGCGGCGAGATCGCCCGCGTCACCGACGGCGGTGCGGTCGAGGTGTATCCCGTTGCGCCGGAGAGCAAGCCGTCGATCATCGTGGCTGGCGCCGACGGCGCATTGTGGTTCACCCGCAGCGGCGACGACCGCATCGGCAGGATCACCACGAGCGGAGAGCAGAGCGCATTCGAACTACCAAGCGGTAGTGCGCCGTTCGGTCTGGCCGCGGGTCCGGACGGGGCGTTGTGGTTCACTGCGATGACGTCGGGCGTCGTGGGCCGAATCAGCCTCGACGGGGAGGTCACCGACGTCGCCGCGCCCGGCGGCATGCCGTCGATGATCACCGCTGGTCCCGACGGCGCGCTCTGGTTCACCCTCAACGGGGCCAACGCAATTGGACGTCTGGAGCCGTCTGGTGACCTAACGGTTCGGCAGGTGCCGACGCCGGGCGCCGGACCCGTCGGCATCGCCGCGACGCACGACGACGCCGTGTGGTTCGCCGCGATCCGCGCCGACAAGCTCGGCCGCATCCCCACCGACGACGCGATCCAGGAACTCGACCTGCCAGGCAAACCGCATGCGGTGGTCGCCGATCCGAACGGTGGCGTGTGGGTGAGCCTGTGGGGCTCCGACCAGGTGGTCAACGTCAGCGCAGACGGCGAAGTCGTCGTCACGGTCGACCTGCCGTCGGGCAGTGAGCCGCACGGCATGGCGATCGGGCGCGACGGTGCGCTGTGGGTGGCGCTCGAGGCCGGTTACGTCTGGCGCCTCCCCACCGCCTGACGCGATTTCGGCGTGTTTCGTTCTGCTGGGCGTGACAAACCACGCCGAAATCGCGTTAGTTGAAGCGCTTGAAGCAACGCGCCTCGTCGCCGAGCACGCCGACGCGGAAGGCGTCGATGCGGGAAAAGCCCGACGGCACCGATTCCCCGTTGACGTCGCTGGCGACAAGGCCGTTGACCAGGATGCCCGAGACGGCCTCGTCGACGTCGCCTGCGGTCAGCGCAATGGTGTTGCCGTCGGGAGTCGTCACCTCGTGCGTCATCTTCACGGTGGCGACGCCGGTGAGGCATGCGGTGCGCAACGCGGCCTCGGCGTTGTCGAGCGCGACGCCGCCGTGCTCGTGCTGAAGGGCCTGCATGTAGCGCGACACCAGGATCGAATACGCGGTGTTGTCGCCGGTGACGAGGCCGCCGGCGTCGCCGTCCTCTTGCGCGGTACCCAGCTTCGCCAGCTCGGGCAGGTCGACGATGATCGTGTTGCTCGACGGGCAGTAGGCCACGGGCGGAGTCACCCTGGCATCCGCGCAATTCGCCGATTCGAACGTCACCGCAGGCGGTTTGGCAGGAGAGAACAGGATGCCCATGGCGTCGAGGATCGAGCGCACCGACTGCTCGGTGACGGGCAGCTCACCGGTCTGGTCGTCGGGCAGCAACACGGGCAGATCGCCGCGGCGCTGCTCGATCTCCTTGGTATCGATCGCCGCGCAGGACGACGCCCCGTCGGTGAAGCCGAACTGGAATGCCGACACGCGCTCGAACGCCGAACCGTGTTCGTCCTCACCGACTTCGGGGTCGGACTGGTTGAGCAGTGGGTCGCGGAAGGCGATCATCGCGGCCAGCAGATTGTTGAGCCCGTCGCCGGTGTTCAACGTGAATCGCGGTGAGTGTCCTTCGGCGACCCACCGCATGTAGACCCCGGCCAGGCAGTCGGCCTGCTGTTCGGACACCAGCGTCGGGGTTCGCGGCTTGGCCAGGCCCGCTTGGTGCTGCACCGAGTGCCCGTATTCGTGCGCCAGCACCATCGTGACCGCCATGTCGCCGTTGGCCTTGCGCAGTGCGGGCAGCAGCTGGCCGCGGTCCCAGCCGATGGTGTTGTCGTCGAAGCAGTAGCCGGCGTTGACCAGGCCGTAGGTACTGTCGCCGCAGAATTCTCCGTCGAAACCGTCGGAGTCCCAAGAGATGACCTGCTTCACGGGTGTGAACTCATCTCCGTCGAACGTTTCTGGGAAGGCTTGCTTCCAGAACTCCTCGATGTCGCTCACCGCTTGGCGGCCGAGTTCGTCGATGCGGCCGTTGTCGGTGCCGACCACGACGCGTGACGGCCCCGCTGCGTCGTCACGCAATCCGGTGGGACCGTCGGTGGCAGGCATCCCCGCGACGCTGAACGGGTCGCTGAACACCGAGACCGGCTTGCCTTGCAGCGTCGTCGAGCAGGACGCGACCAGCAGAACCATGCACGCGGCGACGCCTGCGAGGTGCCGTCGGCTCATGCCGCCGCCTTTCATGGCTTCCGGCGGCCGGGGCGGCACGCGCTGAAAGTTCGCTGTCAGGATAGTGAACGCGTCGCGAGAGCGACCCGAAAATGGCCGTGAGCTGCCAACTCAGCTCGACCTGAGACGTTCCAGCGCGGCCCTCACCCGCTCGGGGTCGGTCGTGGACCAGAACGGCGGCAGTGATGCCCGCAGGAAACCGGCGTACCGCGCCGTCGCCATCCGCGAGTCGAGGACCGCGACGACGCCCCGGTCGTCGATGCCGCGCAGCAGCCGCCCCGCGCCCTGGGCGAGCAGCAGCGCCGCGTGACTGGCCGCGACGGCCATGAACCCGTTGCCGCCGTGCGCGGCGATGGCGCGCTGCCGCGCCGTGATCAGCGGGTCGTCGGGCCGGGGGAACGGAATGCGGTCGATCAGCACCAGCGACAGCGACGGGCCCGGCACGTCGACGCCCTGCCACAGGGACAGCGTGCCGAACAGCGAGGACTCCTCGTCCTCGGCGAACCGGCGGACCAGGGCCATCGTGGTGTCCTCGCCCTGGCACAGCACGGGGGTGTCGAGGCGATCGCGCATCGCCTCCGTGGCGGCCTTCGCGGCGCGCATCGACGAGAACAGGCCGAGCGTGCGCCCGCCCGCCGAGGTGATCAGACCCTCGATCTCGTCGAGTTGTTCTGCGGACCCGGCGCCGTCGCGGCCGGGCGGAGGCAGGTGCGCGGCGACGTAGAGAATGCCCGACTTGGCGTGGGCGAACGGCGACCCGACGTCGATGCCGCGCCAGCCGGCGTCCTTGTCGTCGCGGCTGAGCCCCCAGGATCGCGCCATCGCGTCGAACGTGCCGCCGATGGTCAGGGTGGCCGAGGTGAGGATCACCGTCGATTGGTCGAAGATCCTGCCGCGCAACAGGTTCGCCACCGACAGCGGTGCGACCCGCAGTATCGCCCGCATGGAGCCCGCACCCCGTGCCTCCTCGTGGTCGAGCCACACCACGTCGGTGCGGTCGGGGATGGCGGGTCCGAACGACACCAGGATGCGCGACGCGGTGTCGCTGATGTCGGTCAGCGCCGTCACCGCCTCGCTGCGGGCTGCCGCGGCCTTGGGGTCGCTCGGCGCGGTGTCGATGGCCGAGCGGACCTTGTCGGCGGCGTCGCGCAGCACCGTCAGGTAGGTGGCCATCTCGTCGTCGAGTCGGTCCATGCGTCCTGGCTCGGCGTCGTGGATGGCCGAGGAGAACGTCGCCGACGCGGCTTCGAAGCGTTGTGCGAGTTCGGTTTCCACCAGACGCGCCGCGCGCCGCTGAGCGACGCCGAGCGCGGTTGCCGACAGTTCCGCGGTCGCCACGCTCGTCACGCGGTCGACGAGTTCGTGCGCCTCGTCGACGACGAGCAGGTCGTGTTCGGGTAGCACGTTGGCCTCGGCGATGGCGTCGATGGCGAGCAGCGCGTGATTGGTTACGACGACGTCGGCCGAGCCGGCCTTGGCGCGGGCCTTCTCGGCGAAGCAGTCGGTGCCGAACGTACAGCGCGTGGCTCCGATGCACTCGCGCGCCGAGACGCTGACCTGGCCCCAGGACCGGTCTTGCACGCCGGGGACGACGTCGTCGCGGTCACCCGTTTCGGTCTCCGACGACCATTCGGTGAGTCGCTTGACGTCGCGGCCGAGGGCCGTCGTCGCGACCGCGTCGAACAGCTCCTCCTGCGGACGGTCGTCCGACTCGGAGGCCGAGCCGTTGTGAATCTTGTTCAGGCACAGATAGTTTCCGCGCCCCTTGAGGAGGGCGAACACGGGCTTGCGGGGGAGCTCGGCGGCAAGCGCGTCGGCAAGGCGCGGCAGGTCGCGGTCGACGAGTTGGCGCTGCAGCGCGATCGTCGCCGTCGACACCACCACCGGCTCATTGGCTTCGATGGCCTTGGCGATGGCAGGCACCAGGTAGGCCAGCGACTTTCCGGTTCCCGTGCCCGCCTGCACGGCGAGGTGCTCGCCGCTGTCGAAGGCCCGCTCGACGGCCTCGGCCATCTCGACCTGACCGCTGCGCTCGGTACCACCCAGCGCTGCGACAGCCGCGGCGAGCAGACCGGTGGTGCGGGCGGGTGGATCAGACACGGCGCAACGGCACCATGCGTGTCGGGATGGCCGGCTCTCCGCGGGAGAGCTTCAGCCCGTGCCATGGCAGGCTGTGCAGCCCGGCGGCGACGCGCTCGCGGGCATCGGCAAGGCCGAGGTCGGTCACGGGTTTGCCCGACCGCACCAGCGGCACTGCCAGGGGACGGGCAACGAGATTGCCCTCCGCGGCCGGAGGTGCACCGGCCGGATGCACGATCTCTTCGACGATGGTGCCCGATGGCTTGGCCAACCGGTGGGCTTCCTTACGGCCGCCGTGGGATTCCTTGTGGCTGCTGCGTTTCTCCACGGGGACGCCGTCCACCTCGACAAGCTTGTAGACCATGCCCGCGGTGGGCGCGCCGGACCCGGTGACCAACGACGTGCCCACCCCGAAGCTGTCGACGGGTTCGGCGCGCAGCGAGGCGATCGCGAACTCGTCGAGGTCGCTGGAGACGACGATCTTCGTCTTGGTGGCGCCGAGGCCGTCGAGCTGTTCGCGGACCTGGCGGACCAGCACTCCGAGGTCACCGGAGTCGATGCGGACCGCGCCGAGGTCGGGACCCGCGGCGGCGACGGCGGTGGCCACCCCCGCGGTGATGTCGTAGGTGTCGACGAGCAGCGTCGTACCCACCCCGAGCGCCGCGACCTGCGACCGGAACGCGGCCAGCTCGTCGGGGCCGTCCTCGGAGGTGTGCAGGAGCGTGAACGCGTGGGCGCTGGTGCCCAAGGCAGGCACGCCGTAGCGGCGCTGCGCGGCGAGGTTCGAGGTTCCGGTGAACCCGGCCAGGTAGGCGGCTCGCGCGCTGTCGACGGCGGCGTCTTCGTGCGTGCGGCGCGAGCCCATCTCGATCAGAATGCGCCCTTCCGCCGCGCTGACCATCCTGGCGGCTGCCGAGGCGATCGCCGAGTCGTGGTTGAAGATCGAAAGGGCCAACGTCTCGAGGAGCACGCACTCGGCGAAGGTGCCGTGCACCGACAGCACGGGTGAGCCCGGGAAGTACAGCTCGCCCTCGGGGTAGCCGTCGACGTCGCCACCGAACCGGTAGTTCGCCAGGTAGGCAAGAGTCGCGGGGTCCAGGAACTCCGCGAGCATGCCAAGCGCGTCGTCGTCGAACGTGAACTGCGACAAGGATTCCACGAACCGCTCGGTGCCCGCGACGACTCCGTAGCGGCGACCCTCCGGCAGTCGGCGGGCGAACAATTCGAACGTGGTGCGACGGTGGGCGGTGCCGTCGTGCAGCGCGGCAGCCAGCATCGTCAGTTCGTACTTGTCGGTCAGCAACGCCGTGGTCACACGCCCAACCGTATCGGGTTTGGGGCCCCGCTATTCTTGGCGACATGGTTACGCCGGCGCGGACACGTCCGGGGACGAGCGAGGAAACAAGCGTCGATCGGACTTCGGAGGAGGATGCGGCCACCGACAGCCCCTGGGTGACGCTCGTCTGGGACGACCCGGTGAACCTCATGTCGTACGTGACCTACGTCTTCCAGAAGCTCTTCGGCTACAGCGAGCCGCACGCCACCAAGTTGATGTTGCAGGTGCACGAGGAGGGCAAGGCCGTCGTGTCCGCGGGCAGTCGCGAGTCGATGGAGGTCGACGTCTCCAAGCTGCACGCGGCAGGGCTGTGGGCCACGATGCAGCAGGACCGCTGAGGCGTACGTGCGCAAGTGGAAGCGGGTGAACACCGCGGACGGACCGCGCCTGCGTTCGTCGTTGGCCGCGCACGAGTCGGCATTGCTGCAAAGCCTGGTGAAGTCGTTGGTGGACATGCTCGATGGCCGCGAATCAACCTCGCCCAGAGATGAACTCGCGGAGATCACCGGCATGCGGACAGGCCACTCCACGCCGCCCGAGGACGACACGATGCGGCGGCTGCTTCCCGACTTCTACAAGCCCCAGACCGAACATCCGGCCGGTTCGGCCGCCGCGGAGAGCCTCAACAGCGCGTTGCGCGGCCTGCACGAGCCGGACATCATCGACGCCAAACGTCAAGCGGCACAGAGGCTTCTGGACACCGTCCCGCCGAAGGGCGGCAAGTTCGAGATCACCGAGGAGGACGGGCACTGCTGGGCGGCCGCCGTCAACGACGTGCGACTTGCCTTGGGCACCATGCTCGACATCGGTCCCAACGGCCCCGACCGGCTGCCGCCCGAGCATCCGATGGCCGGGCATCTTGACGTGTATCAGTGGCTGACCGTGCTGCAGGAATACCTCGTCCTCGGTCTGATGAGCCGCTCGTGACCGGCTCCGTCACCGACGTAACGGGCATCCTCGTCGGGCACCACCACCGCCTCGACGACGACGCCACGCTCGGTTCGGGTTGGGCGTGCGGGACCACCGTCGTTCTCACCCCGCCCGGCACCGTCGGCGCCGTCGACGTCCGCGGGGGAGCGCCAGGCACCCGTGAGACGGACCTGCTGGACCCGGCCAACAGCGTGCGGTACGTCGACGCCATCGTGCTCACCGGTGGCAGCGCGTACGGGCTTGCCGCCGCCGATGGCGTCATGACGTGGCTCGAGCAGCACGACCGCGGCGTGGTGATGGACGGCGGCGTCGTGCCGATCGTGCCGTCCGCCGTGATCTTCGATCTCCCCGTCGGCGGCTGGCAGTGCCGTCCGACGGCCGAGTTCGGCTATGCGGCCGCAGAGGCCGCGGGCGTCGACGTGGCGACCGGCACCGTCGGCGCTGGCGTCGGTGCACGCGCCGGCGCGCTCAAGGGCGGTATCGGCACGGCATCGGTTCGGCTCGACGACATCGGCGTGACGGTCGGCGCCATCGTCGCGGTCAACGCGGCGGGCAACGTCGCCGACCCGGCGACCGGACTGCCGTGGATGGCCGAACACATCGCGGAGCTCGATCTCGTCGCGCCGCCCGCCGATCAGATCAGCGCCTTCGCCGACCGCGCCGACGAAATGTCGGTGCTGAACACCACGATCGCCGTCGTCGCCACCGACGCGCAGCTGAGCCCGGCGGCGTGCAGACGCGTCGCCGTCGCCGCGCAGGACGGCCTTGCCCGCACCATCCGCCCGTCGCACACCCCGCTGGACGGTGATTCCGTATTCGCGCTCGCGACGTGCGCGATCGAGGTCGAACCGCCCGGCGACACCCCGGCCGCGATGTCACCGGAGACCAAGTTGACGACGGTCATCGGTGCCGCCGCCGCGGACTGTCTGGCTCGTGCGGTGCTGGCCGGAGTGCTGGCCGCCGAGTCGGTCGCCGGAATACCGACCTACCGTGGCATGTTGCCGGGAGCGTTCAGCGACCATGTGCAGTAATGCGTTCACAGCCTAGGAGGAAACCGACCGTGCTGGTGATTCGCAGCGACCTGGTGGACGCCATGGTCGCTCATGCGCGCGCCGACCATCCCGACGAGGCGTGCGGCGTAATCGCGGGGCCGGAGGGCTCCGACCGTCCCGAGCGATTCATCAAGATGGACAACGCCGAGCGGTCACCGACGTTCTACCGGTTCGACTCGGGCGAGCAGCTCAAGGTGTGGCGAGCGATGGACGAGGCCGACGAGACGCCCGTCGTCATCTACCACTCGCACACCGCCACAGAGGCGTACCCGAGTCGCACCGACATCTCCTATGCCTCGGAACCCGACGCGCACTACGTCCTGATCTCCACCCGCGACGAGCAAGAGCACGAGCTGCGCAGCTATCGCATCCTCGATGGCGTCGTCACAGAAGAACCCGTCAACATCGTCTCTGCCTACTAGAAGGATCAGCCCATGACCGTGATCGTTTCCATCCCGACCATCCTGCGCACCCACACCGGCGGCGAGAAGCGCGTCAGCGCCACCGGTGACACGCTGGCTGCGGTCATCACCGACCTCGAAGCCAACTACTCGGGGATCACCGAGCGGATCGTGGACGGCGACAAGCTGCACCGCTTCGTCAACGTCTACGTCAACGACGAGGACGTGCGGTTCTCCGGCGGGTTGGCCACCGCGATCTCCGACGGTGACTCGGTGACGATCCTGCCCGCCGTGGCAGGAGGGTAAGTAGGTGTCCTCATGACCCGCTACAACTCGCTGCTCGAGGCGCTCGGCAACACCCCGCTCGTCGGGCTGCGCACGCTGTCGCCGCAGTGGGATGACACGGACGACGCCCCGCACGTCCGGCTGTGGGCCAAGCTCGAGGACCGCAACCCGACCGGCTCCATCAAGGACCGCCCCGCTCTGCGGATGATCGAGCAGGCCGAACGTGACGGACTGTTGCGGCCAGGGGCGACGATCATGGAGCCGACGAGTGGCAACACCGGCATTTCGATGGCCATGGCCGCGCTGCTCAAGGGTTATCGAATGATCTGCGTGATGCCCGAGAACACGTCGATCGAGCGGCGCCAGCTGTTGGAGCTCTACGGCGCCAAGATCATCTACTCGCCAGCCGAGGGCGGTTCGAACACCGCGGTGGCCACCGCCAAGCAGCTGGCCGAGGAACACCCCGACTGGGTGATGCTCTACCAGTACGGCAACCCGGCCAACGCCGACGCGCACTACTACGGCACCGGCCCGGAGATCCTCGCCGACCTTCCCGAGATCACGCACTTCGTCGCGGGCCTCGGCACCACCGGCACGCTGATGGGCACCGGACGGTTCCTG
>Ga0105237_10001804_pt1 | contig 27639 bp, 18 predicted proteins | sample KBSC24metaG_FD_81520 | JGI IMG/M metagenome (GOLD analysis project Ga0105237, IMG submission 81520) | Corn rhizosphere microbial communities from Kellogg Biological Station, Michigan, USA - KBS C2-4 metaG | ecosystem: Host-associated > Plants > Roots > Rhizosphere > Soil | place: Michigan, USA... | reverse complement strand
TCCCCGTAAGCCAGGATCAAAATGGCCCCGCCTGCCATAACGCCCAATCCCTGATTTTTCCTCGTTTTCCTTTTTCATACACTTTCTTTTTGTGTATAGCTTTTTCCGGACGAGTCATTTTGCTAAAAAAATCGCACCGGGCAATATAGAGAGCGCTATCAGCCAAATTTTATTCTGGTGCGCCCCGCTGGATTTTACTTTTGATACAACCTCTTTAGGTGAAGCTTTGAGGCCTTTTCTTTAACTTTGCCCCATGATCAATTACTTCGAATTTTACGGGATACCCGAATCATTTCACCCCGATGTTGCTTTATTGAAGAAGAAATTCTATGAATTGAGCAAGGAATATCACCCTGATTTTTATGCCAATGATGATGATGAAAAGCAGCAGGAAATTTTAGAACTATCCACCATAAACAATAATGCCTGGAAAGCTTTGAGTGATCCGGCCAGACGGCTGGAATACATTTTGAGGCAGCATGAATTGTTTGTTGATGGTGCAAAACCCGCTCTGCCGGCAGATTTTTTGATGGAAATGATGGATATCAACGAGCGCCTTATGGAAGTGGACGACTCAGATCAATTGGCGACCATTAATAACGAAGTGCTTGAAATTGACGACGATATCAATCAAAAACTACATCACCTGACGGTTGGTTATAGCCAGTTGGACGATACTGCAAAAGAAAGCAGGCTGAATGAGATCTTAGATATTTACTACAGGCAAAAATATTTGTTGCGGATTAAAGAGAGTTTAAATACATTTGCAGCCCGGTTTTGAGCGAATTAATCCGCCGCTCATATAAAACTTGCCCAGATGGCGGAATCGGTAGACGCGCTGGTCTCAAACACCTGTGGTCGCAAGGCCGTGCCGGTTCGACCCCGGCTCTGGGTACTTCCGTAAGCCCCTTGAGAAATCAAGGGGCTTTGTTGTTTTTACTATAAAGGGTTCGAGTCACTTCTTCCGCACAGTGCCAGACGGTAAGGCAGGAAAAATATTCGTACTTTTAAATTGTTAAAATACAACCATGAACTTTTTTATCACATCGCGCTTAAATAAACAGGAATATATTAAAGTCATGTTCATTGGTCTATATAAAAGACCGGGATTTATTATTGCCGCCATTTTTGGGCTTTATCTTTTAACAACATCAGTGCTTAGTTATTTTAATGTGATAACTTTTTATGCATACTCTCCTCTAATTGATGCTATTATCGGTTTATTTTTATTGTCGGCACCATTACTAATTGTTTTATTATCCGTTAATCAGGTTAAATCAAATTCTAATCTACTAAGTGACATGACTTACACCTTCACCGATGAAGGAATGACCGTTACGGGAATCACTTTCAAAAGCGAATTTTCCTGGGAGCATATCATCAAGCTAAAAGAGATACGGCAATTTTTGATCCTGTACCACACTAAAAGATTTGGGAATTTTATTGATAAGTCAAAACTAACGCCGGAGCAGTTACTTTTTATTAAATCCAAAATCGTGAAAAAATAATTTCAATTCTTTAGTATTGTATCACTAACCTGTGCTCCCACGCCGTCGTTGGTGTTGTCACCCACGAAACAATTGAACAAAGCCCATTGATCCCTCAAGGGGCTTTGTAGTTTAATACGATAGACGTCCCGATAGCAATTGGAACGAAAAACTCGTTGATCTCAAACACCAATAACAGCAGAGCCATGCCCGTTCAACCCTGGCTCTGGGTACCGAGCGGGTTTAGTCCCGAATTTGAAGAGGGTTGCTCGTAAAAAAGCAACCCTTTTCCATTGACTTTCGGTACGTTATCATAGAACGCCGGATCGATCATCGCGGTTCTAAACGTAACCACACCTCATAATAGATTATCTTTGAACACTTGCTTCCTCCGCTTTGTCCATTCCGCGGCCATTTTTTTTCGCACCAGCACCGCAATACCCATCTTGAAGGACTGGCCAGCTGCTATTATCTTTTTAAATTTTTGATAAAAAAATCCGGCCTAATTATTTATATTTAAGCAGTTTACAAGAATCTCCTAAAGTTTGGCCTTACCACTGCGAAAAATGAAATTTATTTCCATAAAGTTTCTTTTTTTAATTTTTTTTGCAATACCGCTTTCTTTAAAGTTAAGGGCTCAAAGCGGGAAGGTGGTATTGAATGCCGATACCAAAAACGTTGTTGTAAATAATATCCCGTATCTAAAGGATAACGATCTTTCATTAACACCCGCCGGATTAAATACAACAACGATCCAGGAGAAATTTGCTTCCCTACCTAAGGGGCCGGCATCACCTGGCGGTAATTCCTGCTACTGGCTCAAATTTCAAGTCCAAAACAAGGGCAATAAACCCGGCGAATGGTTACTAAGTTTTGATAACTGGCAATATGTCGATTTTTACCAGGCAGATAGTGGCAAAACGGTCGTGAAAAAGATAACCGGGAGACTTATCCCCTTTTTAGACCGTGACGTTCCCCTTGCCAATCATTGCTTTATCAGGATTGATCTGAAAGGAAATCAAATGGTCAATTGCTATGCTCGTCTGCGCTCAAGTGCCAGGGATGAAGTTCAGGCCGATAATCTTGCTTTCACCATTTATAGCAGCAGTGACATTCAACAGCAAGAAAATTCAAAGGTCAACCTGGTCTACTTTTTTTGCGGGATCTACCTGGTCATGTTTCTTTATAACCTGTTTATTTACTTTTCGACCAGGGAAAAAGGTTATTTGTATTACCTCGGAATGCTTTTATTTTTGATCGGTGCTATTTTGAGCAACTCGGGCTATATTATACAATTGTTAAAAGGTATAAGGCCATTTCCCTCCTGGTACCCACTGGCCGATCTCGTGTGCTCGACCATATTGGGAACGCTCATTATTTTATTTGCAAAAGAGTTTTTAAAGCTGAGGCAAAATCTTCCGCTGTTGAACAAGGCCTTTAACATCATGATCGGCTGTCTTTTCTTAATGTTTATACCTGCTTTATGGGGTAATTTGCTCCTGGCCAATAACGTATCTTCTGCTTTAGGATTAATAACTGTAGTGCTGATATTGTCAGCCGCAATTCAAAGTTATCGGAAAAGACACCATTCCGCTTTATTGTTCCTGGTCGCTTATGGGGTCTTTGTCGCCGGTTTAGCCCTTTTTTTACTGCAACAAATGGGAATTTTGCCCGTGAATGTAGTTACGCAGTTTAGTCTCGAAATTGGCTCCTCCATCGAAGCGGTGATCTTTTCATTTGCATTGGCTGACCGGATCAACGTGCTGAAAATGCAAAATGACGAAAGCCAGAAGCAGATCATTGAACAACTCAATGAATACAATAAGCTGCAATTGAAACTGAACCATGAATTAGAAGAAAAAGTCGAGCAAAGGACCCATGAACTGCGGCTCTCGCAGAAACAACTGCTGCAGAAAGAGAAGCTTGCGGCGCTCGGGGAGCTAACCGCAGGCATTGCCCACGAAATACAGAACCCGCTGAATTTTGTTAATAATTTCTCGGAGGTCAATGCCGACCTGTTAAATGAACTGGAACAAGAGGTCGGAGCGGGAAACTATGAGGAAGTCAGGGCGATCGTGACCGATATCAGGGAGAATACCACGAAAGTAGTCTATCACGGCAAGCGTGCAGACGGTATCGTCAAGGCCATGCTTTTACATTCCGCTACCGGCTCGGGCAAAAAAGAAGTAGTTGATATCAGGCAATTGATCGATGAGCATTTAAAATTGAGCTATAACGGGTTCCGGGCAAGAGATAAGACTTTCCAGGCAACACTTAAAATGGATTATGGGGAACAGCTTATAGAAGTCGAAGTTGTCAAACAGGAGTTGGGCCGGGCCCTGATGAATATTTTTAGCAATGCTTTTTTTGCAGTAGCAGAAAAAAGCAAATTGAATAGTGAAGGCTATGAGCCAATAGTAAGCATCGCGATCCACAAAGTGGCCAATGAGGTGCGCATGGTGATCAGGGATAATGGCACCGGGATAAAACAGCAGGTGTTCAGCAAAATATTCCAGCCGTTTTTTACGACCAAACCCACCGGGGAAGGTACCGGTTTAGGTTTGTCGCTGTGTTATGATACCATAAAAGCGCATGGAGGTGAAATAACCGTTAACACTTCGGAAGGGGAGTTTACGGAATTTATGATCACCCTTCCGCTTTAATGCCCTTAAGTTAAGGAACGGTTAATGTTCTTTGCGATGGACCGACATTTTTACTTAAACCATTTAATCATGAGCCAATTTGATTTTCCAAGGATCAATTTTCACGGTAAGGCCCTGCTCGATACGGCTACCGCAAACAACGGCTACAACAGCCCAAGTTTAACGCTTTTCGACCAGGAGCATTCCCTGCCCTTTATACCGCCGAGATGCTATCCTCAAAGCGGTAAAACCTTTGATTTGCCAGAAGGTGTCGAAATGATCCCCGATGAAAAAGGGGTTTCCTATATCGCTATTACACCAATTAACGATACGAACTACCAGGAATGGGCGACATTGCCATTGGGTTCGTCCAATTTGGATGCCAGCTACCATAAACTGTATCAACAGTTGCAGCTTACCGGTTATACCCCTGGCTACTGGAACTATTTTGGCAGTTTAAGTATGGAGCTGCGTAACGTGAGGGTAAAAGGCATTACCGTACCCGACGCGGTGACCGGGACCATTACCTATACCCAAGCGGAAACCTGCCCGGCTGAATTATCAGATCTGCTCAATGCCGAGTTGTCCTTCAATTTAAATTACGGCAAACCAGGATCGCGCACGACCGCCTATTTATCCGATGTCGATTCGATCGGCCAGTTTTGCACGCAGATATTTTGTGGTACGGCCGGCTTATATGATAGCAACCGCCAACCGCTTTTTATCGGTAGCCCGGTTAAATCAACCGCCCGGTGGATGAACCTTTCGCGGGTACTCAATTGGACGTTTAATGTGCCGATGGGCGGCTCGGCCAGCTTTTATGCAATGATAAATATTCAGCCCGACAGCCGGATAGCCGCGATGTTTGAGCCCTATACGAGCCAGCCCATGCAGGGCTTATTTATGAAATTGCTCATCCACGAAGTTTACGAGGTACGAAATCCCGATTACTCCAAAGTACCCACCGTAACAATGATGGATAACCAGGGAAACCCGAGAGAGATTCCCAAAAACCCCACCTCTGTTAGTGTCACCGGCTCTATTACACCCTGGTATGCCGATGACATGAAAACGGCGCCAATATGCCGGATCATGAAGGGCACAGGGCCGGTTACGATCAATACGACCGGGATACCCAATCCCCTGCGGCAGGGCAGTAATTCTCCCTTGGGTATCTGGCCCGCGGCCACGCTTGGCCCCGTACAATTTGTACGCAATTCTCAATACAATTTACTTTCGCTGGATTTTATCAATGCCATTAATGAATTTGGTGTTGACCCGGAACCCTACCCAAGCTATTCCGGGACCGGCGACGTTCAGCCTTTTAAAAACTTTGTTAACTATAATTATGGAACCTTCAGTGTTTATTTTCTGCCGACCCTGGCAAGAAAAGGAGCTTTTCATGTCGGTGACATTCCTTACGATAAATATGCCATGGATTCGTTCCTTGAAACAGGCGGTGTATTGGACCTGCCGCTAATAGGCGGTGGTTATACGAGTGGTGTTTTTTTTGTAACGATCAAAGAGCTTGAGAAAACCATATTACGGGAAGATATTATTTATATCACCACCGACCAGCAAGGTATCTACGCGGAGCAAAACCAAAGTCCTGCCGGCATGTACATGTCTGACGGTTTACCAAGGGTTCCGTTTACACTACGCGTATTCAACCGCGGCAGGCCCGTTAGTAATAAAAGAGGTACAAAGATCACGCTGCAACAAATAAATATGTCTGTCCCGCAATCCCTTAAAAAGACAACAATGACTGTTTATGACGGGATGTCTTACATTTTTGAGGAAGACCAGGATGGCTGTAATACCTATGTTTTTGCTTCTTCGCAAAAAGACCTGCTGCCAGATCCTATGCCCTCTGGACTAGATGCATTGATCGCGATCATGACCTTTGGCATGCGTGCCTACCTGGCGGTATTAAGGATACATGCAAGCACTGATGCAACACTGGAGCCGTACTTGAACGGTACACTACCCATAACCTGGGATGTGGTGTATGCCAACGTCTTCATTCTTTATAAAACGATATACCCGGTAATGGATATCATATTACCAATGAATTCCCAAACCTGGAGCGACCCGACCATACAGAAGGTGATGCTGAATCTCATCAGCGAAGAGAGCTGGAACAAGCCCTTATATATGCCTGTAACCCGCGACCTTACCACGGCACAGCGTACCTTATTGCAGATGTGGGTGCAGCAAAGTCAAAATACGAACGCCTAAAACAGACCGAAAGATGAAAAAACTGAATAAACTATGGCTGCTCCCCGCTTTGGGGATATTGATCCTGGCAGCCTGCAATCACCCGCTGCAAAAAACGGGGCAAGTAAACATAGACAGTATGGTCGTTATAAAAGACGGCAAACTGGTAAATAATGCCTTAGGATTTAATTTTTCGGTAGCCGCGCCCGATTCAAATTTCGCGGTCCCGGGGCTGCAGTCTACAGTATCGGCCTTTTATAATGGCTTATGGGTTTTTATAGGGGGCCGTAAGAACGGCTTTCACGGCAAGGCAAATAATCCCCCGCCGTTCAAAGCAACCACCGCCAATGACTCGATCTGGGTGATCGATTTTGTCAATAAAAAAAACTGGGGTGTGCCTGTTCCGGCTAATTATTATTTCCAGTTAACCGCGTCCAATGCCGCTTTCTGCCAGTCGGGAACTTCGTTGTACTTTTGCGGAGGATTTACCCGTACGGGTACCACAGCAAAGTATTCAAACACGACATCCGCTTACTTTTTCCAGCTTAACCTGCCAAACCTGGTAAGCTACGTTCAATCAGGCGGCAATACGCCCAATTTCAGCCAGGTCGTTACCAAAGTGGTGCAAAGCCCTTATATCCAGGTAGCCGGCGGTGAAATGCTGCTCAGCAACGGTCATTTTTACCTGGTCGGCGGCCAAAACTACGATAAGTATTATGGTAGCGGTTACAACGGCAAGTATACCAATGCTATACGTAAGTTTGACCTGGTACAGGCTGGCACCAGCTGGAACATTGGCAATACCGTCAACCTCGTAGATACGGTAAATCTTCACCGCAGGGATCTGAATGTCATACCATACTCGTACATGGGCATTGATAAGGGTAGGATATATGGCGGGGTTTTCACCCCACAGGACGGGGCGTACCTGCACCCGGTAAGCATCACCGGGCTTGCGGGCGGCCAACCCGCCATAACGGTGGATTCCATGACGCAGCGCACCAATCAATACAGCAGCGCCAAAGCGACATTGGTATTCGGCGCCGACGCAAACTTGTATATCACTGCTATTTTGGGCGGTATTACTTATGAGGAATACGACCCGAAGACCCAGAAGCTGCAGATCGGTGACAAAGGCGTACCCATGCCATTTTCCAACCTGGTATCCATCATCCTCAAGGAGAGGGAACTACCGCCGATTGAATACATACAGTTGCCACCGAATGGTGATCCTCTGTTGCCGGGTTATCTGGGCGCCAACGCCACGTTCATTCCCTTACCCCAATTTATGATTGGCGGTCGTCCCGACCTGCTCAACGGGCCAAAGATAGTGGGCCTGTTTAGCAGTCAGTCAAAGGTGCTGATCGGGTATATTTATGGCGGCATTATTTCTTTGGGTCCCACATCAGGCACCAACGCCAAAGGACATGTGGCGACTTACGCCAGCACCACGCTTTACCAGGTATACATCAACAACAAATCAGCGGCGAAAAAATGATATGAGTACGCAAGTCTTTTTCTCTTTATAGGCTTCATCTTTTATCACCGAAGCAAGTGACAAGGCCGCTGATACTTTGGAAGAGGATATCTTGAATTATTGGCTCAGTAAGCCGCAAAAAGCTTTCTAAATGTTGAAAATAGTCCTATTGGTCTGTACTTCCGTAAGCCCTGATGTGAAAACATCGGGGCTTTGTTTTTAATAACCTTTTAAACTCCGGTGTAAAGTAAATAATCCCAACTCATGTGGGCGTTGTTTACTTGCTGTTTTTTCAAGCTAAAACAGTATTCGCCTTTTGCTGGTTGCTGAGATTTTTGATCAACATACAAGATTCTATTTTATTTTTTTTGAACTTTTCACAATAATTCACCCGCCAAAATATAAATATCTAAAAACACTTATCTCAAAACTTTCATTTATTGTCATTTACGTAAATATGTTAATTTAATAGTAAATTATTAATGATACAGTTAAAACATTGACGAATTTTTATCGTTATCTATGTATTGACTGTGTATCTGGTACACTATTGATATCTTTTAATTAATTGCAAAGCGGATACTTCGTATTCCTGTTCAGCCGTCTGTGCTGCGTGTTTAACTGTTTAACCTTTACATGAATATCGAATGAAAATTACTATACTTTTAAATCAACCATATCCACACGGAATGGCTTCCACCAATAGGATGCATTTGTTTGCAAAGCGGTTTAAGGAGCGTGGCCATGACGTGGAGATCGTTATACCAAGGGCTACGGAGAATCACAGATCTACGCCGCTTAATTTTGAAACACAGGGCGAGTATGAGGGTATTCCTTTTAGATATTCCGTGAATCCGGTGCGAAGTAATTCTTTTATAAAACGCCGGTGGACTGATTTTACAGCCTATTTTAAAACGATCAAATATTTAATAAAAACAAAACGCGATAGCGATATCGTGATGGCTATGGGCATTAACCTGGACACTATGATCGCCTGTAAAATATTCTGCATGCTTTTTAACTGTAAATTTGTGTGGGAGAAAAATGAGTTGCCTTTTGTGTTCACTGAAAAAAATGCCGCAGTAAAAATATACCACATCATATTTGAGAAGTATGTTCTTAAAATATTTGATGGTATTATTTCGATCTCTGACAGTCTTCATAGCTATTTTAAAGATAAAGCCGGTGATAAAACCATGCTGCTGATCATCCCTATATTAACTGATACCAGTGTTTTTGTCCCTACCAGGAACAACAGCGGCGAGATTGTCTATGCAGGCAGGCTAAATCAATTTAAGGACGGCATATTTGATCTGTTAAATGCGTATCAGATGTTCTCGAAAAACAATCCTGGCAGAAAACTCGTCCTGATGGGAGATATTAATTTGTCATCGAATAAAGATGAGATCAATAAATATATTGAGGCAAATGGCTTGCAGGATAAAATCGAGATCACGGGTTATGTAAGCCGTGAGGCAATGATAGAACGGATGAATAACGCCGCGGTTTTAGTATTAGCCAAACCATCCAATTTGCAGGCCGAACATTGTGTGCCGACAAAGATAGCTGAATACCTTTCAACCGGGAAACCGGTGCTGACTACCTACTCCGGCTCAATACCGCAATTTTTAACTAATGAAAAAGATTCTTACTTAACGGAACCAGATAATCCGGTTAAATTGGCTGAAGCGTTGGATAATATCTTTAATGATTATCACAAAGCTGAAATTGTCGGGATAAAGGGACGTCAATTGGCACAGGATCAGTTTGAATATACCCGGCAGGGCGACAAGGTGCTCTTATTCTTTAGCGACCTGTTACAGACTGCTTAAACAAATAATGAACGATATGATAAAAACCCTGGTTCGCAAATAGTAGATCAGGGTTTATTTTTTGCGTAAAAATTCGTTTGCTGTACCGATCCTGCTACAGTTTATATTTCAGATTGCTATCTTGTACCACCCTTAGATATCGCATGAGAAACTCCTTACTTAAAGCAATATTCTGTTTAATTATTTGCTTCTGCTCTTATTCCGCAATTGCCCAAACCAGTTACGAATTAAAGACTGGTTGGAAATGCGCCCGCATTGATGCTGTCAAAGCTGATGGCCCTGAAATATCCGGCAATCATTTTAATACAGGCAACTGGATGCCGGCCACTGTACCGGGAACGGTGCTAACCACGCTCCTTAACAACAAAAAGATCCCCGATCCATTTTACGGAATGAATAATGAATTGATCCCCGACATCTATAAAACTGGCCGCGATTATTACACCTACTGGTTTGTAAAAGATTTTGAAGAAAAAGCAGTTATGGGTGAGCAGGTCTACCTCAATTTAAGAGGCGTTAATTACAGCTGCGACGTCTTTCTGAATGGCAAACAAGTTAATAAAACCAAACAAGAGGGCATGTTCTTAAGGTACAGCTATAATATCACCCCCCTGCTTTCTAAAAATGGCAATAACTGCCTGGCTATACTGGTTCATCCACCTGATTTCCCCGGTAATGCAAACGGCGGCCAGGGTGGAGATGGTACAATTGCCAAAGGGGTTGGCTTGCAATACACTGCCGGTTGGGATTGGATACAACCCATCCGTGACCGCAATACAGGCATTTGGGATAAAGTGACAATACAAAAAACAGGAAAGGTACGGATTACCGACACCCATGTAATTACCGACGTCCCCGGCATAAGACAGGTCGACGGCCCTCAGTTGCCTGCCATTATAAAAGTTACGGCTGAATTATCAAACCCAACAAATAATACAGTTAATGGGCTACTAAAATATACCATTGATCATCAGGTGATTTTGAAAAGCGTTGTTTTAAAGCCCAATGAAAATCAAACGGTCAGCTTTGATGACCTCTCTCTAAAAAATCCTAAGCTATGGTGGCCCAATGGTTACGGCCCGCAGAATTTGTATGACCTGCATTTAAGCTTTCTGATTAATGGCAATAAATTGTCCGATCAGCAAACCGTAAAGGTTGGTGTGCGTCAAATCAGAACCGAGCACAACGAGCATACCGATAGTCGCCAGGTTTCGGTTAACGGGCAGAAGATATTTATCAAGGGTGGCAACTGGATCATCTCCGATGCTATGCTGCGCCTTTCACAAAGTCGTTATGATGCCGAAGTACGTTTTCATCATGATATGAACCTTAACCTCATCCGGGTTTGGGGTGGCGCGATGATCGAACGGCCTGAATTTTATGATGCCTGCGATAAATACGGTATATTAGTTTTCCAGGATCTTTGGGGCTCTGGCGATTGCAACGGACGCTGGAAAGACAAAACTAAATTGGATGACCAGGCCACGCGTAGAAAATATCCTGATGACCATACCCTCTTCCTGCAATCGGTAAAAGACCAGGTAAAAATGGTCAGGAATCATGCATCCCTTGCCATATGGTGTGGCGGTAATGAGATCACCCCGCCTGATGATATTCTAAAAGCCCTGAAGGACACCATCTTCCCGCAGTTGGACAGCACGCGCTGGTTTGTGGATTTTTCTAATTCCAAAGAAATGTCCAACAGCGCCATCCTCGGCAATGGTGATGGCCCTTATGGTATTCAGCCGCTCTCCGTTTTTTGGGAGCACCGCACCTATCCCTTCAATTCCGAGGTCGGTTCCATTGGTGTAAGTGATATCGAGGCTCTGAAGCGGTTTATACCTGCCGATCATATGTCCCCGCCTACATATGATCCCGCTACCAAAAAATCAAAAACCGACAGCGTCTGGGATTATCACAAATACATCGGCTATGATACCAGCATCAACAAATATGGCGAAGCCAAAAACGCGGAAGATTTCGCCTTCAAAGCCCAATTGGTAAACTACGATCAATACCGTGGACTGATGGAAGGCTTCTCTTCCCACATGTGGGATTGGTACACCGGCACTATCATCTGGAAAACACAAAACCCGTGGACCGCCATGCGCGGCCAGATGTACGACTATTACCTCGACCCCAACGCTTGCCTCTACGGCCTGCATAACGGCAGTGAGTCGCTTCATATCATGTATAACCCGGTTAAGGGTGAGGTGATGGTAGCCAATAATACATTTAAAGATAAGCGCAACCTAACCCTGATAGCCAAGGCATACTCGATCAGCGGAAAAGATACCCTGCTCACTCAAATGCAGGGTGACATCGATGCCACCTCATCTAAAATGTTCTTTTCAATCAAAAGCGTGGTGGATAAACTTGCAGCAAAGGAAGGCATATTCCTTAACCTGCAATTGCTTGACGCTGATAAAAAACAGCTTAGCGAAAATATCTATTGGTTACCCGACAGCACCCATAGTTACTCCGGCTTACAAAAAATGAAAAACAGCCGCTTGACAGCCACAGCGAAGTTCCTAAAACCAGGAAAAATTGAAGTAACCTTGTCCAATGGAAAACATGACGTACCTGCATTTTTTAACAGGGTTTCCGTAACCAACACATCAACGCAAAAAAGAATTCTGCCGGTATTCTATTCCGACAATTATGTAACTGTTTTGCCTGGCAAGCAAAAGAAGATCATCATTGACTGCGGGCATTTCAAAGGCAAAAGCATACGGGTATCGCTAAACGGATGGAATACCGCATTGCGATACATCAATATCAAGGATTGATAATAGATCGACGAAGACAATAAGCTTTACACTGTTTTGCTGTTTCACCCTGAAACACCTGAAACAGGCAAAAATGATTTTCAATTGGCTGATTATCAGGTTTATGATTGTTAAAAATGCAACTGTTTCACTGTTTCACCAAAAAAGTGAAACACTTTGAAACAGCTGAAACACTAAAGTATTACTTCATGAAAAAGGAAGTAAATCATTGTTAATAAGGTAATTATTTACCGTTTCCTTTTCGGACTAAATGCAACCATATATTTAAAATTGATGCTGGTCTTCTTTTTGATCTGGCTTTTTATCCGGATCAATTTTGTTTTAACCAGCTTATATATCTCCGCCAGCATTTTGGGCAGGGCCTTGATGGAAACGGTAGGGAAATACTTTTTTTCTATCGCAAATTTTTCTACATCATTTGCTAAGCTCACGTCCCAAACCTCATCAGGTGTAAAACCAAATTGACTGGCGCAATCGTTCAGGTCTTCAACGTACATTTTGGCCTGGAATTCAATTATTTGTTTTGTCATAATATCTGATTTAGTTCCATGTTTACATCACCTTTCTTAGTTTAATAATACGCATCCAGTGCATCAACTTCATTATTGGATAAACAGGATCAATTTCGAACCATCTTTTTCCGAAATTGGCGCTATTAGGGTGTCTGTGATGATTATTCTGGAATAACTCACCCAACAATAAAAAATCGAATGGTGTGGTGTTTTTTGATTTATCCTTATTGTCAAAATTGGTATAACCATATTTATGCCCGCACCAGTTTACAATGGCCCCTTGTATTGGTCCCATCATAAAATGTATCGGCAGCAACAGGAACATCCACCAATGTGCCGCGAAAAAGATGTAAAAACAAGTATATGCTGCCCCAAAAATCAGCCTGGAAGCTATGGAAGAACCCATACGGTCGATCAAAGGCCATTCAGGATAGTTCCCTTTAAATCGGGACTCCAGGTCTTTTGTCCTTTGCAAATGATCTTTAAAGGTCTTAAACGTAGCCTCCACCATGTGATAGATATCCGGGAAAAAATGCGGCGAATGAGGATCTTTTTCGGTATCACTGTAAGCATGGTGCTCCCGGTGCATGGTGGCGTAAGCCCGTGGGTTTAAAAATGACGCTCCTTCACAAAAGTAGGTCATCAGGTAAAATACACGCTCCCAGGCTTTACTGGTAGTAAACATGCGGTGGGCAGCGTAACGGTGCTGAAAGAATGTTTGAAAAAACAGCGACAGGAACCAGTGCGAAATAAAGAAAATAAGGATCAGCATAAAAAATAAATTAGTGTAAATAATAACAAGCATGTTATCTTCTTTGCTGGAGGAGGTCATGGATGCTGGAAGACCGGGTAATAAGGTTGTATTGATTCCTGCTTGCCGGGTAGATGGTTTGCTTGAACCTGGTGGGGATCAAACAAACACCGTAGCCGTATAAATTTGTTGGCTATACAATATTAACCTATAATCAAATCGTTTGTTGCGCCATTAATAAAATATTTTTTGGTAGTAGCTGATTGACAAAACGTCTTGTAGAATTTTGGTGAAAAAAAATAGTACAAACTTAGCTTACTGACAAAACAGCGTCAGTACTTTATCCAAATGATCTTTGTAAATTTGTATATAGCTTCTTTTTCCAAAAACCCTCTTTACGAAGTAGAGGGTGATCCATCCGCTAGCTAGCGGAGCAGTTGGGGCAAGTCAACCCGACGCAATTGCACCCCAATTATTGTGAAATAATTACAACCGTTCTTTGACATCTTGTTTTACTTCAGGTACCACCCATCAAACGGCTTCACCGTTGCACAATTGGGTCCTCCATCCCTCCCTGTTCCAGGTACGCGGGTTACGAGCACTAAGCCAGAATACGCAATTGCCTTGTGGACATCACTTGCCGAAATCCCCCTTAAAGGAACCTTTAACCGCCTGCCCCAGATGGAATCAGAATGACCGGCATAAGTGCCGATATCGATATAAATAAAACGTTCGCCAACCTTCCCCTGTACATACTGGCCACGAAAATCAACCTCACCACCATCCTTCATTTTCACTCCAACCGAAAATTCAAAATTCAGGTCCTGCGTACCCGATCTCTGTCTTTGAACGGTTGAGTAATTATTCCCGCCACCCGATTGCAGGCCGAAATCTACATCAGCCGGCGGCTTTTCCAAAACGATCCGTAGTCTTAACTCGTTATCCATCTTAGCTCATTTATACCTTTATTGTCTTCCACTTACCTTGCCTGAACAAATATAAGCTCATCCCTGCAAATAAAAATTGGGCGAATACGATAGCAATAAACACCCCTTTCGGTTCTTTAAAGGTTTGCTGACTCAGCACCCACGCCAGGGGGATCTGCACCAGCCAGAAACAAAACAGGTTCATCATCGTAGGTGTGCGGGTATCACCGGCGCCGTTAAAAGCGTTCTGCATCACCATGCCAATCCCAAAGAACACATAACCGGTGCTAATAACCTTCAAGGCCTGCAGGGCATAGTGGCGTGCCTGTGGGTCAGTATTCATAAAGTTAACCACCGGTTCGCCAAAAACATAAAAGAAGCCGCTTACCAGCACCATAAAAATAACATTGTAGCCCGTTGTCGTCCACACGCTTTGAGCGGCTCTTTCCGGTTTACCCGCACCAAGATTTTGTCCAACCAAAGTCGCAGCGGCATTGCTGAGGCCCCAGGCAGGTAATATAAAGAAGATCAGTAAACGGATAGCGATCTGGTAACCCGCCATGGCTGCCTCATGAAAACCAGCCATTAGTCGCGCAAGGAAAATCCAGCTTGCACCGCCAACAAGGAACTGTATGGTTCCCGTACCTGCAATTTTAACGATCTGCTTTAACAGTTCGGGTTGTGGCTTAAATTGCTCAGACCCAAAGTGCAGCAGTCCACGCCGTACAAATAAACGGTACAGCTGGTATAAAACGCCAATGCCACGCCCGGTGGTGGTAGCTATAGCGGCCCCTTTCAAACCCAGCGCAGGGATCGGTCCCAACCCATAGATCAGCAAAGGGCACAAAATAATGTTGCAGGTATTAGCTATCCACAAACTCCGCATTGCGATACTGGCATCTCCTGCACCACGGAAAATGCCATTGATAATAAACAGCAGCATGATCACGATATTCCCGCCGAACATGATCCGGGTGTAAAAAATATTATCAGCTATCATTTTATCACTGCCACCCATCAGGTGAAGGATCGATCCGGCACCCCACACGCCGGCAACCGAAATGATCACTGATAAAAAAACGGCAAACAACAGTGTCTGCATCCCGACATGGGCGGCTTCTTCAAGGTTTTTCTCGCCTACCCGCCTCGCCACCAATGCAGTAGCTGCGATGCTGATGCCGATAGCCACCGAATAAACCAATGTTAATACTGATTCTGTAAGCCCTACAGTAGCCACCGCTTCATTACCCAGCCTGCCTACAAAAAATATATCCACCACCGCGAAAACCGACTCCAATATCATCTCCGCGATCATCGGCACAGCCAGCAAAAATACCGCCTTGCGGATACTGCCTTCCGTAAAATTATGCTCACTTCCTGCGAGTGCCCGCCCAAAAAGTGTAAAAAATCGTCTAATTTTCAAAGCCATGGTGATGTGGAATATTCGGTTTATTTTAAAAGCGGGTAAAAATAAAGATTTACCAGGTAAGAAAAGTATGCCAAATCAGGCAATTACAGGGGGCGTTTGCGGCAATAACCACATTGCTATGATGAAGATAACGCATCCCTACCCTTAGGGCGTTATCCCATTATTTTAATGCAATTCCGAACATTGTTTGTATCAGAAGCGGACATTGGGAAAGCATTAATTTATTTATAACAACTTTACAATCAGAAATTTACACATATGGCATATCGTTTGGATACCATTGAAATATGAAAAAACTAATCCTCGCTTTTACTTTATTTGCATTAGGCAACAATGTTTTCGCACAATCTTCTAAAGCTGATACATTTATTGATGGATTTATAAAGAAGAATAACTTTAATGGAACTATTCTTATTGAGCAAAATTCAAAGACCATTTATAAAAAAAGTTTTGGTTTTGCAAACTTATCGTTCAAAGCACCCAATACAACTGATACAAAATACAAGGTTGCCTCTATTACCAAAGCGTTTACTTCTGTCCTGATACTGCAATTGGTTGAGCAGGGGAAAATTGATTTGGAAAAAACGATCATCACTTATTTACCCGCATATAAAGGAGCTGGCGGAAATAGAGTGACCGTCAAACAATTATTGAACATGACCTCCGGCATGCGTAATTTTGATGAAAATGGGGCGTCTCTGGACTCGGTTTTAAGAAATGGCATACCGCAATACCAGTTACCTTTCACCTCAGATCAATTATTGACTAAATTTTGCAGCGATCCATTGGTTAAAGAGCCGGGCAAGGAATTTGACTATAACAATGCCGATTTTATTATACTTGGAAAGATTGTTGAAAAAATCAGCGGTAAAAGCTATGAACAAAATTTACAGGAGAAAATACTACAACCTTTACAAATGGCAAATTCAGGTCTTTTATCACAAGACAGGATCATCGACAAATTGGCAAACACCTATTTTTACAGGGACGACATTAAAGCTTTGGTCAATGACCTGCCAGTATATATGGAAAACTGGTATGCGGCCGGAGCGATGTATTCCACTGCCGATGATATCCTGAAGTTTTCGAACGCTTTATTTAATGGCAAATTGTTAAAACAGGAAACATTGAACCAAATGTTTACTTCGGGGCTTGGTGAATATGGCTTTGGCGTTTGGGTCTACCTGAAGTATGAAATCAATCATAAAATGTTCACCATTGTAAAAAGGCCCGGTTCTATTATGGGCGCGCAAGCTATGCTGTTTCATATACTTGAAGATGGTTCAACAATTATTATCTTAAGCAATACAGGGACTGTTAGCCTTGACGACTTCGCATCTGAAATTGCAAAGCAAATTATTAAATAACTAGAGTATTTAAATAAAATGGCTCAATGATAAATGAATAACCAAGAAGGCCCTCACCGGGCCTCCCATTTTATCTTCTGTTTTCGTGTTTTCGGTCATTATCCCTATTGGAAGTCTGGTCAGACCGCTGGCCCCCACCATTATTGATGCCTTTTGATTTAATATCATCTTGTGATTAGCGAACGCGCGGTCAGAAGTCGATCCTCCCGGTGCACCAGTATTTCCTTTCCCTTGTTGTGTTTTCATGATATTATAATTTGATGTCAAACATTGTAATTCCAACAATCACAAGCTCGGATTGTGCCACAAATTTTACTTTTATCGCCAACCAAAGCATCTGGCGCATGTTTATTGCTTAATACACATACATTTACAGCTATGAAAATATACCAGCAGACCCTGCAACTACGCCCATACAAAAGAGGTTTCCACATCATTACTTCCGAAGTCGTAAACGCCTTGCCCGGTATATCCGAAATTAAAGCAGGTATCTGCCAGGTATTTATCCAGCATACTTCCGCCTCGCTTTGCATCAACGAAAATGCCGCACCGGATGTAAGGAGTGACTTCGAAATGTACTTCAACAAAGCAGTACCGGAGAACGATCCCGATTACCGCCATGATGACGAGGGTCCCGATGATATGCCCGCCCATATCAAAGCGGCAATGCTGGGTAGCTCGGTCACTATCCCGATCCGCAATGGCAGGTTGGCGCTGGGTACCTGGCAGGGAATTTATTTATGCGAGCACCGGGATCATGGCGGACAAAGGCTTTTGGTGATCACCGCTTTTGGCGATTAAATTAATGTCCTGAGAATGAAACATTTGAGTTTTTTTGACGTTTTAACTGCAACTTAAGTTTTTTAGCTTCGTATAAGCCACTAATAAACCAATTATACAGACCAATTTATTAGCCATGAATTCCAATATCCGCATGACCGGATTCGACAAATTGTTGATCCTATCAATCTACAGCATTAGTCTTAGCTTTTTTAGCGTAACCTGCATTAGCCTCTTTCAGCATTTTATCCGCTAATCAGGCAATACATTTTCCACTAATTTTCTCAATATACTTTAAGTAAAGGTTAATTATTTAACCTTTTTTCGTTTTTGCAAATTTTCCTGTTAAGCTTTACCGTCAAGCACTTTTTGTAGAATGGCCCCCAATTCATTTACATTCGGCGATACCATCATGCCTAAGTGGTCGCCGCCTACCGTATAGGTTTTAACACCCTTCAATGCATACTTTCTCCAGTTGAGGTATGCAGTGTCATCCACAAAATGCACACATATTCTTGCTTTAAATAAATGCACTTCCACCTCCAACGGCGTTAGTCTGAATTCATTATACCCTTTCAACAACTTATCCTGTATCCTGTCCAGCAGCGCATAATAAGCTTCAGATTCGGCAGTTTCTTTTGACATACCCAATTTTTTAGACAACGAATTCATCTGCTGGTTCATGATCGATCTCACCTGCTTGGTAAACGAGTGCGTCCCGCCCAAAAATCCCGGCAAATACCTCTTGAACTTCTTTGGCAAAACCTTGCGCCAGTCTTTCTTCAAATTTTCCTCGGCGTCGCTGTCAAATATCACAAGTATTTTCAGTTCTTTATTCATTTCCTGCAGGATGCGCGCCATTTCTACAGCAATTATCCCTCCTATAGAATAGCCGGCTATAGCATATGGGCCATCAGGATTATGTTCCAGTATCTCATTTACATAGCTGCGGGCAATTTCCTGCATGTTTTCCAGTGGCTCTTCCACCCCGTCCAGGCCACGCGCCTGTAATCCAAACAATGGCTGATCTTCGTCAACATATAAGGCAAGTCCGCTGAAATTCAAAACGTTCAATCCAACACCATGCACAATATACAGAGGTGTTCTCGTGCCGCTTGCCTTGATAGGCACCAGTGATTTCCAGCTGGTTTGCGCCGCATCGTTTTGTATAAAATCATTCAGCGATCGTATAGTAGGATATTCAAATAAGATCGTAATCGGGAATTTTTTTCCGGTCAACCGCTCTATCCTGGTGATGATCTGTACCGCAAGCAGCGAGTGCCCGCCCACGTCAAAGAAATTATCTTCTACACCAATGCTTTTTAGCTTCAAAACAGTTCGCCATATCTCCGCCATTTCCTTTTCCGGTTCGGTTTCGGGCGCAACGTATAATCCTTTCAGCTGTTCTTCGGCGTCAAAATCCGGCAATGCTTTTTTGTCGATCTTATTATTTGATGTCAACGGCAAACTATCCAGTTCAAGCCACAGGGTTGGCACCATATAGTCAGGCAGCTTGCTTTTCAGGAAAGAGATCACGGCGCTGCGGTCGTAACCTTCCTTACCAACCACGTAACTCACCAGCCGTTTCTTGCCATCCTTATCCGCTTTCGCCAGCACGACAGCCTGGCTTATGGATTCAGATTGCCTCAGCACACTTTCTATCTCACCCAGCTCAATACGGTAACCCCTGATCTTTACCTGGTCATCCCTCCTGCCGATAAATTCCATGTTCAGGCCTGGCAACATCCTGCCCAAATCGCCTGTGCGGTACATACGCCCGCCCGCCTGCTCATGGAAAGGGTCGCTCACAAACGAGTAGTCGGTCTTTTCTTTATCATTTGCATACCCCCTTGCCACACCAACACCGCCAATATATAATTCGCCGGCTACCCCAATTGGTACAGGCAGCAATTTATTATTCAGAATATAGAAGAAGTTATTGTTCATTGGCCTGCCATAAGGGATACTGGCCCAATTGCTTTCCACCTTCTCAACCGGGTAAAAATTAGACCATACAGTCCCTTCAGTAGCGCCACCAAGACTGATCACACGCGTCTTTGGAAAATATTTCTTGATCCTGTCAGGTAGATTAACCGGTATCCAGTCGCCGCTCATAAATACCACACGCAACGTTTTTTGCAGGTATGGTGGATCATGCTCTTCCAGTTCCCGCACCAAATAATCCATCGTAGTCGGCACCGAATCCCAAAAAGTAATGCCATAATTGATCAGCATATCCTTCAGTTTTGGCACATCCATCAACTCCTGCTGTTCCACGATCACAACCGAACCACCCGCAGCCAATATCCCGAAAATATCATACACCGAAAGGTCGAAACACATCGATGTGATAAACAGGATACGGTCATCGGGCCCGATGTTAAATTCACTGTTTACCCACTCGATCAGGTTCACAGCCGAATGATGCTCGATCATCACCCCTTTCGGCCTCCCGGTTGACCCGGACGTGTAAATCGTATAAGCCAATTGTGTCGGATCTACTTTAATACCTAAGTTATCCTTTCCAAAACCGTTTAGATCAATAGTATTGAGTTTGATAAACTGCTCCGCCGGGATTAGGTCCTCCAGCGAATAATCTCCGTCGGCGATTACCTTTAAAACCGCAGAATTATTCAGGATATACTCCTGCCGCTCTATCGGGTAGTCCGGATCGATCGGCACATAAGCACCACCCGCCTTCATGATGGCATACATGCCCGTCATCATATCAAAACTGCGTGTAACCAACAGGCCGATATTATCCCCTTTGTTTACACCATGTTCAACCAGGTAATGTGCCAATTGGTTGGCCCGTTCATTCAGTTCCCGGTAAGTCATTGTGCGGTTATGTTGCCTCAGGGCGATGCCATCCGGAGTTCTTAAAACCTGCTCTTCAAACAGATCAGTGATCGTTTTTTCTTTGGAATAACGAACAAGAGTATTATTAAACTCCTCCAGTAAGCTGTGCCTTTCTTCTTTCGTTAAAAAGTCGATCTCTGATAGTTTCTGTTTGGGATCATCAGCTACCGAGGCAATAATGTTTTTAAAATGAACCAGCAACTGGTCGATCTGCTGCCGGGTATAAATATCCGTATTGTACTCAAGGTATAAATTCAGCTTATCCTTCGATTCTGAAAATATCATGGTGATATCAAACTTCGCCGACCGGTATTCCCCCTCCTCGTAAGCGCTTGTTTGCAACCCGTTAAAATTGTACTCCGCATCCTGCTCCATGGAGTTTTGCAAAGCCACCATCACATCAAACAAAGGGTTGCGACCCATATCCCTGGCCAGTTTCAGGGCATCTACCAGTTCATCATACGGATATAACTGGTGGTCATAAGCGCTTAGTGTGACCTCCTTTACATGCTGATAAAGGCTCTCAAAGCTGCCGTTTCCATCAAACCGCGTCCGTAAAGCCAAAGTATTGATATAAAAACCAATTTGTCCCTCCAGATCAGGATGCTCACGCCCCGCAGCCGGACTACCGATCACGATATCTTCCTGGTTAGTATACCGGTAGAACAACGCGTTCAAACAGGCGATCAGCGTCATAAACAAAGTGCCCCCATTATCCTTATTGATCCGGTTCAGCTGATCCTTATTGATCCGCTCTGTAAAGCTCGCACCATTATAACTTTTTATTTTGGGTCGATCCTTAAATGTTGGCAGCTCTAAAACCGGCAGATCTCCCTGGAATTGCCTTAACCAATATTCCTTTTGCGGAAGTATTTTATCCGATGCCAGCTGGCTATTGTGCCACGCCGCGTAATCCTTATACTGTATTTTTAGTAGCAATAACTTCGCTTCATTCTTGCTGGCATATGCATTATACAAAGCCCCCAGGTCGTTACGGAAAACATCCATCGACCAGCCGTCACTGATAATGTGATGCTGCACGATCACCAGCACATATCTATCACGCTGCAACTGTATCAAATGACATCTTATCAGCGGCCCTTTTTCAAGGTCGAACCCTTCGTTGATCTCCCGGTCTACCAGTTCTTTTAATCGTAGTTCCTGTTGAGGGACACCAGTAAGATCAGTTCCTTCAAGTTTTAAAGGATACTTGTCCGGGTTCAATATCACCTGCCTCGGGCTACCATCCTTATCCTCCCGGAACACCGTCCTCAACGACTCATGACGTTCCACAAGGGCCTTAAACGCATCGGTCAAAGCATGTTTATCCAAATGGCCTTCCAACAACACACTCACGTGGATATTGTAAGCGCTTTGCATTCCCTCAAAATGGCTCAGTATCCACAACCGCTGCTGAGCCGATGATATCGCGTAGTCCTTCTGTTCTGCTACAGTTTTTATCGGTTCGTATATCTCCCTTTCCTTTTGAGCTACAATTACCGCCTGCTGCTCAATGGTGCTGCCGGAGAATAGTTCCTTCAAAGCAAGCTTTACACCCAGTTCCCGGTGAATAAACCCGACTAACTGTATCGCCTTAATACTATGGCCGCCCATATCAAAAAAGTCAGCCTTAATACTGATCTTTTCCTGGTCAATACCAAGCACCTCACTCCATATCTTCACCAGCGACTTTTCAATATCACTCACCGGCGCCACATAGGCCGATTCATCAATCCCCGTACCCTGCGGCACCGGCAATATCTTCCGGTTCACCTTGCCATTACCCGTCAATGGTATCGACTCCATTTTCACATAATAACCGGGCACCATATGCGCCGGCAGCTTCGCCTTCAGGTAATTTCTTAATTCCAATGCCTCTGCACTGCCGGTGGTATAAGCCACCAGTTCTTTTTCATTGCTGTTTACCTCCCTGGCAATCACCACCGCGGAGTTCACCTTATCATGCCTCAGTAACGCCGTCTCGATCTCCCCCAGCTCTATCCTGAAACCCCTGATCTTCACCTGGTCGTCCATTCGGCCAAGGTATTCCAGGTTGCCATCAGGCAACATTCGCCCCAGGTCACCGGCCCTATAAAGGCGTTCCCCGGCTTTATAGGGATTTTGGATAAACCGCTCCGCCGTTAATTCAGGGCGATTCAGATATCCCCTTGCCAAACCTGCCCCGCCCACACACAATTCACCAATCTCGCCCACCGGCACCAGTCGCTGAGACTCATCCAAAATATAGCAGGATAGCGTAGGTATCGGCTTGCCGATATTGGACGCACCGTTGGATATTTCCTCAAACCCGATTTCCTTAAAGGTCACATGCACCGTAGTTTCCGTGATCCCATACATGTTGATTAGTTGGGTATCACTAAATTTTTCTTTCCATCCCGATAAACGCGCAGGCTGAAGAGCCTCGCCGCCAAAGATTACATACCGCAGGTCCAGCGCGGCCTTATTATTCCGGCTTTCCGAATCGATCAGGTTATAAAATGAGGACGGTGTTTGATTTAATATGGTAACTTTCTCTTTTTCAAGTAAATTCAAAAAGGCATCAGAGTCTTGAGCCACACTTTTCGATACCACGATCACCTTACCGCCAAACAACAACGCCCCATACATTTCCCACACCGAAAAGTCGAAGCAATATGAATGGAACATAGTCCATACATCGTTCTCATTAAAATCGAACAACGGCTTGTCATTCACCAGCAGCCGCACGATGTTATAATGCTCCAATAGCACCCCCTTAGGCATACCAGTAGAGCCCGAAGTATAGATACAGTAGATCAGGTTATCAGGCTGCAATTCAACAGGATGATTTTCCCCGCTATACTCATCTTTTATCTTTAAAAATTTGTCCAGCTCCGCCTGGTCGATCAGCGCCTTACAAGCACTGTCTTTGGTCATATAATCGATACGTTCCTGTGGATAATCCGGGTCCATCGGCACGTAGGCCGCACCTGATTTAATGATCGCGATCATCACGACGATCAGCCACTCGCTGCGGTCCAGGTTTATACCGACAAGGTCATCGGGCTTTACGTTGTAAGTCTTTCGCAGGTAATCAGCCAGTTGGTTGCTGACCGTGTTTAATTCAGAATATGTAAGGGAGTTGCCTTCAAAATCGACGGCAATATGATCGGGGGTATTTTCAACCTGCTCTTCAAAAAGGTCAACGACAGTTTTATCTTTGGGGTAACCTACTGATGTATCGTTCAGCACTTCCAGCAACTCTTGTTCTTCAGCTTTGGTCAGCATAGAAAACTAAATCCTGCGTTTAATTAATAAATAGTACTTATAAATTAGTCTAAAAATAGCACTTATAATTCAAAAATAAGGCCTTATTTCTATGTATACGATCAGAATAGATGGTTGGTTAAATAAAACTGACAAATAATATCAGTGACTAACTATTTGCCTTGAACTCAAAAATCCATCTCCTGGCAAAATAAAAAAAACGCCCCAGTCAACTAAGGCGTTTTATATCTTTAAGGTAGATACCTGTTTAATGCTTGATGTTTGCCGCAGCCGCGGTATCCAAAAACCACTGCACTTCACCGTCTTTTGGTTTGATCAGTTGCGCGGGATACTCTTCAATATTAGTTTTATCCTCGATGATATGATACACTGCTTCAGCCTTGCCTGCCCCATAAACCAGGTAAGCGATATGATGCGCCTGGTTGATCAAAGGCGCGGTAAGTGTAATGCGATATACCTGTTGATCTTCCAGGTAAACTGCTTTCACAGAAGCAGTCTTGTCATGCAAAACCGGTGTGTGCGGAAACAATGATGCCGTATGTGAATTATCCCCCAATCCCAACAAAACCAAATCAAAGCGTGCATCAAAACCCGCAAAGTACAGGTTGATATCATTGGTATACTTGGCAGCTGCTTCACCCGGGGAGACCGATGTATCTATCGGGAATATCTGCCTTACACTCAGATCAAGCGTCTCTAACAAAGCCTTTTTCGCCATCAGGTAGTTACTCTGCGGATCGGTATGCGGTACATAACGTTCGTCCCCGAAAAAGAAATGCACCTTATCCCACTCTACCTTGTCTTTATACTTAGATGATGCCAGCAGTTCATATAGTTTTTTTGGCGAATTTCCACCCGATAGCGCTACAGAAAACTGCCCGTGATCGGCAATCGATGATGCAGCCGTCTTTACAAAATAGCTGGCCAAACCATTCAAAACCTCATCTTCGGTATTATAGACGTTTATCTTCATACTCATGATTTTTTGCCGTTAACCGGTATCGTAAACCAATTAAACCCATCACGGGCTATCAATGCCTCTGCGGATTCAGGCCCCCATGAGTCAGCCGAATAGTTGGGGAAGTTAAGGCTTTTCTTATTTTGCCATGTGCTTAATATCGGCATCACTAAATCCCAGGCTGCCTCCACCTGGTCGCCGCGCATAAATAGTGTCTGGTCACCAAGCATCGTATCCAGTATTAGGGTTTCGTAAGCCTCTGGTGCTTGCTGCGTATACGTGCCTTTATAGTCAAACACCATATCCACGACATTTAAAACCATATCGATACCCGGCCTCTTGGCCTGCACCTGCAAACGAATGCTCATTTCGGGCTGTATACTGATAATGAGCCTGTTCTGCTGCCAGCTTTCGGCGGCTTCCGTTGGGAATATCAAATGCGGAACATCCTTAAATTGAATAGTGATCACAGATGACGATTGGTGCATCCTTTTACCCGTACGCAGGTAGAATGGCACACCCTGCCAGCGCCAGTTATCTACAAAGAATTTAATAGCTGCAAAGGTTTCTGTATTCGATTGCGGGTCAACCTTTGGTTCATCACGATAGGCTGGAACTTCCTTGCCCTTCATCCAGCCGCTTCCATACTGGCCTCTTACAGCCGACATCCGCACATCTTCCGGGCCGAACCTGCGCATAGCCTTTAATACATCAACCTTGCGGTCGCGTACCTCGTCAGCATTAAAGCTTACCGGCGGCTCCATAGCCACGTGGCAAAGCAGTTGCAGCAGGTGATTTTGTATCATATCCCTGAGCGCGCCTGAACCGTCGTAATAGTCACCACGTTCTTCAACTCCTAATTGCTCGGTAACTGATATCTGCACGTGCTCGATAAAGTTCCGGTTCCAAAGCGGCTCCATTATAGAGTTCGCGAAGCGGAACGCCATGATATTCTGTACTGTTTCTTTACCCAAATAATGGTCTATGCGGTAGATTTGACACTCATCAAATATGCTGGATAGCAATTTATTCAACTCCAATGCTGTCTCCAGGTCATGCCCAAAAGGTTTCTCAATGACGATCCTGGTCTTTTTCTTATCCTCGGCAAGTTTGGCTTTGGCGAGATTTGATGCGATGATCGGGAACAAGTTTGGCGACACCGCCAGGTAATAGATCACATTGGATTTGGTTTTCCAATCGGCATTATGCTTGTCTATACGTTTGCCAAATTCTTTGTAGGTTTCGGCATCCTTTACATCCGATACCTGGTAGTAAACGTTTTTGGCAAATTCATCCCATTTTTCCTTAACCGCTTTTCCGCTGCGCGAAAATTGGTTAATATCGTTAAACAGGTTGGTTCTGAATTGCTCGTCAGTATATTGTGTACGACCCGTTCCTATGATGGAAAATTGTGAAGGCATCCAGCCATCTAAAAATAAATTATATAAGGCAGGGCCGATTTTTCTCGAGGTAAGATCGCCTGTACCGCCAAAGATGACGAATACGGTAGGATCTGATTTTGTGGTTGAGCTCATTTTTTAATTTTTAAGCGGCTAATAAATATAATAAAACTGGTCTTAGCTTTTTGCTGTCCATTGTGTATGGAACACGCCTTCCTTGCCGATCAGTTCGTATGTGTGTGCGCCAAAATAATCGCGTTGCGCCTGTGTCAGGTTCGATGGCATCCTTTTAGTTCGGAAAGCATCAAAATAGCTTAATGATGATGCATAAGCCGGTGCGGCAATACCAGCACCTATAGTTGCAGCCAAAACAGTTCTCGATCCCGGTACAGCCGCCTTCACCAGTTCCTCTACATGGCTATCCAATAACAGGTGCGCCAGTTTCGGATCTTTCTGGTAAGCATTAAATATATCATTCAAAAACTCTGAACGGATAATGCAGCCACCTCTCCATATTTTAGCGATATCACCCAAATGAAGATCGTATTTATATTCTTCAGATGCTTTTGACAACAAATGCATACCCTGCGCATAGCTGATGATCATATTGAAATAGAAAGCCTGTTCCAAAGCAACCAAAAACTCATTGGTATCAACATTGAGTTTTGTATCCCCGCTGCTATAGGCTTCACTTGCCTGCACACGCAGATCTTTATATTTCGAAAGGTCTCGCATAGAAACTGCCGTATCGATAGTCGGGATAGGCGCCTGCAGATCCATAGCCACCTGCGATGTCCATTTACCGGTTCCTTTGGCTTTTGCTTCATCCTTAATATCATCCAGTAACAAATGATCTGTTCCCGGGGCTTTGTAAGCGAAAATATCCTTGGTAATATCCAGCAGGAATGATTTCAGTCTGCCTTCGTTCCATTTAGTAAACACTTCG
>Ga0105237_10001796_pt1 | contig 27697 bp, 31 predicted proteins | sample KBSC24metaG_FD_81520 | JGI IMG/M metagenome (GOLD analysis project Ga0105237, IMG submission 81520) | Corn rhizosphere microbial communities from Kellogg Biological Station, Michigan, USA - KBS C2-4 metaG | ecosystem: Host-associated > Plants > Roots > Rhizosphere > Soil | place: Michigan, USA... | reverse complement strand
CACGCCCCGGTATCCTGGTGGGTATTCGCGCTATCCGGTGGTATCATCATCTGTATCGCCCTGGCAACAGTAAGCTTCCAGGCCATAAAAGCAGCCTTGATGAACCCGATAAAGAGCCTTCGCTCAGAATGAGTTTACGCTTACCTTGCTCCGAAGCTTCAGCGTAAGAGCACTGCTCCCGGGGAAGGTTTGCGAAGTGAGTGATCAGGGACTAATTGAAACTAAATAAAGTCCCTCTCTAACAGAGAGGGACTTAGGGTGAGGCTACCTGGCCATAAAACAAAGCCACCTTTGTCTTCGTTTATTAAGTATGGAAACGAATAACGACAAAAAGAAAATGGTGAAACCTGCAAGCGAGGACCCGGACAGGGAAGCATTAGGGCATCCCAACGGTCCCGGACTGCTGGAAATGCTGGCCGGCGCCGAAGAACAAAAACTTGAACCAGGTAAGAATTCTAAAAAACCACCGGAAGAGCCACATTTTCCAGTCATTTAATGCAGACGACACATCCCTCAGTCTGTGTCCTCACAGACTGTTATCCTTAATGTTGTCTGTGAGGACACAGACAACGGGGATAAAAATAGAAAAGCTGAAAAGAAATTACTCCTTTCAGCTTTTTGCTTTATCCTTTTGCCTTTCAGCTTTACTTCAAAAATTAGCAGTACTGATCAAACGCGCCCATCAGGTTATCGGCGATCATTTGTGCAGGACGGCCTTCAATCTGGTGACGCTCTATCATGTGTACCAGTTTACCATCCTTAAACAAAGCCATTGCAGGCGATGATGGAGGATAAGGCAGCATATAGTTACGTGCGGTATCAACAGCTTCTTTTTCCATACCGGCAAAAACCGTTACCAGTTTATCAGGGTGTTTATCATGGCGCGAAGCGATCTGTGCCGCAGGGCGCGCGTTGGCAGCAGCGCAGCCGCAAACCGAATTCACCATTACAAATACGGTACCTTCGCTTTCAATAGCTTGTTTCACAGCATCCGCATCTTTTAACTCTTCAAAGCCCACCTTGGTCAGATCCTGCCTCATTGGGGCAACTAAATATTCAGGGTACATCATCTCTTTTTTATGAATTTTTTGTAAAAGTAATAAATGATTAACAGTTAATTTTTCATAAGTGTAATAATAACATTTAGCTGACGAAAATCGTACAAAGAAAAATAAGAGATTGTGCCATAGAGGGTTTTTGATTTATTATCAAATTGTCGAAATATTTTGGTTTTTTATGCGTCTATTGTTTTATATTGCATTCCCCTTTTTAACTCTAACTAAGATATGAACCTAAAATTGACCAACTTTAGCACAATCATTATCGTCAACAAAAACCAGGAGCAAACACAGGCCATTAGGGTAAAAACAAAACACTTAAAAAGGATGAAACATTACCTCGTGTCGGTAATATGTGTCATCCTTGGCCTGGCGGGGATGGTGCTCTACTTAAATTCAAAAGATGGCAAGCGTGAGCAGGAAAAGCAGCAACTACTGGCTCAGATAGCATTGCTCAAAGGTAAAATACCTTCTGCAACAACTGCACCCGTGGTAACTGCGCCAACCAGCGCGTCCACTTATATACAATCTATCCAGGGTAAGCTCCAAAAAATAAATGATTATCTGCGTAAAAGAGGGCTGAAAGGCTTTTCAACCCAGTCGGTTGGTGGTAATGGAAATGCTGAAGAATCAAAGCTGAGCGATAATGATAAGTACTCACTTTACGACGAATACCTAAGCCGTCTGGTTAACAGCGTAGCGTTTACCCCAATGGGTTATCCCCGCCTGAGTTCCATCACTTCCGTGTTTGGTTATCGCAGCGATCCCTTCGATTCTGAAAATGCAGAATATCATCCGGGCATTGATTTCAAAGGTGCAAAGGGCGACCCGGTACACGTTACCGCAGATGGCAAAGTATGTTTCACTGGCTGGAAAGGCGGTTATGGCAATTGTATTATCGTACAGCATAAAAACGATTTCCAGACTTTATACGGTCACCTGTCGCATATCAATGTAAAGGATGGCCAGTCGGTAGCTACAGGCGATGTGATCGGCAAGGTAGGCTCTACGGGCCGTTCCACCGGAACGCATTTGCATTACGAAGTAAGGAAGGGCGGCAAGCCGATCAACCCGGTTAAATTTTTAACGCTGAACAATTAGGGTTAGAGATTAGTGATTGGAGAATAGAGATTAGGCATATCAAATATTAATACATCCACATAGACTATGGCCATGTTTAAGAAGAATAAAGTGGAACTGGATCAGCAGGCGATCTCGACCTTTTTGAGTGAGGGTTGCGTGATCGACGGGAATGTCAAGGCGCCGGCATTTGTCCGGATCGAGGGGCAGATTACCGGAGATGTGACTGTTGATGAAGGGCTGATCTTAGGTGAAAAGGGAATAATAACAGGAAACATAGTCACCAAAGAAATGATCGTTTATGGCACGGTAAAGGGCCATATCAATTGCCATTCATTGGATATCAGGAGCACTGGTAAGATTACCGGCGACGTAAAAACGCAGGTTTTGCAGGTGGAGACCGGCGGCTCACATAACGGCAAGCTTTCCATGTCGACAGAAAGCAATAATACCAAACGCGAGAAGGAAAAGCACGAAGTTGCAACCGCCTGATTTCATTAAAATATTTCTATTACTTACCTTTGCATTTCAAAACCAGGAAATGCTATGTCGACATCAGTAGAAACCACCTACACTAAATACAAAGTAAAAGATCTGTCATTGGCCGAATGGGGCCGCAAAGAGATCGGCCTTGCCGAAGCGGAAATGCCCGGCTTGATGGCTTTACGCGCCGAGTTTGGCGAATCAAAACCATTAAAAGGCGCGCGCATTGCGGGCTGCCTGCACATGACCATCCAAACTGCCGTCTTAATTGAAACTTTACAGGCTTTAGGTGCTGAAGTTACCTGGTCGTCATGTAACATATTTTCGACCCAGGATCATGCAGCTTCAGCTATCGCTGCTGCCGGAACTTCCGTTTATGCCTGGAAGGGTATGAACGCCGAAGAGTTTGACTGGTGCATTGAGCAAACTTTATATTTTGGCGAGGATCGTAAACCGTTGAACATGATCTTAGATGATGGCGGCGATCTGACCAACATGGTATTGGATAAATACCCTGAGCTAGTAGCCGGTATCAAAGGTTTATCAGAAGAAACCACTACCGGTGTACACCGTTTGTACGACCGTGTAAAGGCCGGCACTTTGCCAATGCCTGCGATCAATGTGAACGACTCGGTTACCAAATCGAAATTTGATAATAAATACGGCTGCCGCGAATCATTGGTTGACGCCATCCGCCGCGCTACCGACGTAATGATGGCCGGTAAAGTGGGTGTTGTTTGCGGTTATGGCGACGTAGGTAAAGGCTCTGCTGATTCCTTACGTAACGCCGGTGTTCGTGTTATTGTAACTGAGATCGACCCGATATGTGCATTGCAGGCAGCAATGGAAGGCTTTGAAGTGAAGAAACTTTCTACCGCCATCGCTGAGGCAGACATCGTAGTTACCGCTACAGGCAATAAAAACATCGTGCGCGAAAAACATTTCCGTGCATTGAAGGATAAAGCTATTGTTTGTAACATCGGCCACTTCGACAACGAGATCGATATGGCCTGGTTGAACGAAACTTATGGCAACACCAAAATTGAAATTAAGCCGCAGGTGGACAAATACACCATTAACGGTAAGGACGTAATTGTATTGGCAGAAGGCCGCCTGGTAAACCTGGGTTGTGCCACAGGCCACCCAAGCTTCGTAATGTCGAACTCATTCACCAACCAGACTTTAGCTCAACTGGAGCTTTGGCTGCACAGCGACCAATACGAAAACCTGGTATACACCCTGCCAAAACACCTGGACGAAAAAGTTGCCCGTTTGCACTTAGCCAAAATCGGTGTTGAACTGGAAGTGCTGGATACTGACCAGGCTGAATATATCGGTGTGCCGGTTGAAGGGCCGTTTAAGCCGGAGTATTACAGGTATTAAATCTTCAGTTCTAAGTCTGAAGTCAAAAATATTAGAGGGCATGGTTTTAGGACCATGCCCTTTGTATATAAAAGATTTACGAAGTTTTTAAAACTTCGTAAATCTTATAACCCATCTAACTAATCACCGCAATACACTCCACCGATATCAATATCCCACCGGGGAAAGGCATTACCTGCGGTGCGCTGCGTGCAGGCGGATTGTCGGGAAAGAAATGACTGTAAACTTTGTTGATGATAGAAAAATCGGGGTCGGCGCCGCTCACCATAAATATAGTCGTCTTCACAATTTTGTCCAGGCTGCTGCCTGCTTCTTCTACAATGATCTGGAGGTTTCGGAACGCCTGCCATGCCTGCTCCTCAAAGCTTTCGCCAATCAATTTACCTGTTTCCGGATCCATCCCGGCAGTGCCTGATACATAAACTACATTGCCGGCAATTACAGCCTGTGGAATAAAAGGATTAAGACGCGGGATTTTTGGGGTATTGAAACTCGTTTTTGAAGCCATAGGTTAAGATTATTAATGCATTGTAAATATAATAATTACATCACTTATAGTAATCGGTGTGATTCCTTCACCAGCGCATAAACCCTCGGTGTAAGCTCATTTAAAGAAGTAAGCCGGATATGATTCTGATAGCGTTTTGCGTAAAAGATGCTTTTGAAAATAAATCGTTCTTCCGGCTTCTTTTCCGAGTAGAATTTAAGATCGAGCCATTTCTTCATCGGCCGTATCACAAAGAAAGTTTGCTTATGAACAAACACGATACAGTTTTTAGAACAGCTTACGGTTACGCCATCCCAATCAGAAACCTCGGCAAGCAGCTTGTCGAATGCTAAAACCAGTTCTTCGCTCTGGTCTTTCAGTAACTCATCCACACTTACCTTAATGCAATAATGCATTTGGTTGGGTTTCTTTAGCTCACGCTCGCATATCGGGCAGGTCCAGCTCATGATATCAATTAAAGCTGGATTTCTGCTTGATCGGGTTGTCCATCATAATGGCGTGGATCTGTTTGGAACTACTCAGGATGATTTGCGGCTTGCCATTTTCTCGGGTGACCTTACCGGTTACGCATACGTCTTTCCCTTTAAAATCTAATTCCGGTTTACCTCTAAAATTCTTGCGGTCGCTGCTTTTGATCACCGCAGTAAGGAACTGATCCGGGGAATCTCCGCCGAGGTATAAAATGATGTCACCCTTGTCAGTTTTCGTGCTGAAGACTTTATCACAAGTGGTAATCTTTTTGCCGGTGTATTTGGCAGCATCCTTGACCGGGATAATGGTTTGGGCCGATACTTTGAATACCGACAGGATTACGATTGCAGAAATAATGAACAGGTTTTTCATGACATAAAGTTATATACTAAAACGAAAATGCGAGGTTAAAGATTGTTAAATGGTGCTTTTAGAACATTACAAACTGCTGTTTCAGCTGTTTCAAAGTGTTTCACTTTTTTGGTGAAACAGTGAAAAAGTTGTCTTTTTTAACAATTAAAAACTGACAGTCAGCTACTTATAAGAAAAATTTGCCCATTTCGAGGTGTTTCACCTGAAACAGCAAAAATGAAGGTTTTGTGCTGTTCAAAGATTTCAATTTTGATCTTCAAACTCTTCATCTACGCTCTCACTAAGATCATATAGCAGCCATTGTTTGCTTGCTATTTGCCTGGTTTTTGATTGCAGCAATTTTATAAAATCCTCCACACCCACTGGCTCATTCCCATTGCCATGGATCAGCACGATACTGCCCGCCTCAGGCTGCTGCCCCTTGGCCAGCCAGGCATCCGAACCAATTGGGATCAACCCGAAATCCGTTATCTTATAAACCAATTGCTGGTCCGACACCAGTCCCGGGAACCGGAAGAACACCGACGGCGTCAGCCCGTTTTTCAGCATCAGCTTTTCAGTCTCCAGCACTTCGTAATTAATATCCGTGCCGGGCTCTAATAAAAAATTCATTTTAAGGGGGGCGCTTTTGCTGACGCGATGCGTGTAAGAATGGTTGACCCAAGTGATGCGGATCTCGCCGCTGTCGCGCAGCTTTTTCAGCCATTGTATATCCTGCGGATGTTGTTTCATCCAAACACCACTCACTGAAAGTGCTATAGGCGCGGGCTTTTCCACCTTTTTAAATTCGGTTATCATCGTGGTGAATATGCGCTTGTCCAACGGTTTGTGTGAGGGACAAAGGTCAGCCGTCAGACTGATGCCGGTTTCAGTAGGCATACCGCGCTCAATCCCGGCATCCTGTATCGACACCGATTGTGTTTCGGCCTTGCTGATGGCTTTTTCATAAGGAGTCTTTTTGAAGAACGTTCGCGTTTCGGCCAGGGTCATCACCTTCACCTGGTAAAAGCTACTTTCATTTACCTTGGTTTGCAGCGTATGGGGATTCACCATCAAAAAATAACTCTTACCGCGGTTCTCAAAGCAGCGCATAATGAGCCAGTCCTGCGGGTAATTGTGAGCCCAGCCATAGTAAACCCGGTAATTGGTGATATTTAGGAAATTCTGCTGGGCATAGCTGGTCAGCGCCGATGTGCAGATCAGCAAAGTGAATAACAAGTGTTTAGGCGACATTTTCATATTGAGTTCACAAATAAACGAATCATAAAATTGTTTGAGATGTTAAACAAGTAATAATGATATTTACCACCTGTAAATACTTGCTGAAAAATGACCCGTCTGTCCGTCAATATTAATAAAATTGCCACCCTGCGTAATTCGCGCGGCGGAAATAATCCCGATCTTATACAAGTTGCCAAAGATTGCGAGCGCTTCGGTGCGCAGGGCATCACCGTGCATCCGCGACCTGATGAAAGGCATATTCGCTATAACGATGTTTTTGAGCTGAAAAAGATCGTCACCACCGAGTTTAATATCGAGGGTAACTGCCAGGAGCAAAAATTTATCGACCTGGTATTAGCCAATAAACCCGAACAGGTAACGCTGGTGCCCGACGTATTAGGCCAGATCACATCCAACCACGGCTGGGATACCATTAAAAATCAGCAATATCTTAAGGATACTATCCGGATTTTTAAAGATGCCGGGATACGGGTTTCCATATTTGTTGACCCCGTAGTAGAGATGGTAGAAGCAGCCGCCACCACGGGCACCGACCGTATCGAACTATACACTGAAGCCTATGCCCATCATTATCAGCAGGGTAAAGAACAGGCGATAGCGCCTTATGTCAAAGCTGCGGAAACTGCGCACAAAGTCGGTTTGGGTATCAATGCCGGGCACGATCTTGACCTGAACAATTTAAAATATTTTGCTCAAAATATCCCCGGTCTTGATGAAGTGAGTATTGGCCATGCTTTGATCTCAGATGCTTTGTATTATGGCTTGGAGAATACGATCCAAATGTATTTACGGCAATTAGTTTAACGGATAATGGTGTTGATAAAATCTGTGTAAAACCATTGTCACTATCAGGTTACCCGATTGTTACTCAATGCCTAAAATTGTACCTTTGTGCAAAATTTAGAGGGACATCGAATTTCATGGAGTTGAACACAGATTATCAGGAGAAATTTCAGTACAGGCATATTGCTCCAAACGCGGCCGACACGGCTCAAATGTTAAAAACGGTGGGTGCGGATTCACTCGATGATTTAATATCGCAAACCATTCCGGCCAGCATCAGGCTAAAAAAACCGCTTCACCTGCCACCTGCAAAAAGTGAGTTCGACTACCTGAACACCCTGAAGCAAACCGCATCAAAAAACAAGGTATTTAAATCGTATATCGGCCAGGGGTATTATGATGTGATTGTGCCGGGAGTTATCCAGCGCAACATATTGGAAAACCCCGGATGGTACACGCAATACACGCCTTACCAGGCCGAGATAGCCCAGGGCCGCTTACAAGCCTTGCTGAATTTCCAGACCATGGTGATCGACTTGACCGGAATGGAAATTGCCAACGCATCCTTATTGGACGAAGGCACTGCCGCTGCAGAGGCGATGTTTATGCAATACAGCCTGCGGAAAAATGCAAACGCGAAAGTGTTTTTTGTGTCGGACGAAGTGTTCCCCCAAACGATTGATATTTTAAGGACAAGATCAGCTCCTTACGGAATAGAGATTTTGATTGGCGACCATCAGACCGTTGAGCTGAACGATAATATGTTTGGTGCCATCGTTCAATATCCTGCCGGCAGCGGTGAAGTATATGACTATACTGATTTTGCTGCGAAGGCTCACGAAAAAGGGATTAAACTAACTGTAGTTGCCGACATTATGAGCCTGGCCTTGTTAACTCCTCCCGGAGAATGGGGTGCTGATATTGTAGTTGGCTCAACCCAGCGTTTCGGTGTGCCGATGGGTTTTGGTGGCCCGCACGCTGCTTTTTTTGCTACCAAAGAAGAATATAAAAGGTCGATACCGGGCCGTATCATCGGTGTGACTATCGACAGCGCAGGTAATTATGCATTACGCATGGCCCTGCAAACCCGCGAGCAGCATATTCGCAGGGATAAGGCTACCTCAAATATTTGTACTGCGCAGGCATTACTGGCTATTATGGCCGGTATGTATGCCGTGTATCATGGCCCGCAAGGGGTTAAACTGATTGCAGAAAGGATACATGGTTTATCCATATTACTCTCTCAGTCATTAGAACAGTTGGGCCATAAGCAACTGAATAAGGTTTATTTCGATACACTGAAATTTGATTTGGGCGAACTGGTTGGCCCGCTGCATGCCGAGGCACTTAATAACGAAATGAACTTCCACTATAATGGTTCTGAAGTTACCATTTCGATAGATGAGACCACCTCGCCCGAGGACATCAAAACCATGGTTCGCTTTTTTGCCAAAGTAAAAGGCAAAACACTAAGCGACGTGAATTTTGATGAGCTGAAGGCAAATATTCAAACCGTTATTCCGGCTGATCTGCAACGCAAATCAGCCTATTTAACTCATGCTTTGTTCAATACGCACCATTCCGAACATGAGATGCTGCGTTACATCAAATCATTGGAGGCTAAAGATCTTTCTCTTTGCCATTCCATGATCGCTTTGGGTTCATGTACCATGAAACTGAATGCCACTACCGAAATGGTACCGGTTACCTGGGCCGAATTCAGCAAGATGCACCCATTTGCCCCTGCCGACCAGGTAGGAGGTTATATGCAACTATTTGATGAACTGAATAACTGGCTGTGCGAGATCACGGGTTTTGCCGCGATGAGCCTGCAGCCAAATGCCGGTGCACAAGGCGAATATGCCGGGCTTATGGTGATCCGTGCCTATCATACCGACAGAGGCGAAGGCTACCGTAATATAGCGCTGATTCCTTCATCCGCGCACGGAACTAACCCGGCGTCTGCGGCGATGGCCGGGATGAAGATCGTGGTGGTGAAATGTGACGAGAACGGCAACATTGACGTAGCTGACCTTAGAGAAAAAGCAGAACAGCATAAAAACGACCTCTCCTGCCTGATGGTAACTTATCCGTCAACCCATGGTGTTTTTGAAGAAGCGATCATCGAGGTTTGCGAGATCATTCACCAGAATGGCGGCCAGGTTTATATGGACGGCGCCAACATGAATGCCCAGGTTGGCCTGACCAGCCCGGCTAACATCGGCGCTGATGTTTGCCACCTGAATCTGCATAAAACATTCTGCATCCCGCACGGCGGTGGCGGTCCCGGAATGGGCCCTATCGGCGTTGCCAAGCACTTAGCGCCTTACCTTCCCGGACATGCAGTGGTTGACATCGAAAGAGGAAAATCGATCCATGCGGTATCATCAGCACCATGGGGTTCAGCTTCAATATTGATCATTTCCCATGCGTACATCGCAATGATGGGCGGCGAGGGTTTAACTGATGCTACACGCTATGCGATACTGAATGCCAATTATATCAACACCCGTTTGAAACATCATTACCCAGTGTTATATCTTGGTAAAAACGGACGCTGTGCACATGAAATGATATTGGATTGCCGCGCGTTCAAGAACTTCGGCATTGAGGTAACCGACATCGCCAAACGTTTAATGGACTATGGTTTCCACGCGCCGACTGTCTCTTTCCCGGTAGCAGGTACGGTAATGGTTGAGCCTACGGAATCAGAGCCTAAGCACGAACTGGATCGTTTTTGCGACGCCATGATCTCTATTCGTCATGAAATCGATAATGTTGAAAAGGGATTGTACGATAAACTGGATAATCCACTGAAAAATGCACCGCACACCGCGGCTGTGATCACGGCTAACGAATGGGAGCATCCGTACACCCGCCAAAAGGCGGCCTTCCCACTTCCCTATGTGGCATCGTTTAAATTCTGGCCATCTGTTGGCAGAGTAAACGATACTTACGGCGACAGAACGTTGATATGCAGCTGCCCGCCATTAACAGATTATGAGTTTGAAGAAAGCGAAGTAACAACGCCCGAATTTGGTACGTAATAAATAAAAGTTAAATAATTTAAGGCTCCTTATAGGAGCCTTTTTTTTGACTTATTGGCAAATTAACATATTAAATGATATTTGGAACTTATGCATTTAAAACATTATCTTACATTCACCGTTTAATTATTCCTAATAGCTCTAAAGCTGGCAGGAAAATGTTAAACTATAGGTTAAATAAAAATGGCTTTTTTTATTTTTACCTATAATACAACAAAACCTTTTGAATTTAGCTACCGTATAAAGCATATATGAATAATAACGGCACTGTAAGTATTTTGCTTGTTGATGATGATGAGATAAACAATTTTATCTCGATCAAATTGATTAAGAAAGCCCTGGTAAATACAGATATCATGGCCTGCCTGCACGGCAAGTATGCGATTGATCTGCTTTTGGACATACAACGCAATGATCCTGAGAAATTACCGGATTATATTTTGCTGGATATCAACATGCCGATCATGAATGGTTGGGAATTCCTTGATGAATATACCCGCCTGAACATTGATCCATCGGGTAAATGCAAGGTTTATATTATATCGTCATCTGTTTTCAGTAACGATATCAATAAAGCGCGCTCGTATCCACTGGTAAAAGATTTCGTATCAAAACCGTTAAACGTTGAAAAGATAAAAGAGCTTTTTGAAGTCGAGAAACACGCTTGACTGCAAGTCCGTTAAAAATATAATCACCTACACCTTATCAACCCTCCTTTAAGCCTGCTTTTAAACAGGCGTCACTGTAAAATGCTCATCCGAATAGCTAACCTTACCCACTGGGTTCGATTTGGCATGATAAAACAAACAGGTATAATTTTCTTCCGCCGCTTTTTTACCGTATTCATCCCGTAGTTGCATCGATTTTCGTCCGTCGAAATCATATTTCGCTATAAACTTACGGATCAGTTGTTCCGGCTCCGGCAACTCATCACCCCCAAAAAAACATTTGTCGCCATTATCGTCCAGCCAAAAAACCTGGTGAAAAGGGCAATGTCCACCCGATAGTTCATATTTGATACCCGGTTTAAACTCGCCCGAATTTTCCACAAAGGTGATTTGTACGGAATCCTTCAGCGCCTCAAATATCTCCTTGTGATAGGATGATGATTTACCCGAAATAGCTGTATCCCATTCGCCGCGCTGAATCACGTGTTCCGCGTGGGGAAAACTGGGTTCCAGCCCGCCATTTCGTTCCACCACTAAACCACCAGAATGATCGTAATGCAGGTGCGACATTAGTACAAGTGTTACCTCATCAGGATCGAAACCCACATTGCGGATATGCTGGTGAAGGATCAACTCATCACGGGTATCTTTATAGCCCAGCCCGGTATCGAATACGATAAGTTCGGTGCTGGTCTTTACTAGAAAAGGATTAACATGTATAAATAACGAGCCCGGGCGTTCCCTGTAGTTATCAGTTTGAGGATCAAAGGGAATAAATTTTTTAGAAGAATCAACCGAATACGACCCTTCACCCAGTGCGAAAATCTCCATAGTGTTTTTTATGTGCAAATGTGCGTATATGCAAATGTGCAGATGGCAGAAGCCCGCTTATACGCAGGCAACTAATTTGCACCTCACCTCATCTGCATAGCTGCACATTTCCTATCTTTACTGTTTTAAGCAACAAAGATATGAATAAACGGTGGGCAGTAAGGGATAAGCCGGATAATGAGGATGTCAAAAAACTGGCTGATGAACTGACCATTGATACCGTTTTAAGTACGCTGCTTATTCACCGGGGTATCAAAAATTATGAGGACGCCCGCTATTTCTTCAGGCCCGACCTGCGGCACCTGCATGATCCCTTCCTGATGACGGATATGGAAAAAGCCATTGAACGTATCGAAACCGCGATAGCCACCGACGAAAAAATATTAATTTATGGCGATTACGATGTGGATGGCACAACCGCCGTATCCCTGGTTTATAGTTTCTTCAGTAAGTTATATTCCAATATCGCCTATTATATCCCCGACCGTTACCTCGAAGGATATGGAATATCGACACAGGGCATTGATTATGCTGTTGAACATGGCTATGGTTTGATCATAGCGCTCGACTGCGGAATCAAGTCCGTTGACAAGATCGCTTATGCCAATACCAAAGGGGTTGATTTTATTATTTGCGACCATCACCTGCCTGGTAACGAACTGCCCGACGCGGTTGCAGTGCTCGACCCCAAAAGAAAGGATTGTGAATACCCTTATAAAGAACTTTCGGGCTGCGGAATAGGGTTTAAACTGATACAGGCTTATGCCGAAAAGAACAACATCCCGGAGGAAGAAGTAAACTGTTACCTCGACCTGGTGGCGATTAGCATTGCCTGCGATATCGTGCACATAACCGGCGAGAATCGCGTGCTGGCCTATTTCGGATTGCAAAAAATAAACACTGCCCCCTGTATCGGGGTAAAAACTTTGATGGAACTGGCCGGCAAATCGGTCAATTTAACTATCTCGGATGTTGTTTTCACCCTTGGCCCTCGTATCAATGCCGCAGGGCGAATCGACGATGCCAAACATGCGGTAGAGTTACTCATCGCCTGCCATGAGGACGCGGCAAAGGAGAAGGGCATGCTCATCAATGTTAAAAACACGGAGCGTAAAGGTCACGACCTGTCCATCACCGACGAGGCTTTAAGCATGATCGAGAATGATGCGGTAATGATCGGTCGCAAATCGACTGTGGTATATAATGAGCAATGGCACAAGGGGGTTATTGGTATTGTGGCCTCACGCCTGACAGAAAAATATTACCGTCCAACTATCGTGTTGACAAGATCAAACGGCCATGTTGCAGGCTCAGCAAGGTCGGTTTTAGGATACGATCTGTATGAGGCTTTGTGCGAATGTAAAGATCTGCTTATCCAGTTTGGTGGGCATAAATATGCCGCAGGCCTGACTATGCATCCCGAAAACGTAGAAGCCTTTGTTGACCGCTTTGAGGAAGTGGTAAGCGCAACTATAACCGATGAACAATTGATACAGCAGATAACAATTGATGCTGAATTGGAGTTAAAGCAGATAGAGCCAAAATTTTTCAGAATACTGAACCAATTTTCGCCGTTCGGCCCGGAGAATATGTCGCCGGTTTTTATCAGCAGGAATGTGTATGTTAGCGGATATGCCGGATTGGTTGGCGAAAACCATTTGAAAATGATGGTAATGCAGGAGGGATCAGCCGCGTTTGAGTGCATTGCTTTTAACCAGGGTATTCAATTAACTGATGTAAGCGATGGGCGACCATTTGATATTTGTTACAGTGTTGAAGAAAATATCTGGCGGGAAAAACGTTCTATACAGTTGAATGTAAAAGGGATAAGGTTTGGTGATCAGTGATTAATAAATTATAATTAAATTCAAGGAAATCCATGAATCCTACGAATCATGGTTCAGACAAATGATATTAAGAGCAGAAAACCTCGTAAAAAAATATAAGCAGCGTGCCGTGGTGAACCATGTATCGTTCAATGTGTCACAGGGCGAAATCGTGGGTTTGTTGGGCCCAAATGGTGCGGGTAAAACCACATCATTTTATATGATCGTGGGCCTGATCAAACCAAATGAAGGCACCATCTACCTGGATGATGAAAATATTACAGGTGACCCGATGTATCGTCGTGCGCAAAAAGGTATAGGTTATTTAGCCCAGGAAGCATCAGTATTTCGCAAATTGTCGGTTGAGGATAATATAAAAGCGGTGCTCGAGATGGGTACCATGAGCAAGGAAAAGCAGCGGGATAAATTGGAAGAGCTGATCGGCGAGTTCAGTTTGCAGAAGGTGAGAAAAAACCGAGGCGACCTGCTTTCTGGCGGTGAGCGCAGGCGTACCGAAATTGCAAGGGCATTAGCAGCCGAACCCAATTTTATATTACTGGATGAACCCTTTGCCGGAGTCGACCCGATAGCGGTAGAAGAGATACAGGCGATGGTAGCCAAGTTGAAACATCGCAATATCGGCATATTGATAACAGACCACAATGTGCAGGAAACCCTATCGATAACCGACCGGGCGTACCTGCTTTTTGAAGGGAAAATATTAGAATCAGGCGTGCCTGAGGTATTGGCGGAGAACGAAATGGTGCGGAAGGTTTACCTGGGTGCCAACTTTGTATTGAAAAGAAAGACTTTTGTTTAGTCATTTGTCACCGGTCATCAGTCATTAGGGAAGCCAAAATGACCAATGACAGCTCAGCGAAATGACTAATGACCAATTATCAAGAATAGCCCATGCCAATTATTAACTCTGTAGTTACCTGGTTCATCAAGAAGCGTATCCACCAGATAGAGCTTTTTATGAAGTACCCCAACGAAGTGCAGGAAGAGTGGTTTGAGCAATTGATAACTGGTGCCGAAAGCACCGAATGGGGAAAAAAATACCAATACAAAAGCATCGAAAACCTTAACCAGTTTAAGGAGCGGGTGCCCATACAAACCTATGATACCCTGAAGCCTTATATCGAAAGGATGTTGAAGGGCGAACAAAATGTGCTATGGCGATCGGAGATCAAATGGTTTGCCAAATCATCCGGCACCACCAGCGACCGTAGTAAATTTATACCGGTAAGCGAGGAGTCATTGGAAGAATGTCACTTTAAGGGTGGCAAGGACATGCTTACCCTCTACTTTAACAACCGGCCCAACGCAAGGATATTTACGGGTAAGGCATTGACCTTAGGAGGCAGTCACCAGGTGAGCCAGTTGAGTGCAGATACCTTTTTTGGCGACCTGTCAGCCGTGATCATGAAAAACCTGCCGATATGGGCGGAGTTTTACCGCACGCCACACCTGGATATCGCCTTGCTGGATAACTTCGAGGAGAAGATCGAGAAGATGGCGAATATTACCAAGGATGTCAATGTAACCTGTATCAGCGGTGTACCCACCTGGAATATTTTGCTTTTTAAACGTATACTGGAAATAACCGGCAAAAAAAACCTGCTGGAAGTTTGGCCCAACCTGGAGCTTTATTTTCATGGCGCGGTTAACTTTACCCCTTACCGTGAGCAATTTAAAAAGCTGATCCCTAAAGATGATATGCATTACCTGGAAACCTATAATGCATCCGAAGGCTTCTTCGGGATACAGGACCAGGAAGATCATGGCGATATGCTCCTGATGCTGGACTATGGCATTTTCTACGAGTTTTTGCCGCTGGAAAACCTGCATGACGACGATCCCAAAACATTAACATTGGACGAGGTGGAGCTGGATAAAAACTACGCACTTATTATCAGCACCAATGCCGGACTTTGGCGGTACATGATAGGCGATACCATTCGTTTTTCCTCGCTGGCACCTTATCGCATACAGATTACTGGCCGCACAAAACACTTTATCAATGCCTTCGGCGAGGAGCTAATCATTGACAATGCCGAACGAGCCCTCGCCGAAGCCTGTAGTCAAACCGGGGCCATCATCAGGGAATACACTGCCGCCCCTATTTACTTTAATGGCGACCAATGCGGCGCACACGAATGGATCATCGAGTTTGAGCAAAAACCACCGGAGTTTGAGCGTTTCATCGACCTGCTGGACGAAACCCTACGCCGCATCAATTCCGACTACGACGCCAAGCGCTTTAAGGACATGGCCCTGCGCCGCCCCATCGTACACAAAGCCCCGCAAGGCACCTTTTTTAACTGGATGAAGGAAAAAGGCAAGTTGGGTGGCCAGCATAAAGTACCACGCCTGGCGAATGACCGGGAGTATATTGATTCGATACTTTTGATGGCGGAGTTAGTGGGATAACGATTTAAGTTTAACTCTATTGGGAACGGAATGTGGGGCAATATTGAATTCAATTTTGGTTAATCAGTCTTAAAGTGAATTCAAGTTGGGTGTCGACATTATTGATCAGATCCTTTACTTTTGGTTCTACAGTATATTCTGGTATTACACCACGTCCCTTTGAATACTTTACAGCTAATTGCGTTTTAATCAATGGGATCTCAATTCTTATTTTTGAATTTGGCAATATCAGGATAGGTATATTAAGGGAGGTTGGCCCCTCCATGGCGCTACCTGTTTCTTCGCCTATGAATATTGCACGGTTACTATTCCTTAGGATACTTGATAAAATACCTGCTGCTGAACCCGTTGCCCCACTGGTTAAAACGTATAATGTTCCTTTAAAATAATTGGGTTTAGGTTGAGTATCCGTATATCCGGCAATGGTTGATTCATACTTGCTTTTTAAACGATATTTTCCAGAAGCTGTGCGATATAATAATGTGTCTATGAAAAACGCATTTTCCGTGCTTTCAAAATATTTAACCGTAGATGGGAATCCGCTGTAAGCCACCTCGATGTAATCAAATACCCGGAACGGTTTATTCATCAAATAAGATAATAAAAGCAAATAGGAGTTATCGCCACCCTCACAACGCCTTAGATCAAGTATTAAATTGGGTGTTTTATTACTATCGAGCCGCTTAAAGGTATCTTCGAACAGGTTATCAAAATCCTGTTTATATGATTCCCGGTACGAGGAATGAAATGAACTGATATCTAAGTAAGCGACATCCTTATTTATTAATTTAAAAGACAGCGGCAATTCATGCGGGTTCCTTTTCCAATAGAATGCTGTGTATTCCTGATAGCTTAAGGAGTTACAGGTGACTTTTATTATTTTGCCGTTTCCCCTTCTGATTTTCAACGTAACCTGATCCTGTAAATCGTAGAAAAAAGGATAATTCAGGTCGAATAGATTTTCATTTTGCGTTGGAGAAAAATCTTCTAAGTGGCGGTACAAAAAGGTATTTATATATCCATCCCGATGCAGATATTGGATAAGCTTTTGAATGCTCACTTTGGTTTTAACCCCATTAATTGAAAGAATCTCATCCCCGGCCTTTAATTGTAAAGTTGTACTTCTATAAACGTACATGCTGTTGTTGATCACTTTAAAGTTAAAAGGCAAAAATCTTGTTCGCTGCTTATACACCTCATTATAATAATTATTGGATGGGGTAGAAATGATATGTTCATCTTTCATTTTGGCTGCAGTAAAAGCAATTATCGGATAAAATTGCTTTTCTGACAATGAGGTATGTAATCGGTTTAGTTGGTTTTTAAAAAAGATATCCAGGTCGGCTTTTGTATTATACCGGTAAGTGCTGGGATAAGCTTCGCGCAATGTTTTTATAAGAATGTTGTAATCCTCTTGTAATTGCCCGGGCGTAAATAGTCTATAGTTTCCTACACTATTGTTTTTTTGAGCAGTTGATCGAATAGAATAAGATCCCAGGAATACCAGCAAGACAACGGGTAATAGTCTTTTCATAAATCAAAATGATTTGCAGGTCCCAATTTTAATTTAGTTATTGAATGAAGATGATATCTGAGTTAAAAAGGTTGCATGGCGTTCTTAAATTGTTGTTTTTTTAATCGTCCCTTTCAACACTGCCCCGCAAACTTTAAAACCCGATTTTAACAACGTGGCTTTAGACGCCTTATTATTGTTATTGCACCGGGCGGCAGGAACTCTTTCCATTTTATAAATTTCTTTTTTCAATTCCTGGATGATCAGGCTGCCCAAGCCTTTTCGGCGGAAAGGTTCTTTCACTTCCATATAGATATCTGCATAGGGCTTATTATAATTCAGCATAAAACCACCTGTAGCCACAATTTCGTCACCCAGTTTTAAAAAGTAGCCATCCGCTTCGTGGTGGTTGGTAATCGCCGATTCTTCCCTGCCAAAGATCACCCGTGGAACGGAAAGATCGGGTTGAAGGCCATCTTCAAAAAGCACAGCTTCAACATTAATATTTTGTGCATACTCATACAGCATGGAGCATAGCAATTTGTCATTGCTCTGGCATTCGATGATCGTCGCGCCGGTTTTGTCGAAGAGTTCTTCAAAAAACCGGTTAGCCAAATTCCTGAAGCGTTCCGTTAAATAGAACTCAAAAATAGCATCCCTGTCTTCTCTCTTATCCGCACCCCACACCGCACCATACCCCGCTTTTTCGCCATCAACAAGGAACAACCAGGTATCCGCCCATCCATACAGATGGCACTTATTATAAATAAACTGGAAGTTACTTTCCTGCAAAAATAAAGCGCGCAATTCCAGGATCGATTCAAGCCCGGTTCTGATCACTTTTACTTCCATGCAAAAGATATTCTTAAGGTTGCGCTACAACTTCTTCTTCATACAAACACTCGTCGGCATGCCAAGATATTGCCCGTAATTTGGAGTGATCGTGTACCCTGCCTTTTCATAAAGTGCAATGGCTTCGAGTTGCTTATTGCCGGTTTCCAGTATAGCTGCCGAATAGCCATCTTCTTTGGCCCATATCTCCAATTCGCCCAGGATATTAAAAGCAATACCCTGCCCACGCTCGGATTGCTTAACAAACAACCTTTTGATCTCAACTGTATCGGCGTCAAATTTCTTAAAGCAACCGCAGCCGGCCGGGATGTCGTTCACATAAGCAATTACAACCGTATCCAAGTTTTGCACGTGGTTATACCGCTCATATACGGATTGAATGTCACCATAAGTCTCCCGCAGCTCCAGGTTCAGTTGGGTGATCAATTGCGGAAAATCCGGGTCGCTGGCCTCGGTTCGTTTTATCGTGATGCTTTTAGGGGTTGGCATAATGATCTATTTATGCCTAAAGTTAACCATCAAAACTTAAAGTCTTGAATTATAGGATAAATTTTGATACCATTTATTTCTTTTTGATCACGCTCACCTCACCGCTGGTTTCCATATATACCTGGTCGGCATCATCCAGCGAGCCGATATTGGCTTTAAGCCGCAGGTCGCCTTTTAGCTCATCTTCGCAAATGAGGCTGGTTGATAAATTTCCCCTATCCAATTTGCCATTTTTATACAAGGGTATACTGGCTCCTTCAAGTAAGTGCCTTACGGTTTCGCTGCGAATGCTCACCCAGGCGAGGCCCCGGTGAATCAGTACTAAAGCCAGGCTGCAGGCCACAGTTGGCACAAAATCTGAGGCCCCAACCACGGCGCGGCTCAGTATTGCACCTAAAATAATGGTGACGGTATTATCAAAGGCAGTTTTTTTACCAAACGTTCGCCTGCCGCTGATACGGAGCATAATCAATGCGATGAAGTAGATCACGATCGCGCGATCACACATTTGCAGGGTGGAAAGATCTTTCCCCTCGCCAAAAATCTGGTATAAGAGTTTCATAATCAATAAAAACAATTCACAGCGAATTGGTTTTAAATTATGTGCTTGCTATGAGCCGATCTTTGCAAAGGAAGCCGGCGCTGCAAAAACGCGGGAGAAAATTTCCCGAAGCTTGTCCCATAAAGTGTGATGTATCTCCGGGCTGCTATAGGGTGAGTCTTTTTGCTCATTAGATGGTGTTCCTGTATTGCCAGCATCGTCTGTCATAAAATTCTCCATGATCACTTTTTCGCGAATATCCGGCACCCGGTTCACTATTTCATCCAGTTCCGTCAACTCCTTAAACGTAGCCTTGCCCGATTTTTGTCGTTTGATCAGGGCATAATAACGGTCCTCTGAGTAGGTTCGCCGTTCAAGTGGTTTGCGATTATGAAACATATTTTTGATACTCTTTTGAATTTACCACAAAGCCAATGCCGATTATATAACTATTTAATTATCAATAGTTTATGACCTGATGTGATTTTAAATTGCATGATTACGATACAGCAATTGTTCGTTTTCGTACGGGGAGTATCAGAAAAATCCGCTCCCACCTGTAGCATTAGGGCAATTAGCAGCGTAATATCTAAAAAAGAGCCAGTTATGAGATCATTCTTACTAATCCTGATTGCCGCATGTTTGCTGGTGGGATGTAAAAAGGACACCCCCATTGCCGCTAAATATTATGGCAGATGGGAACTCAGAAAAACATTTGGTGGTTTTGGCGGCGGTGATTCAACTTATGCGGCAGGTAATGGAAATATTTACCAGTTTAACAATAACAGCACCTACAAACATTTTAGAGAAGGCGTAGTGGATGCACAAGGTTCTTTTAAGATCACACAAACCAAAAGTACCGAAGGGAATTATACGGAGTCTCTTTATTTTGACAATGACGCCTATGGTACACCCATAAGTTTAGCCGATTCTAAATTAACGGTGGGCACTTCTGTAGCGGACGGGATTACCCAGGAGTATGCGAAGATCGGAAATTAGTTTTTATATTTAATAAAAGATTTATGAAAGTGTTTTTACTTGTTATGCTTGCGACTTGTTTGCTACTAGGCTGTAAAAAAGAACATGTATCTGCGGGGCTATTTGGTAAATGGGAGTTAAGAAAAGTTTATGGTGGTATTGCCGGCTTCGACTCAACTTATAATGCCGGTAATGGCAGGATATTGCAACTGGGCAGCGACAGCACTTATACACAATTCCAGGGAGGAAAAATGTCCCGCCAGGGAACGTACCAGGTGACCAAACAAGCCAATGTTAATGGCGACGGTGACAGTTATATTTCTTTTGATCATAACGACTATAGCCAACCCTTAAAATTAGCAGGCACTACCTTAACCATAGGGGTTGATGTGACTGACCAGATCGCATCGCAATATCAAAAACTGCCGGATTGATTGAGGGCCGTTATTGACACGCGAGAAATATCTTAACAGCCTCCACCGCTTCTTTTACATCGTGCACACGCAGGATATTCGCCCCTTTTGTCAGGGCGATGGTGTTCAGGGCGGTCGTGCCATTCAAGGCGTCTTCTGCAGTGCCACCGGTTACCTTATAAACCATCCTTTTGCGGGATACACCAACCAGTATGGGCAATTGCAAAATGTTCAGATCCAGTAAACGATTCATTAACCCATAGCTATGTTCCTGCATCTTGGCAAAGCCAAAACCCGGATCGATGATCACATCATGCATACCCAATTGTTTTAACTGATGATACCGCTTTGCAAAATAATCGAGCACTTCGGTAAAAACATCATTGTAATGCGCCATTTGGTTCATGTTCTGCGGAGTGCCTTTCATATGCATTAAGATATAAGGAACCTGTAGCCGGGCTACGGTAGCAAACATTTGTTCGTCTAATTGACCGCCGGAAATATCATTGATAATATGCGCCCCGGCCCTGATGGCTGCTTCTGCCACCTGCGTCCGAAAGGTATCGATGGAAATAACGGCTTCCGGGTGGCTGTTCACGATCATTTCCACCACAGGGAGCAGGCGGTCCACCTCCTCCTGTACAGAGATGTCATCCGCACCGGGCCGAGACGAGTAAGCCCCGATATCCAGGAAATCAGCACCGTCAACCAACATTTTATCAGCCTGTTTCAACGCATCATACAGTTCGGGTTTGCGGCTGCCGGCATAAAAAGAGTCGGGTGTGAGGTTAATAATACCCATTACTTTTGGCGTACCCAGGTCGATGAGTTTCCCGCCGGCATTTATGGTCTCTTTTTTCCGAAAAAATGTATTTTTCACCTTGTTGTAATGTTGAAAGGTTTTAATGTTGTAAAGTTACCTTTATATCTGTAAAATTGTGTCCTGATAGTGCGTCACCTTTCTGTAGGAGCAACAAGGGAGTCATCGGCATGCCGGCCCTGCATCGCACTGGTTTACAACATTCAAACGTTACAACAATTGTCCAACACCGCAGCAGAATACGACGCAGTAATAAAAATTTGTAAAGGGCTCTTCATGAAAAAGACCCGTGATTATGGCACTGCGTGGCGCATATTGCGTATCGAATCCATTACCGACCAGATATTTATCAAAGCCCAGCGCATCCGTACGCTGGAAGAGAAGAAGGTATCTAAGGTAGATGAGGATATCACCAGCGAATATATCGGCATTGTAAACTATTGCCTCATCGCCATGATGCAACTGGATTGTGGCCCTGATACGTCAAATGAGCTTTCGGTTGAGCATGTGAGCGCGCTTTTTGATGCCAAGGCCAATGAAACTAAAGAACTGATGTTTGCCAAAAACCATGATTATGGTGAGGCCTGGCGTGATATGCGCATCAGCTCCATAACCGACCTGATATTGATGAAGCTGCTTCGCGTAAAGCAGATAGAAGATAATAAAGGCCAAACGCTTGCGTCTGAAGGTGTAGTAGCCAACTACCAGGATATGCTGAACTATGCGGTTTTCGCTTTAATAAAACTTGAGGTAAAATGAAAAAAGCAGTCTGGGTTTGCAGGATATTGGTAGGCTTACTGTTCATCTTTTCGGGCCTGATCAAAATCAACGACCCTCTGGGCTTTTCCTATAAGTTGGAGGAATATTTTGATGTTTTTCATATTGATTTTTTACATGGTTTCGAGCTTAGCCTGGCAGTTATCCTATGCACACTCGAGATCGTTTTGGGCTTCGCGTTGCTCATCGGTGTCCGTGCTGTTTCAGTAGCCTGGGGATTATTGCTGCTTATTATCTTCTTTGGCTTTCTCACCTTTTATTCCGCTTATTTTAAAGTGGTGCAAACCTGCGGCTGTTTTGGCGATGCCATCCCGCTTACGCCATGGCAGTCGTTTAGTAAGGATATGGTTTTGTTGCTGCTGATATTGGTTGTGTTCTTTAAGCGGAGGACCATCACGCCGCTTTTTAATAAAAAGACAGGAGATAAGCTGTTGATCGGATCGGTTGTAGTAGCCCTTGGCATCGGCTTATACACTTACAATTTTATGCCGGTGATCGATTTCCTGCCCTATCATGTCGGTGCCAATATTTTGGATGAAATGAAAACACCACCGGGTGCCAAGCCGGATGAGTACGAGATCACCTATCACCTCAAAAATAAAAAAACAGGCGAGGCTAAAATGATGACCGATAAGGATTACATGAGCACCGGCATCTGGAAAGATAATAACTGGGCTGTCATCGGTACCCCTGAAAGTGTGTTGGTTAAAAAAGGATTTACCCCCAAGATACAGGACCTGGCGATAAAGGATGCACAGGGAAATGATTATACCAAAGAGTTGTTGGGCAGTCCGTATTATAACCTTATTATCGTGGCTTATGATCTCAGGCATACCAATGTGGATGCTGTTGGTCGGTTGAACGCGCTGGCGGCAACTTTGATACAGAATTATCATACCCACATTGTATTCCTCACCTCCAACTCAGCGCCGGATGCGGAAACTTTTAGCAAAGCAAATCACCTGGTTACGGAAATCTATTATGCCGATGGCGTACCTTTAAAAACGATGATCCGGGCAAATCCAGGCGTGTTTTTGATGAAGGATGGAGTGGTCATTAATAAGTGGCATTATCGCAGCATGCCTAAGTATGAGGATTTGGTAAAGGAATATTTTCAGAAGCAGTAAATGATGATCAGCTACTTTCTCCGCAAATTGGGTTATGGCATCGCTGTGATGCTGGGGATCGTGGTTGTGGTGTTTTTCCTGTTCAATATCTTGCCTGTCGACCCGGCCCGGATGACGCAGGGCCAGCGCGCCGATGTGCAATCGTTGCAGGCCGTGCGGAAGGAATTTGGCCTGGATAAACCTATTCCTGTTCAATTTGCCTATTACCTGAATGATCTTTCACCCATAGGGATACACCTTCGATCGCATGAAGAGCAGCAGCGTTATCACTATGTGACGATTATTCCGATCTCCAAAGAGAAAGTAATCGCCCTAAAGTGGCCCTACCTGCGACGCTCATATCAAACACATAAAGATGTAGCTTCCCTGCTGATGGATGTGATCCCTAATACCCTAGTGCTGGCGGCAACGGCTATGCTGTTTGCTATTACTATCGGTGTTTTTCTGGGTGTGCTGAGTGCCGTGCATCAAAATACCTGGATCGATAAACTGGCTATATCGTTTTCGACGCTGGGCATTTCTGCGCCATCTTTTTTTGCGGGTATCATTATTGCCTGGATATTTGGCTTTGTGCTGAGCAAATATACCGGGCTGAATATGTCGGGCAGCTTGTATAGTTATGACCCCTTTAAGGGTGAGGTAATTACATGGCGAAATTTGGTGTTGCCTATGGTTACGCTTGGGCTTCGGCCATTGGCGATCATCGTACAGCTTACCCGCAGTGCCATGCTTGATGTGCTGGGGCAGGATTATATCCGCACAGCAAGAGCAAAGGGCTTGGGCGAGCGGGCTATCATTTACCGTCATGCCTTAAAGAACGCGCTTAACCCGGTGGTGACTGCCATTGCGAATTGGTTCGCTTCATTGCTGGCTGGTTCATTTTTTGTAGAATATGTGTTCGGTTACAATGGGTTGGGCAAGGCTACGGTAGATGCACTGGAAATGTCAGACTTCCCCGTGGTGATGGGCTCTATTTTATTTATTGCGTTTATTTTTGTGGTGATCAATATTTTGGTGGATCTGCTGTATGTTTGGATCGATCCAAGAGTTAAACTGACTTGATTTGATATGAAGATTTTTTTGATCGGTTTTATGGGGAGCGGGAAAACCACCCTGGGCCGCAAACTGGCTACCAGGATGGGCTATGAGTTCATCGACCTCGACCATAAACTGGAGCAACGTGTTGAACTAAGTATTGCCGAATATTTTACATTATTCGGCGAGGATTCATTTCGTAAACTGGAATCAGAGGTACTCAAGAAAACCCTTTACCCTGAAAACGCTATCGTATCGACCGGCGGTGGTCTGCCTTGCTTTTTTGACAACATGGACTGGATGAAAAAGAATGGCAGGACTGTATACATCAAACTACCACCCAAAACCTTAGCCGACCGTTTGGAGCACGGCAAAGAAGACCGCCCTCTACTACAAGAAAAACACGGCGACGCCCTTGTCGCGTTTATCGAGCAAAAATTGGCAGAAAGAGAAGGTTTCTATGCGGAGGCGAATATTATTGCAGATGGTTTGAGCTTGACTGCGGAACGAATGGAGCAGTTGCTGAATATTTAATTATTCGCCAGGCGGTTGCAACAAAATAAATTTTTCTATTAAATGGATTTTGAGTGTTATATTTGACGTAATAACCTCTAAAACCCTTAGCCTTATGAACCGGAATCTCCCTGCCCTTAGCCTTTGCCTGTTATTTTTATTATTCTTTTCTGTTGCGAAAGCACAAGATACCTATCAGCCCGGTTATGCCATTTTAAATGATGGAACGCGCGTAAGTGGAACTATCATCTTGTACGAACGGTCTCCATGGGTTAATCAACAGTTTATTTGGTTGAAAGATTCCGCGGCAGTTGCGGCTAACCCTAACGGCAAAGTAAAAGCTAAAAAATATAAAGTTGCTGATCTTAAATATTACCAGGTTGGCGAGCGCAAATTTGATAAAGTGCATTTTGTGGAGTTGGATGATCTGCATTTTAAAACTTTAGGATCAAATAATCATATGCTGGAAAGGTTATCCTATGGCAGAATTACGTCATACCGCTATTATTCCTACCCACCGGATATGGATGTGTTTACAGGCTCTGCTGAGGAATACGAGGAGAAGAAAACCAACCAATTATTAGCCGGTTATAAAGTATTGGCTATAAAAGATAATAATGGCAAGTTCAAGGATGCTTTAAATGATAACCCTAAAGCCTACTTCGAAGATACGCCGGAAGTGTTGCAGAAATATTTAAATGGTGATTATGGGAACGAACCCGCTCCAGCCAAAAAGGGCCTGGGAGCAAAAATGATGGCTATGGCCAGGAAGGCCACGTTTAAAGCTAAAGAAGCTGACGGTATCGTAGCGGCGTTTAATGATTATAATTCCAAAAACCCTGTTAAGCAATAAATATTTTACGTCAAATAAACCGAATCTTCCACGCCGGCTACATTCAAGTTGACCTCCACATGCTCTTTTAACACGGTAGAAAGTGCAATGCCTGCGAAGTCTGTCGTAACCGGGAAGCTTTTATGGTTGCGGTCAACTAATACCACGGTGCGTAATTTTTTTAGGGGAACATCAAGGAAAACACCGAAACCATAAGCCAGGGTTTTGCCACTGTTCATTACATCATCAACCAGGATCACCGCTTTGTTATTGCAAACCTGGATATCTATATCGGTTTTGGCTTTCAGGCTGCTGCTTTGTTTATCCAGCTCAATAGTGATCAGCTGACTTTTGAACGGTGCTATCTTATCCAATATTGCTTTCAACCTTTCGGCGATATAGTTCCCCTTGGGCAAAATACCGGCGATGATGATCTCTTCTTCATCAAAATTATCTTCCAGCAACTGGTAGGCAATGCGGTCTATCTTTTGCTCTATCTGGTGCTGGTTTAGTATGAGGATTTTTTTCTCGGACATTCTATTTGTTGTAAAGTTGGAATGTTGTAAGGTTGAAATGTTAATTTCTACAGGCCTAAGTTAAAGGTATAAAACAACTTTACAACATTCAAACCTTTCAACATTCCAACAAAAGTTCAACTTTTTTCATACGGATAATACACAAAATTGGCACCCTCGGGAACTACCACGAACACGCACATAAAATCATGCGGATTTTTGTAGGATTTGATAAAACGGGCCTCCAGCTCTTTTTTAATGATGCCACGTTCTACAAATTCCTCCAGGGTTGAGGCGTGGATACTCCATTCGGTATTCAGGTCCCAGCGGTCAAGGATTGGTTCGCCCAATTTAACTTCATGCTGGTGAGCGACGAAAATAGGATAGCGCGACAAGCCTTCCACCATGATCTCCACCGAAACCTCGCGTATTGATTCGCTATATAGCTTCAGATCTTTTTTGAGACTAAGCAGCGGACTCTCTTTTTGTTCTTCGTTCTTATTATTTTCGTTAAGCAGTTCTTCCGGGTCCATTATTGTCTTGAACCATGGTTCCTGGGAGCCATGGATTTCCTTGATTTTTACAAATTTAGTTAATTACCGTTAACTAATCTTTAAGCTTCAGCAGCACCACATTCTCTACATGCTGGGTATGAGGGAACATATCCACCGGCTGAATTTTTACTACATCATATTTGCCTTTCAGCACCAGCATATCGCGGGCCTGGGTGGCAGGGTTACAGCTTACGTAGACGATCTTATCAGCCTCAATTTCCATCAGGCGGTCAACCACATCATGATGCATCCCGGCACGCGGCGGATCGGTGATGATCACATCAGGCTTGCCATGTTTGGCTACAAACTCTGCGTTCAACACATCCTTCATGTCTCCTGCGTAGAATTTGGTATTGGTGATGTTGTTGATCTTTGAGTTGATCTTGGCATCCTCAATAGCCGAGGGCACATATTCCACCCCGATCACCTCCCTCACATTGCCGGCTATAAAATTGGCAATGGTGCCCGCCCCTGTATAAAGGTCATAAACCAGTTCATCGCCTTTAAACTCTGCGAAATTGCGGGCGATGGCATACAACTTTAATGCTTGTAT
>Ga0105237_10001795_pt1 | contig 27714 bp, 25 predicted proteins | sample KBSC24metaG_FD_81520 | JGI IMG/M metagenome (GOLD analysis project Ga0105237, IMG submission 81520) | Corn rhizosphere microbial communities from Kellogg Biological Station, Michigan, USA - KBS C2-4 metaG | ecosystem: Host-associated > Plants > Roots > Rhizosphere > Soil | place: Michigan, USA... | reverse complement strand
TATAGGTCACCTTGCATCCGATGGCTTTTGCCAGGTCCCTGATGATGTGCAGACCCAGGCCAGTCCTCGCGCCGCTGGGGGCCGATTCGTCATACAGGGCTTTTAACTGTTCGTCGGTGGCGCCGGGTCCATTGTACGTCACCGTCGGAACATATGTCGGTATCGGCACTCAGTCACCGGTAAATAGGCTGGAGATCGGCAACATAGGCTCATCGGGATATGGAGGTAACCATATCGCCTTTGGCAACGGCAGCCAGGCTTCCGGGATTGCACAGACGGCTACGGCGGAGACCCTCAGTAAGATACAAGTCACCGACTATACGTTGAAAGATAAGGTCAACAACGGCGATCAAAGATCATGAAGATCGAAAAGGATTAAGATAGCCGGATTGAATCTCACCACTTCGGCTCTGCTACATTCCAGCTCATTCGCGTATAGTAAAGTTCAGGGTTATAATCGGCATAGTCGAAATAGAGGCCGGATGCGACCCCCGTATGTTTCAGCTCGGGCATGGAGCCTGCCAGGATGAAGGCATGTTGACCTGCTCCCGAGAACTGAAAATGAATTTCCTGATCTTCATAGCCTGCGAGCAGGATGGGTTCCATCACGATGTTCGTTGTAGCAGGACCGACACAGGGTTTTTCGATGCGCGTACATCGAAGGATGTCACCTGAATTGAAACGAAGCCTTACTTTAAAGCCATCCGCCACATGTACTACTTCGCCGCTGACACCTGGATCATATAAATTGTGTTTGATGCGGGGGACAGCCACGTCTTCCAGCTTATCCCAGCTGACTTTATGATCGGCGCAGCCATCGGCTTCGGTATGCGTGGAGAAAGTTCCTGCCGGCATATTCACAACGCCGCTGCTGTTGATATTGATATCGGTGTAGCTGAACAGCGGCTGCTGGCCTTCTTTGAGGAACCCATCGGCATCGCCACGCAGACGGATATTCAAAAGAAATCGCCGGGTGAGCGAGGCGTCCGGTGATTCGACTTTCATGTATTCCAGTGTTATCAGCCATTCGTTTAGCAGCTTTGTATCGGTGAAGGCGTCACAGCTTACTACAACGGGTCCGGAAGCGTATGGCCCTGAGGCAGGGAGATCACAGAGGATGAGGTCGGGTGTCCAGACAACGACGTTCAGGTTGTTGCCGTTGATCTTCACGCTGCGCTTGCCTGTTCCCGGATCATTACCAAAATTACCATGGATGTGCAGACGGCTGGGATAGCTTGTACCGCCTCCATCCATTTCCGTCTCATCTACCTGTAGGTAGTCGATGCGATGATCCCCCATTATGGTGATATTCGAGATCAGCTGAAAGACGCCAGGCATGTTGAGCTTTAGCTTTACGCTTACTGCTTCGGGGTTCGGTGAAGGGACTTGCGCGGGTGCGGTATATTCCGCGGCGGCCCCGCTGGGCGTCAAATGACCCTTGCCGCTATACGACCAGTCGCCAACCACACTGGTCGGCAATTGATAAGGGCCGGTGATATAGCTTCCGTCCACTTCGGGGTATCGTTCCATTCCTTCGGGCAACGTTGCCATAACGGCCAGCTGAAGTTTCTCACCTGTGCCTACACGGGCGTCATAAGGCCTGATATAGCACAACGGAAAAAAGGTGAGATCGACCGCGATGGTAAAGGGTACGGATACTTTCTTCTGCGCTTTATTCAATTGTTTTTTGGGCAGCACGGCCCAGCTTCCGTCTGCTGTTTGTCCGGCGATGCCAAGTCCTTCCGGCAGGGTAGACTTGATCTCCGTCTCCGTGTAGGTGAACGTAACCGTGGCGGGCTTCTGGAACGTCAGATCCTTTGGCAGCACGCGATAAGCTGGGCTGGCAGCAAAATCCAGTGTATTGGTAATTGGTTGGATGCTGAGGGTTTGCTCGCTCGCGAGAGCGCCTGCCGGAATCTCGATATGGATCTTCCCGTCAGTGGATTCGATACTGCCGCCTGCCGTACCGATCGTTTTTGTGACGGCATCGCCTTGTGGTGTACCGATGGCAGTTTTCAGCGGGCTTTTAGGCGTGGGTGTATTTACATCCCCTTTTTTACAAGCGATAAACAATATGGCTAAAAGAAGGCCGGTAAGAATTCGTTTCATTGGTCTGTGTTAATGGAGCGCAATAATACTATTGGAGAGAGGCCCTGGCCAAGGGCCTTGGGAATGAATTGAGAGAAATGATGGGTAAATTGAGCCGGTTCTTTTTATACTAAAAAAAAGCCAGAACAAAAACCGTAAATCCACCTATTTTCGGCATGGATAGAATGGCTATTTTACCAATCCTTCTATACGATATAAATGCTATATACTGTGCTTTATCCTGCTACTGCCGGAAACAACTACAGGAGACGCTGCTGCATCGGGCCGGAAAACAACATCCCCGACCTGGAAGATCCCGCATTTACTTTCCGTTTTCGCCTGCTTGCTACCAAAAACACCTGCAATAATTTCGCAGTAGAAGATAAAAAAAATTATATAAAATTGATAATCAGTAATTTAATAACATGCATCCTAACCCAATTTTTGTAAACCTATAAGTTGCATTAATGGAATTAATTCGTATTTTTGAGGTAGGTAATCCCATAGAACAAGCCTTATATACAATGCCTGGTCAGCAGGGATTGACTGAATTTGAATTATTTTTCACGAAGATGAGCGACCCTGAATTGGTCCGATCATTTTGTTCAAAAAACCAGAAGTGGATCAATATGAAAGGTTTTGATACAATAGAAGAAGTGGTGGACGAGATTTGTGAGCTGGCAGCTGACATGGAAGAGCGACTGCTGGATTGTAATGCCAGCCCGGTCAGATGCCAGCTGGATGATCTGTTCCATAGTATAGGAACTTTGGGTACAGGGAAGGATGCTGTTCAGACTTGTTTATTCCGATCCGATAAGGCAAAAGCCAATCTTCCCTATCCGGAATTGTACGCGTTGCAGTTAGAAGCTAATTGTTACGCTGTCACTGGGGGCAGGATTAGTGTGCCCAACTCACCCAACGAGGCAAAAGAGATGGACGAAGTGAGAAAAAAATGGAACGAGGTCTATGAATGGTGGATTAAAAATTGAATGTAAAGCATTTTAATATGGCAACGGCACAGAAGAAAATATCGATAAAGGAAAAGATAAAGTCGAAGGTTTCGGAGAAGCCATCGGACTGGCTGCAGGGTGCGGAGCAACGCTCGGCCAGGCGGGGAGCCCTACACCATGCCCGTCGCGTAAGTCTTTTGGTACTTCGCGAGTTGGAGAAGCAGCAAATGTCCCAGGCAGCATTGGCAGACAAAATGGGCGTCAGCAGACAGCAGGTGACCAAGATCGTGAAAGGTCAGGAAAATTTCACGTTTGAGACGATTGCAAAACTGGAGGATGCATTGGGCGTTCCTATTATGACGGTCGATTTGCGGCGGCCAGGGCATTTACAGGCAACGCCCGTAGCCTTTGCTACTTCTAATGCACATTCGGCGCCTGAGGCTGCCTTAATGCCCGCAGGGCCCTCAAATCCGTTCGCGCATGTGCAGCTGCCCATACCTCCAATTGATCCTCTTGGATATTTTAATGGTTCTCACAAGAACTACGTTCCCGATGTAGAGCTGTCGGCGATTCCTGTGAACATGCTGCAGGGCGCAGGGCTCATAAGAGACATCCCGGCCCCTTTATCGCCCACAGGTCTTACACCGGTCTACAGGATAAACCATCTTACTCCCTCCAATTGGCAGGCTCGTATGGGGGAAGTGTTTGACAAATTAAAGCAACAGCATGGCCCCTTTACAAATTTTGTCATCGTCGTCTCTGCCGTCCCCAGCGCTTCCAATCCGCCTGACCTGATACAAGCGCCCTATGCTGCCTCAAGCAAAGTGCCAAGCCCCTGAAAACACGTTAATCAGCAGAACACCCGGATGAATTAGTCAACTTACACCATATTCCTATATGCCGCTGTTTCGGAAATTACGTGGATATGCTTTCGATCCCAGTCTGTCCTTACAGATGGACACTGCCATCATCAACGACATCACTTACCGGGTACCGTGGGAGGATGTGAGAATAGGACCATGCGGTGAATATGTAGAGGTCATCGACTACGATCCTACAGTCGATACTTTTTACCGCGCGGTCGATCTCCAGGACCCTAATATCATAGCCGAAGACGGGCTGACTCCCAGTGAAGGGAACCCTCTCTTCCACCAGCAGATGGTCTATGCGGTGACCATGCTTACGATCAATAATTTTGAGAAGGCGCTCGGAAGGAAGATCATATGGTCCCCTCGCAAGCTGGCTGGCGGCGGTGAAGAATATGTACCCCGGCTCCGGATATATCCCCATGGCATACAGGATGCGAACGCTTTTTACAGTCCGCTTAAAAAAGCCCTTATCTTCGGATATTTTGCGGCAACTCCCGTTGATGAAGTGCAGCACATGCCAGATTCGCTTGTTTTTACCTGTCTTAGCCACGACATCATTGCTCATGAGACGACCCATGCGATACTCGATGGGGTGCATCCTTATTTTAACGAAAGCACCAATCCTGATATGCTTGCCTTTCACGAGGCCTTTGCGGACATGGTCGCTCTATTCCAACACTTCACATTTGCCGGAGTATTGCAACATCAGATAGCCAAGACCCGCGGTGATCTGTCCACCCAGAACCTGCTCGGACAATTGGCCCAGGAATTCGGCAAGGCCCTCGGTCAGTACGGAAGTCTCAGGGACGCCATCGGAGAATACGATCCGGTTTCGAATGCCTGGACACCTCGCAAGCCGGACCCCTCCGATTATCGTAATACATCTGAGCCGCACGATCGGGGAAGCATCCTGGTGGCCGCCGTTTTTGAAGCATTCATCTCTATCTATAACAGCCGCGTGGCAGATCTGATCCGTATTGCATCGGAGGGTACCGGGATCCTTCGCCAGGGAAGCCTGCACCCCGACCTGGTCAACCGATTGGCGTCAGAGGCGTCCAAAGCCGCCCAGCATGTACTGCATATGTGTATCCGGGCGCTCGACTATTGCCCGCCGGTGGACCTCACCTTTGGTGATTTTTTACGCGCGATCATCACTGCCGATACCGACCTGGTCGAAGACGATACGCGCGACTACAGGCTCGCTTTTATAGACGCATTTAGGAAGAGAGGAATTTATGCCCAGGAAATAAAGACACTCAGCGTAGAAAGTTTGTGCTACAAACCCCTCAATATCGGCAGCACCGTCGATAACGCCGGGACGCTCAGCAGGTCGGAAGCAGACAAATTACAGGTCAGCGATGACTTTTACTACTACCTGGGTATTATCAATCAATTCCTGCGCGAATACGCCGACGATGTTCGATACCTGACCGAAAGACAGGCGATCTACACCAAGACGAAAGAATATATCGCAGGTCAGTTCGATAACAATCACGAGTATAAGATATTAGGACTTCATCAGCGGCTCAGCAGTAAATTTCGCGATTCGCCGGAATTTTCGGTGGTCACAGGACTGGTATTCCTTAGTAACTTCAACGATCTCGGTATCGCCAAGGCACGACGATACAATCAGCCCAGCTTCGAGATACAGGGTTTGAGACGGATTTCCCGCGTAGGCCCGCAAGGCACCCAGGTCAACCAGGTCATCTTCTCCATCCTGCAGCATGCCACCGTAAAATATGCCGATGACAAGTTCGTCCCTGTTCCCCCTAAAAATGAGAGCCAGACAGCAGCCGCCACCACCACATCTGGCAGCGATAATGAATCCGTTGCACCGGTCGAAGGGCCAGTCCCAGAGGTGGCTGAAGAACAGTTCACTTTCCGTGGCGGGTGTACCCTGATATTCAATCTCGACACCTTAAAGCTGCAATATGCCATATCCAAACCCATCTTCGATGTAAAGCTGCTTGATGAACAGAAACCAATTACCCTGCATCCTCAACGACTTCGCAACCAGTATAATCATCTGTTCGTTTCAGGTATACACGATGAGAATACTTTCAAACAATATTTTTCCACGATGTCAGCCCTCCAGATGGAGCCGTTTGCATTCCTTCACCAACACTGATCCTATTCGTATGGCAAAAGCAAGTTCAACAAAATACAAGGTCTTTATCCGGATGTACTGCCTGGGCACCGGCGATTGCTTTGTGTATAAATTCTTCAAAGGCCGGACGCATGTCTATACTATGATGGTCGACTGCGGCAGTTGTTCGGGCGAGCGATCGGAATTCCTGCCTTATGTCACCGATCTGCTTAAATATGTAGACAACCACATCAACCTGTTGGTGATCACTCATGAACACAACGATCACGTAAATGGCTTTGCCAAATGCAAAAACGAATTTGCAAGCTCCACATTACGGATCGACGAGGCGTGGATGGCCTGGACCGAGGACCCGGTAGACCCCGACGGTCATGCCTCAGAACTCCGGAAAAAGAGAAAGCAAATGCGCGCCGCATTCGCATTGGGAATGCGAGAGCTGAAAACAAAGGGCGATGCCTTTATCAGCGGATTGACAAACGATTTCTACCACAACTCGATGCTGGCGGGACAAAAGGCCTTTCTCGACGGACTCGACACCCTTGCTGATATCAATCTGGACATCGACAGCGGCAATGTGAATGTCACCGGCCAGCCGCTGGCTGGAATGACTGCGATCAAGGAGATCCTTGAGGAAAAGGAAACCCATATTAAATACGTACATCCCGGCGAGACGCGAAAGATCAAAGAGCTTCCAGGCCTGCTATTTCATGTTCTGGCTCCTCCCTATGACCGTGAAGCGATCTTCAGGCATGAGCGCGAAGGGAAGGATGTTTTCCGACGGCAGCTACAGCCATACGCCCCTTCCTTTGCCCTACGGTCATTCCTGGAACTGGAAAATACGACAGAGAAAAGGGATCGCCCGTTCGGCGAAGAATATGTTTTTTCCGGGCAGCAAAAGCCGTCGCTTCGGTCTACCCTGATCAATAAGATCCAGAGCAATACCTCCGAGATCCTGCCCACCAGGATACTCTATGACAATCCACAGGAGGCCTGGCGCAAGATCGACACCGAGTGGCTCTATAGCGTAGGCACGCTCGCCATACGCCTCAATTCTCATATCAATAATACGAGTGTCGTACTTGCCCTGGAAGCCAAAGACAGCGGTGATGCCCTCTTGCTCGCCGGCGATGCAGAATTCGGAAGCTGGCAATCCTGGTTCAAGATTGATCATTGGAATGAAAAAGGGAAGGCAAAAAAACATTTTGTCGAAGACCTGCTCAATCGCACCATTTTCTACAAGATATCCCATCACCTGAGTTTCAATGGCACTTCCCTGGAAGGATTGAAACACCTCGTCAACCAGGATCTGGCAGCTATGGCAACCCTCGACAGGACTCGCATCAACAGCCGCTGGAAATCCACGATGCCCAACCCTTATCTGCTTAAAGAGTTGATCCAGCGATGTAAGGGCAAACTTTTTATCATGGACGAGACAGGCATCAAACCCAGGCCCAGCGATACGCTCGATCCCTTATCCCTGGGTGGCGGCGTTTACCGGGAAGCTAAGCATCCGCGAAAAAACAAACCCCTCTATAAAGAATATGCTGTCACCATATGAGCAACGGCCCCGCCCTTCGTCGGGCAGATCCTTCTTTCGTCGGGCAGAGGGGCATTTTGGTCGAAAAAAAACTGCGCGCCCCCGGGGATTTTACATCTTTGTATCAGCAGACGAAACAAATCCAATCCTGAGAAATCAAGCTGAGTCCAAGTCCGGGAAACCAAGCTGAAACCCAAAATCCGAAAAGCCAAGGATCTCTTTATCCGACCACCGTAAAAAAAGAGTAGTGCAAAATCCATTTCATCCGAAGAAAATCCTGTACGGGCAAAACCTGAAAACTTGAATCCGTTCCGAATGATGACTAAATTTGATCGCTGAACCAACCTAAAGATCGTTAGCCCTGACAAAAAAATTGATGCCGCGGATAGCTCCGCGGCATCGTCAATTTGTGCCATACCCACCTGAAAACAGACAACCATTGTATCATATCCGGACAGGTCTACTGGAATGTCTGACTTATGTGATTGATTATCATATTGTAATGGGAGAGGCATCTCGTTTGTGGCAAAAAGGCTATGCTAAAAAACTATCTACGCGTAGCATTCCGCAATCTGTGGAGGCACAAGGGGTTCTCATTATTGAATATTTTGGGCCTCACCATTGGTATGTCCGCCTGCTTCCTGATCTTCCTTTATGTGAAGTTCGAGTTGAGCTATGACGATTTTCATACCAAGGGTGATCGTATCTACCGCGTGGTGACGGATATCGTTAATCCTTCGGAAACCCTGCACTTCAGCGTGGCAGCGCCGGCAATGCCCGTGGCTGCAAAACGGGATTTCCCGGAGATAGAGAAACAGGTGCGGTTCGACCCGAGTAATATCCTGGTCCGGCGGGGAACCGATATCAAGATCCAGGAAGATAAGGCAGCTTTCGCCGATTCGACTTTCTTCGAGATCTTCGATTTTCCGTTGCTGAAAGGTGATCCTGTGACCGCATTGCGCGAACCGTACAGCGTCGTTCTGTCAGAGACAGCGGCAAAAAAATATTTTGGGTCCGCCGATCCAATGGGGCAGCAGCTGCTCCTGATGGGTGATGGCCATCCCGGAAAAGTGACGGGAGTTATGAAGGATATGCCGGAGAATACGGAGGTCAAGGCGGACCTGCTGATTGCCATGTATGCCGGTGCGGCCGATACGTCCCGCGATAAGAATTGGGGTGGATTTGGCGACTTTACCTATTTCCTGCTCAAGCCCAACACCAATGCGAAAGCGCTGCAAGCGAAATTCCCCGCATTTCTCGTGAAGCATATCGAGGCAATGATGAAGGAGAACAATCAAACGTACACGTATATCCTCGAGCCGTTGAAGGATGTCTATCTCAAATCGGACCGGGGCGGGACGGTGAGAGGCAGCATGACCAACGTTTATGTCTTTAGTATCGTGGGGGTCTTTATCCTGCTGATCGCGGGAATTAATTTTATCAATTTGACGACAGCACGATCGACGGAACGGGCCAGGGAGGTGGGGATCCGAAAAGTCATCGGGGCGGAGCGGCGGCAGCTGACTGGTCAGTTCCTGGGTGAATCGGTCATTTTGTGCCTGATCGCTTTCGTCATCTCGACCAGCCTGTGCGCGGCGTTGCTGCCCAGCTTCAATTTTCTCGCAGGCAAGACGATCAGCACCGGGATCTTCAATCACCCAAGCTACATACTCTCTTTACTGGGCATCGGCATCGGGATCGGGCTGCTCGCGGGGATCTATCCCGCACTGATATTGTCTGCCTTTCAGCCGATCATTGTGCTAAAAGGACGATTTGCCTCCGGGACACGGGGACTGCTGCTGAGAAAAGGCCTGGTGATCACGCAGTTCACCATCTCGATAGGGCTCATCGTCGCCACGCTGCTGGTTGGGTTTCAGCTCGATTATATGCGAAGCCAGGAGTTGGGATTCAATAAAGACCAGGAGCTGGTGCTGGATACGCATGGAGATGAGCATCGGGATGCGCTGAAAGAAGAGCTCCGCAGATTGCCTGGCGTGCAGTCTGTGGCCATGTCTTCCAACACGCCGGGCGGCGGGGCGATGAACGCCTATTCGATTATTCAGAACCAAAAAGGAGAAATGCAGGTTTGCAGCCCCGACCTCTTCTTTGTCGACTTTGACTACATTCCGCAATATCAATTTAAGCTGCTGGCGGGGCGCGCTTTTTCCGGAGCATTTGGTTCGGATACCACGCAGGCGATGATCTTAAATGAAGCGGGGATCAGGATGCTGGGTTATCACAACCCGCAGGATGCTATCGGCCGCGATTTCTCCCAGTGGGGACGAAAAGGCAAGATCATCGGCGTAGTGAAGGATTTCCACTACTCCAGCCTGCAGGAGGTTATCCGGCCGCTGTCATTGCGGATCGAGCCGGGTGGTTGCAACCTGATCTCCGTAAAGGTCAGCTCGTCCGATCTTAAGAGAACGATCGCGGCCATCGAGCAATCGTGGCACCGGATCATCCCTTACCGGCCATTCAGTTATTCCTTTGTCGATGAGATGTTCGACCAGCAATACCGCACGGAAGATAGGTTTGGCAAGCTGTTCCTGTATTTTTCGGCGCTGGCGATCTTTATTTCCTGCCTGGGGCTGCTTGGGCTGGCTTCTTACAGCACACTACAGCGGACCAAGGAGATCGGCGTACGGAAGGTGCTGGGAGCGAGCGTGGGTGGGATCGTGGGGCTGTTGTCGAAGGATTTCCTTTGGCTCGTCGGGATCGCCTTCCTGGTTGCGACACCAGTCTCCTTCTTCCTGATGAAGGGCTGGCTGGATAGTTTCTACTACCGGGTGAGTATCTATTCGGCGTGGTGGATCTTTGTGCTGGCAGGGGTGGGAGCCTTTTTGATCGCCCTGTTCACCATTAGTTTCCAGGCGGTGAAGGCCGCCACGTCTAATCCAGTGAAGAGCCTGCGCTCCGAATGAGATGCTGCATAGCCATCTTAAACACGTCATCAAGTGATCCGCGGACGATAAGGATCTTGGTTTCCAATATCACCTCCTCACCCGGCGCCAATGCTGCCTGGGGATCCACATGCTGACAAGTCAGCTCTGGGTTGCTCCATACGTTACCTGTATTATGGGTGAAGCTCGCAATCACCCAGCGGCCGTCCTGGGACAGCGTTGCGATAAAAGGCGCATCAACAGCTCGCGACTTGTTGTAGTAAGTGATACCGTCACGACGTTCGGCGCGCTGCGACGGCACCGGCCAGGTAAATGAGGCCAGGTATCGCGCGGGCAGCCATTGATCGAGCGGCATCGTCAGGCGGCTCGGTGTTTCCGAAGCCAGCAGATCGAAACCATCTGCATGATGGACATATGTCCGTTCCAGTCGAACGTCGTGGAACTCCGAGGTGAGCCGTGGATCGATGGGGGCATAGATCATATCATACGGCTTGTTGGACTGGTTACTGAATTGGAAGTGAAAGAGGATACCATCTTCTTCGAGGGTTGCCCGTGCCAGCATATGAATGTCACCAGGCAGGGTTTTCTCATACTCCAAAGATTGCCCGGACTGTCGCCATAACGGCGGCTCGCCGTATTGCCCCGGTTGAAAGAGGTAGAGTTGATTTGCGTCGGTATTCCCGCGCGGTCGTACTGTGACATGTTCCGGAAAGATGATCTCAATGGTGCGATCCGAGGCTGGGCGACCTGGCAGGACCATCCGCAGCGTCGGTTGGGTGTTTTCCTCTGCCACCCTGAGCTGCATTCCCGCGCTGTTGCGGACGCTTTTCATCTGGTTCAAACAGGAAAATGCAGTAAGGAGGGCCAGGACCAGGATGGTTATTCTCATCATAGGTAATTTGTTTAGATCCAAAGTTATTCACCCTTACCTGAACCTGCTGGTTCAGATCAAGTTCAAATCTGTTCAAGTTTGTTCAAAAGCGTAGCCTCAACTTTCTGAAGGGGTTTTCTATTCATCTCCTGAGTGTTTTAATAGCTTTGAACAATGGTGAGATCGCAAGATAGATAGAAAATAAAAAATGCAATCGATTGCATTTTTTAAAATAATTCTTATATTGTCTTGTAACAAAGCCATAACATCATGCGCCAGATTACACTATTCGTTTTTCTTTCCCTTATATGGGCATGTAAAAAAGAAAATAAGGAGCCTGGTTGCAGCTTTTCAGGAATTACCTATTCGGGGAGTACAACAAAACTTCCTGTTACCTATTTCGGTGATACAATGATCAGGATAGGCGAGGACAATCATGGCTATAATTTGTACTTTGACGAACAGAAAAAGTTGATACGTAAAGAAGAACCTGTACTGGATCCGTATTATCGTTCAGTGATCGATTACAACTCCGGTGGTCAGGTAATTGGGCTCAGATTTTATAGCAAACAGGGAAATGTTTGGACGTACGAGGGGCAATTGGTATTTACCTATGACAAAGGAAGGATTGTCAATGTAAGGGAAGAAAATGCCGTAAGCCAAGGCGGAAATATCTATGACCACCAGTTTACCTGGCAGGGCGGTGATGTTCTATCTGTTGACCACCGGCTAAATCAACAACTTCAATGCACAACGCAATTCAGCTATGATGACGCAAAACCAAATCCCATGCGCCGCTTTAACAATTTTTATTTTGTTGATGGCGATGCCAACTACGTAAATTACAAGCTGCCATACTATTTTAGCGAACACCTTGTGACTAAGCAGCAAAGTACCTGTCCTCTTTCAGAAACAAAATTGTTTAGTTACACTTTCACAACCAACGGTCTTATAGAAACTATGTCGACCCAGGTCGGTCTGTCAACAGGTACCACATGGGAGTACGAATATGATTGCAGGTAATGCGCATTTTGCCATCGATAGCTTGTTCGTGACTCGTCAGGATTAACTCCGGCGCCCGCGGACTCCTTCATTTTGTCGCAATAAGCCACTTCCCAATATTGTCGCTACGGATGCCACTCCACATAAATATGTGGACCTGTTCGATAAGCCGAAAAGGTTTCATCGCTTTTTCGACTACGACGAGGCGGTGGCGGCTGCAATACAGGCGCATAACCCGGAAATGAGTGAACGAATTGCTTCCAATTGTAAACCATTCGACAATTCAACCTCCTGCCTGTTCTCACCTTTGTGTTGAAAAACACATCAAATGAACAAGCTATTTACGAGGATGGACCTTCGGATCCTCCTGACAACTTTCGGACTGTTGCTGTTGCAATGCACGCAGGCACAGCAGTTCAATGGAAAATATTATAATAACCTCGACAACAATGGAGTGATCCTGGACGGCTACGATCCGGTGGCCTTCTTTACGGATAATAAGCCGGTGAAAGGGGACCCTGCGAACCATTTCAGCTACCAGGACGCCACATACTATTTCGCGAGTCTCGAGCATTTAAAACTATTCCAGGACAATCCCGAAAAATTCAAGCCTCAATTTGGCGGATGGTGTGCATACGCTGTCTCCCTCGGCCGTGTGGCCCCGATCGACGTCAACACCTTTTCGATCGTGGACGGGCGGTTGTTGCTGCAACACAACAATAGGGCAGTAGCCGGTTGGAACAAGGACGTCACGGGAAATCTGCAAAAGGCAGACAAGTACTGGCCCGCCGTATCTGGGGGTGGTGGCAAACAGATCGCTACTGATGAAGAGAAAGGCTTTCTCAACAACACTGATGCCAGCGGTGTAATACTTCAGGGCTATGATGCCGTCGCCTATTTGACGGACAACAAGGCCGTTAAAGGTGATCCGTCGCACGAAGCCCGCTACAATGGTGCAACCTACTGGTTTGTGTCAGAAGAACATGCATCTATGTTCAAGGACAACCCGGTCAAATATGCACCGCAATATGGTGCTTACTGCGGATATGCAATGAGTCTTAACAAGCTCCGGCCCATCGATCCGACAATTTTTCAGTTCGTGGACGGTCGCCTGATCCTCCAGCATACGCAGGATGCTTACAATCAGTTCAACAAGGATGCTGCCGGCAATACCAGGAAGGCAGATGCGAATTGGCCCGGGCAGGAAAAGAAACATGCCGGCAAGAAGCATGTTCAATTCGATGCTCCGGCAGAACCTGCCAAACAATAAGATCAATAAAACACTCACAACCGTTTCATCATGACAAAAATATTTTTATCCTTCATCGCGCTGTTCTTCATCACGGTGTCGTTACGGGCGCAAGTCCTCCAAACCAGGGACATGTCGCTTGATGCAGCAAAGAAGATCGTGACGGAAGCCGTTAAATACGCCCATAGCGTGAACGCGCCTGGCGGAGCCATTGCGGTGGTAGATGCCGGCGGCGCCCTTGTCTATCTCGAACGCCTCGATAATACCTTCGCGGCGGCGGCTGAAGTCTCTATAAAAAAGGCCAACACATCCGCTGCCTTTAAGGCCCCTTCTTCCAAACTGGAGACCTCTATCAACGGCGGTCGCCAGGCGCTGATCACAGTGGGGCATACTTTTCTGCAGGGTGGGGTGCCTATCCTCTTCGACGGGCAAGTCATCGGTGCCATCGGCGTAAGCGGGAGCGCCAGTGCACAGCAGGACGAGGATATCGCGAACGCGGGGGCAAAAGCTATTCTGAACTAAGGAACAGCATTCATTTGACCATAAAACCAGACTTCTATGCTCCTAAAATATAAGATCATTCTCTTGCTGACGATCTTCCTTTCACGCGGCATCCTGAACGCACAGGAGCTTCGTGAACTGGCCCTGGACAAACCGCAAGCCATCGCTGATCTGCGGAATGTTGTTGGCGCGGCTGCCCTGAATGCTCAATGGTATGTTCAATGGGCGGATTTCATAAAGACAGATTTTCGACTGCCAGGCCCGTCGTCAACAGACCCTCTGCCACTTTACCCGACCAGCGCACCGGTAAAGACAGCCTCCCTGCACCCGCAGATAGGCGCGCCGGACTTTGACCGCCACTTCATGCCGGTGAGTCCTGATCAGCTCGAAAAACGCCAGGGATCAGGACTGGTCTCAGCGGTATGGTATAAGGTTGAATTGACGATCCCTCAGCGACTTGGCAACTGGGATCCTACAGGGTCGACAGCCGTATTCGAGATCGTGATGGACGACTATAGTGAAATATGGGTGAACGGCAGGCAGGCGCATGGGTTCGGTCAGGTCGGCAAAGGCCTTATCTCGGGCTACAATGCGGCCAACCGTGTTATCCTCAGTGACCACGCCCGACCTGGCGAGAAATTTACCATTGCCGTCCTGGGAATAAACGGGCCGCTAGGGATGATCCCGGATAATTATATCTGGGTCCGAAACGCCGTAGTGGATTTCTATCCCACGCTCCCCGAAGATCCTATCTGGAAAAACATCGGTCATATCTATCGTATTGCGGAAGGTCTCGATAGAATTTTACCCGGGGACAGCCGGGTTGACAAGGTCGCCGGCGGTTTCCGGTTCACGGAAGGCCCGGTATGGCATCCGGACGGCTACTTGCTGTTCAGCGATCCGAATACCAATGTCATCTACCGGTATGACCCTGGCGACCACAATGTCACCATCTACATGAGCCACAGTGGATATACTGGCCAGGACATCGGCAAATACAGCCAGCCGGGATCCAACGGCCTGGCCATCGATAAAGAGGGCCGGCTGATCGCCGATCAACATGGCAATCGCCGCGTGGTCCGCTTCGAAAAGAAAGGTCCGGTTACGATCCTGGCAGATAGCTTCGGGCGCAAACGGCTCAATAGCCCCAATGACATTGTCCTCCGCAGCGATGGGACAATATATTTCACTGATCCACCTTATGGTCTGCCTGATTTCTTTAAAGATACCCGTAAAGAACTGGATTTCTCAGGCGTATTTATGGTTCGGAACGGCAAGACGCAATTGGTAAGCAAAGACCTCGGAGGTCCCAACGGCATTGCTTTCTCTCCCGACGAAAAATGGCTTTATGTTACCAACTGGGATATCCGCGATGTCCACCACACCAAAACCATCTGGCGTTACGCCGTTCATCCGGACGGATCACTTTATGATGGCGCTGTCTTCTTTAACTGCAACCAAACAGAAGATGAGGAGGCGCTTGACGGCATGAAGGTGGACAGAGAAGGGAACCTTTTCGTTTCCGCACCCGGCGGCGTTTGGATACTGTCTCCCGACGGTCAGCTCCTGGGAAAGATTGTCACGCCCGAGCGGCCCGCCAACATGGCCTGGGGCGATCCGGACGGCAAAACGCTTTACCTGACAGCCCATACGAGCCTCTATAAGATACGAGTGGCTACGGGTGGTAAATTCAGCTGGCAATAATATACTGGCCGTCCGGGAACATAAGAAGATGTCAGTTCAAAGTCTTGTCGAATATGAGAACATGTATCGTTAGTGTCATCATTATCATCGTAGAATGGGCAGGGCTCCCTGCACAGGCGTTGCCGTTCCCGGCGGACGAAAAGCTCGACAGCCCAAAGATCCATTCCTCACTTGTCAAATACTCCAATATCCCTCCGGCCTGGCGGGGTCCTATCGGGAAGGCCCTGGCATCCTTTCCCGAACTGGTTCATACCCATGTCCGATTCAGGGTCCGTCACGCCAGAAGCCCGCTCGCGACAAACCGTGATTGGATGAGCTTCCTCCTCCACTTTGGCCGGCAGGCGTACATCATCACCATCAGTGACCGCACCATCCCGGCGTTGTCGCCGATACTCTTTGACAGCCTCGACTACGGTGCAAAAATTGGCGTCATCGGACACGAGCTTAGCCATGTCAGCAATTTTTCACGTCGCAATGTATTCGGCTGGCTCAGTCTCGGTCTAGGGCACTTGTCTTCCCGATATCTCGACAGGATGGAATTTGCGACGGACAGCCTTTGCATAGCGCATGGGCTTGGCTGTGCACTGCTGGATTGGAGCCAGTTCGTTCGCCAAACCTTGCAGACACACAACTGGCGTGGAGCAGACAATATCATGGCCGGCAAGCCGCACCGCGAACGGTACATGAACCCGAAAACTATCATGGCGCGCCTCAACGGACCTTGCAAATGAATTTCCCCTTTCCAGTCAATTGCCCGACAATTTTCACTTCCGGTATTTCCTCTCTTTGTAATATGAGAGCGATGGACATCCAGGTGGTTACGACCCAACAAGGCTGGGAAGCAGCGAAGCTGGCATTCCGCAGGAACAAGCGCTTTTATTTGCAGGAAGCGCTCGGGCTGGGTATTTTCATGGTGTCCGCCTGTTTTTTTTCCGCGCTGCTGGAAAGCCCGCTCTCCTCTATACATGCGGCCATACCGGATTCAGTGGTCCGGCATGACATGTTGGGTATACTCATGGGTCTTACTGCCCTCTTTATCTTTTACAGTCCGTGGACGGCGCCCTCGGGGTCACATATCAACCCGGCAGTGACCCTCACATTTCTCCGCCTGGGCAGGGTCTGCCGCTGGGATGCCCTGTTCTATATCATATTCCAGGTCATTGGCGGTGTTTCGGCTGTATGGTTTATGGGTATGGCTATGGGGCCGGTTCTTACCAGCACACCGGTATCGTATGCCGTCACTGTTCCGGGCACATCGGGCCTGTGGGCAGCCCTGCTGACGGAATTCATCATCGGTTTTCTCATGATGTCGATGGTTCTTCACACGGGCAACAACAAGCGTTGGTCGCACTACACTCGAATTATAGCGGCATGCCTTGTCTGTTTAAATGTCATCCTGGTCGCACCGATCTCAGGTTTTGGGATGAATCCGGCCAGGTCTTTTGCCAGCGCACTGCCGGCTGGTATCTGGACGGCCTGGTGGATATATCTACTCGCTCCGGTGACCAGCATGCTGGCAGCCGCCGAATGCTACAAATACTTTAAAAAATTAAAAAAATGAAACGTCTGGCTATTCACCTCTTCCTGGGCTTCCTCATCTGCCCCCTGCCCATCACCACCAGGGCGCAAGTGACGGGAGTCGGCCCTGTGGCCATCACAGTCAGGGATATGCATCGCAGCCTGGCCTTCTACCAGGAAGTCCTTGGCTTCCACAGCGTCGCCGACACGGAATTGCTGGGTAGGGATTACGAGGACCTGGAAGGGCTCTTCGGCCTCCGGATGAGGGTTGCTACACTCCGTCTCGGCGATGAATCCATCCAGCTCATTGCTTATCTCACTTCAGGCGGCAGAAGCATTCCCGAAGATGCACGCAGCAATGATCTCAGCTTTCAGCACATAGCCATTGTCGTACGCGACATGGATGAGGCCTATCGCCTCCTTCGCAGTCATGGGGTGGAGCATGTTTCTACGGGGCCCCAAACGATCCCTGCAGACAACGTCGCAGCGGCGGGTGTTCGGGCATTCTATTTCCACGATCCGGACCGCCACAACCTCGAACTCATCTGGTTCCCCCATGGAAAAGGGCAACCAAAATGGCAGGATGCGGCACGAACGGCCAACCTTTTTCTTGGAATAGACCACACGGCGATCGGCATCGCCAGCACGGACTCCAGTCTGGCCTTCTACCGGGACATCCTCGGCATTCAGCCCAAGGGAGAAAGCTGGAACAAGGGTTCCGAACAGGCACATCTCAATTTCATCAGCGGCGCCAGCCTTCATATCACGGGACTTCGTGCCGCTTCCGGACCTGGAGTGGAATTCCTTCAATACCTTCAACCCGGCGCTGGCCGGATTTACCCGCGAGACACCCGTGCGGACGATATCTGGCAGTGGCACACGATCCTATACACAAAAGACGCCTCAACGCTATTCGCAAAATGCACGGGCCGGGGGCGAACTTTGGTGAGCAACGGTCTGGTGGTCATCCATGATGCAAAAGGCCGCGATACCAAATGTTTTATCGTTCGTGACCCCGACGGTCATGCCCTTCTCATCACTGAAAAATCCGAATGATATGCGCGACCCGGGAACACTTACATGCCCACTTTGCCAGGATACGGTCGACCGCCTCGTGTTCCGGTTCCATCTCGACCAGGAGCGGGCTATCCTCGACAAGATCCGCTCTACTCATCCGGAATGGACAGAAGGCGACGGCCTTTGCGCCCGTTGTGTGGACTATATGCAGGTCGAGATCGTCCGCAAGCAACGCGTGCTTCCAGCGATTGGCCCCCATTTCCCCGTGAAAAGCACCGACGATTTTGTCGTTCTCCCGACAGGCCTGCGGCTCGATGCGGATGCGCGCTATACGGGAAAAGGTATCGCCCTTTGTATCATAGACAGCGGGTTTCACCCTCACCCCGATCTGACAGCGACCCATAACCGTATTCTCGCGCATGTAGATTGTTCCTCGGGCAAAGCCCATCTCACAGATTTGCCCGCCAACGGAACAGCCAAAGCATGGCATGGTATGATGACAAGCGTGGTATGTGCAGGCGACGGTTACTGTAGCAAGGGGCTATACAAAGGGATCGCACCGGATGCCAGCCTGGTGCTTATCAGTGTGCAGGACCCCATGGGTAGGATATCCACCGAATCGATCCTTTGCGCATTGCAGTGGATCAGGGATAATCACAGTGCATTCGGCATCCGTGTTGTCAACCTATCTATAGGGGGCGACGAAGTTGTCTCCTATAAAGAGGATCGTGTCGATCAACTGGCGGAAAGCCTAATTTCGGATGGCATCGTTATAGTCGCGGCAATCGGTAACGACGAACGCGGCGCGATCCGATGCCCGGCCAACGCTCTTCACGTCATTTCAGTGGGAGGCATCGACGATGCCAATCGCCTCGATGAGGAAGGAATCATGCCGTATCACTCATCCTACGGCAGCACTGTTGACGGGTTGTTAAAACCCGAGATCGTTGCACCCGCAATCTGGGTCGCGGCGCCGATCCTGCCTGGCACTCCCGAACAACAGGAAGCACGTTCACTGCATGAAGCGCTCGCAACAGCGATAGGCAAGCGTCGTGATGACCTTATCCGTCGTATACGCGCCGGCCGCTATATTTCACCTGACTATATGCACGTCGACGGTACCTCTTTCGCGGCTCCTATGGTATCCGCCGTCATTGCCCAGTTGCTCGAAGCAAGGCCTGGTCTTACCCCCTTTCACATACGCGAGATACTCTTCGGCACGGCTCGCCGTCTTCCAGGCATCCCAGCGGGAAGACAGGGATTCGGTATCATCCGCCCACGTAAGGCGCTGCTGCGTGTGTTGAAGAAACAACAGTTCGAAACCCGGCCCGTGTCGCCGTTCATAGATATAAAAAGGAATTGTATCGGGTTCTTCTTCGAGCACGACACAGCTCACCAGGTTTCGCTGGCCGGCTCTTTCAACGATTGGACGGGCGATGTGCTTTTGCTGCAGCCGGGTGATAATGGCGGCTGGATGATCGAGATACCGATACTGCCAGCGGGTCAATACAGCTATAAATATCTCGTCGATGAGTTGCAATGGGTAGAAGACGCAGCCAACCCTTTTCGCGAGCCCGATACGTTCGGAGGATTCAATAATTTTTTCATTGTCGAACAAAATTGATAACTATGGTAATTGCCCTCTTCCTGCTTTCCGCCGTTGCCGGCTACTTGCTCCTCGGGATCTTGTTTGCCGTAGTCTTTGTCCTGGTGGGCGTTGAGAAGGTGGATGCCACAGCTCACGGATCGTCATCCGGCTTTCGCCTGATCATTATACCGGGCGCCGTCCTGTTCTGGCCCATCCTGCTGCAGAAATGGCTCAAAGCCAGCAAAAAAAAGAACCATGATTAAGCCATTGAGACGAAGACACCTGCAAATTTGGTCGCTGCTTGCCGTACTTCTGCCGGCAGCGATCCTGACGGGGTGGCTAGTGGTTCCTCAGCCGGCCACCGACTTGCTCTTGCAACCTGAGACGGCTGCACCGTTACCGCTCCTGCTCGGCCAAAATGACAAACCAGAACGCACGGTTAGTCTCCGCGCCGTCGCCGACTCTTCTATGCTCCAGCTCGAGTGGGTGGCAAGATCGCCGCTTACGGCACCCTCGGCTCTTGTCTATGCAGGACCCGCACTATTGGGCCGCATCGGTCCGCGCGGAAACTACCGGTTTTCTTTCCGACCGTCACCCGGCAGTCGACGTCCTCAGATTATTCTATACGATATCATTCACCACACGGTTATTGAAAAAATAAACTTCTGACTATGGGTATTTCTTACCAGGCCGTGGGATGGAATCGGCAGAAAAAATACTACGACTGGATACTCTTTATATTTTGCCTATGCTACCTGGGCGCGTTTATAGGTCTTAGCGTTGCTTTCAACCCGGACATGACATTCGAGACGCTTCTCATTCGCTCCACCTCCACGCTCGCCCTCCTGCTTCTTCACTTCATCCTTAGCATTGGACCCCTGGCCCGACTGGACAGTCGTTTCCTGCCACTGCTCTACAACCGTCGGCACCTTGGCGTGACAATGTTCCTGGTAGCCGCGATCCACGGAGGGTTTTCTATATTCCAGTTTCACGGTCTGGGGAATACCAACCCCTTCCTTAGCCTTTTTCTTTCCAACACCAATTACAATTCCCTTCATGCCTTACCCTTCCAGGCTCTCGGCTTCTTCGCCCTGCTCATCTTCCTGCTTATGGCAGCGACAAGCCATGACTTCTGGCTGCATGTCCTTACGCCCCGCATCTGGAAGACGCTTCATATGGGTGTATACCTGGCCTATTTCCTCGTTATCCTGCATGTAATATTTGGCGTGATCCAATATGAGACCAATCCCATCTTTATCTGGATACTCTTTGCCGGTACCGGGACCCTCGTCACCCTTCATATTCTTACTGGCGTCCGCGAAGTGCGCCGGGACAATGCCCGATTTTCCAAAGCTGAAGAATGTTTTGTAAAAGTTTGCGCGGTGGAAGATATCCCGCATAACCGCGCCAAAGTTTTTTGCCTGGACAATGAACGGATCGCGGTCTTCCGGGTAGAAGATACGCTCTTTGCCGTGCATAATGTCTGCAAGCATCAAAATGGTCCTTTGGGTGAGGGCAAAGTGATTGACGGCTGTATCACCTGCCCCTGGCATGGCTATCAATATCTGCCGAAGAACGGTCAGTCCCCGCCACCCTTCACCGAACGCGTGAGCACATACGATGTCAGGATCATCGATGGGAACGTATTCGTCGATCCCATGCCATACCCGGAAGGGACCGAACGGCCCGGCGCACAGATCAAAAAGTAACTATATAAATACCATGGAACAAAACGATTTTTACATCGGCTGGATGACAAAGGCGCCTGCAAAAGTTGCGACCTTCATAAGGCAATACCTGCAATGGCTTATCCCGCTCCTCCTGCTGCTTGGCGCAAGTCTGGCGGAGTTGCAGAAAAAAGCTTCCACTGCCATCTTCGAATTTGGTCATCCTACCCAACTAAGCGGAGTTCTACATATGCGGCCGGTCCCGTACCTGCGTGTGTTCGAAGGAGTTGACATCGGTGGAAGGCCTCTTTTTCAAATGATCCCGCTGGTGGGTTACGGAAAGTTCGGCGCGGAAGGTATCCTGAACAGCCTTCAGCAAAAGGGAAGAGTTTCATTGGAAGGACATCTGATCAAACTTCAGGGAACGCTGCTTTATAACGACGGCAAGACGATCCTCCAGATCGAGGATAGTGATTCGACACTACGATCCGTAGCGACACCCGCCGGTCCGGACGCACGATCTCTTCAGCCGGTGGACATGGGACCATCGACTGTCAAAGGGGAGATTGCAGACCCGAAATGCTACTTTGGAGTAATGAAACCCGGCGAAGGCAAGCCGCACCGCGATTGCGCGATCCGCTGTATTCTCGGCGGGATACCACCGATATTGGTGGTACGAAATGCACAGGGAGAAGCCAACTACCTCTTGCTGGTAGGCCCGCATGGCGAACGGATGAACAACGCGGTCCGAGACTTTGTCGCAGAACCCGTAGCAGTCACAGGCAGACGGGTTCAGGTTGACGACTGGATAATCCTCTACGCCGAAGATACGGCCGCCATCCGCCGAAACAACTATCTCACGTCCCATTTTGGAAAAAGCATCGCCTCATGCGATGCCGGTTGTACCAAATAGCGATTTGCTCAGGCTGTAATGCTTCGTGACGATCGGACCCAGGATGCCATTGGCGTCCGTAATGATGACTGTTTTCAATTGACTCGTTTTTTATAATTGGCCTACAGGACCTCCCGGATAAGATGATCACTCACCCGGAGCGCATTGGCCACAATGGTCAGCGAAGGGTTGAAAGCTCCGCAGCTGGGAAAAAAGCTCGCATCCACGACGTACACGTTATCGACCTCATGTGTCCGGCAGTTCAGGTTGAGAACGGAGGACGCGGGATCCGATCCAAAGCGCAGGGTACCGTTCTGGTGGCTCATACCGCTGATATCGAGGTCATAACCCTTCCATTGGATATCCTGGAAGCGGCTATCGACAGCCCCGATGCGGACAAACAGCTCCCTTAGCTTCTCCTTCAGCCGCTCGTATGCGACATAGTTATTGCGGGTATAGCTCACCCGGATGTTTCCCTCCTGGTCGAGGGTGACCCGGTTGTCAGTCGAAGGCAGGTCTTCAGCAGTGAGCCAGAAATCAATCGTTCGTCGCTTCAATTCTTCATAGGGCATACCCGGATACAAAGTTTCGGCAAGCCATAAGATTGTTTCGGGATCATTTCTGCCCATTAGCTGGATCTCCCCAAGTGGATAGGAACTGTCGGCGGCGCCGTGATAAAAATCGGCAATGCCAAGGCTCTTCTGAAAGATACAGTCATTCACAGCCTGCCGGGTAAAGGCCACCATACAACCATTGTGGTGTAACATCAGGTTGCGACCTACCATTCCGCTGTCATTGGCCAATCCCGTTGGATGCTCCTTATTGGCGCTACGAAGAAATAACGCTGCGCTGTTGACGGCGCCGCAAGCGACTATCACAAGACCGCCGGTAAAAACTGTCCTTTCTCCCTTGATATGCGCTATCACCTCCGTGACCGTTGTCCCCGAAGGATCTGTTGCCAGCCGCTCGACATACGCATGTGTCAGCAACGTAACCCGCCCGGTTCGCAATGCGGGCTTGATAGCCACGGTCTGGCCATCCGACTTGCTGTCGGTGGGGTCGGGAAAGCCGTCGAAATTCTCCAGCATCACCGGCGACTCACTTGCCGAGCCATCCTGCGGCAACTTGATACCCATTGGCAATGGGAAGGGTTGCAAACCCAGCCGCCGCATAGTGCCATTCAGGTCTTCTACCATCGGCTCATAGGGTATGGGCGGCATCGGGTAGTCGATACTTGACCATGGCTCTGTTGGATCGGCGCCCCGCTGACCATGCACGCCATAAAGAGTCTCCGCCTTAGAATAATAAGGCTCATAATCCGTGTACTGGAGCGGCCATGCTGGCGAAAGGCCTCCATAGTGCCGCACTTCCTGGAAGTCACTTTCCCGGAAGCGGAACATGGCGGCGCCGTATACCTTTGAATTTCCGCCAACATTATAATGAATATAAGGCGAAAAGGGTTTTCCCTCTCCGTCATACCACACCTCCTTGGGTCGATACCGTCCTACGGTGACCACCTGGTGCGGATCCCAGTTCTCCTTTTCCTTGGGAATAAATCCTCCGCGTTCGAGGAGCAGGATGTTTTTGCCCGTGCCCGCAAGAGCATGCACCATGGTGCTGCCACCGGAACCGCTTCCGATGATAATAATATCGTACTCTTTCTTCATGTTTTTTGTTTTTTGGAATTCTTCTACAAAGGGAATACATCGCAGGTGTTTCGATTGTCAACCGCCCGACCTTTATTGCCAACCATCTTCATCAATTTTACTGGTAAGAATACAAATACGAGAATGAAGAGACAAGAAACAAATGTCGGAACACCCGACAAAGAGACGACCAGGATCGAAGCTTTCAGCGACGGCATATTTTGTGTGGCTATCACCTTGCTGGCGATAGAGATTGGCATCGATGCTAAAAATACTTCTTCGGGACATGATCTGGCACTGGCCCTCTGGCAGCTTTGGCCGAAATTCCTGGCTTATGCCGTTAGCTTCGTCAACGTATTGCTGGCTTGGGTAGGTCATCACAGCCTCTTCCGCCGGATACGTACCTCCGATAATTTTGTCATGATTGCCAACGGTGTGCTGCTGATGGTTCTCGCGCTGGTGCCGTTCCCGACAAAGACCCTTGGTCTTTCGATAAGCACGCCTTCATTTCAGGTCGCGGTTGTCCTGTATACTGCGTATTTTGTTGCTGTAAGCTGCTGCTACCGTCTACTTTGGTATGCGGCCAGCCGGGACAGGCACTTGCTGGTAAAAGGGATTACGGAGACGGAGATCCGCTCGATCACCCGTGCGGAGAACATCGGCCTCGTCAGTAACGCAGCCATCATGGTCATCGCCATAATAAACCCCTGGGCCGGCCTGTCATTAAGCTTCGTAATGTGGATCTACTGGATTGTGCTGGGTTAGACCGTACGTCTGTACCACGCGAAGTACTTCGGCCACTCCCCAAGCCTGTGCTACACAACCCCTGGGCCGGTGTGGCGGCTCGGCGTCGAAGATCTCGGCCACGCTGCCGGCGCAACCTTCGTCGAGATGATAGGCCATCCGGTCGATGACCGCCTGCGCTTCCCGAATATCTCCTCTCACCCGCACCAGGCAGTCGACATATGCTCCCAGCAGCCAGCTCCAGACGGGGCCCTGGTGATAGGAAGAGTCCCTGCGCCGGGCATCTCCGCCATAGGACGGGGTATAGCGCGGATCGTCCGGGGATAGGCTTCGGAGGCCAACAGGTGTGTAGAGCCGCTCGCTTACAATGGACAGGATCTTATCGGCTCGCTCGCCGCTGACAAGAGGATAGGGGAGACTCACTGCAAAAAGCTGGTTCGGTCGGAGCGTGGGGTCAGGCCGTCCTTCCTCATCGATGACATCATACAGCCAGCCGCCCTTATCATTCCAAAAATGTTCGCTGAAATTTTTCCGAAGCTTGTCCGCCTCCAGCTCGACGATCCGGCTGTCGTGTTCCTGCCCATTGAGGGCAAGCAACCTTGAAAAGATGCGCAATGAATTGTACCAAAGGGCCTGCACTTCCACCGGCCGGCCCATGCGGGGTGTAACGACCCAATCGCCGATCCGGGCATCCATCCAGGTCAGCTGTTGGCCTTTCTCGCCGGCGTATAGAAGTCCCGTTTCCTCTGCGTGAATGTTATAGCGCGTACCCCGGAAATGCCAATCGATGATCTCCTTTAAGCCCGGAAGCAATTCTTGTAAAACGAATTCATGGTCGCCGGTGCTTTCGAGATAATGATGCACAGCGATAAAATACCAAAGCGTCCCATCTACATTATTGTATTCCGGTGGTTCCCCGTAGTCGGGGAATCGATTGGGTAGCATGCCCATGCTTGCACTATCCGCAAAGGACGACATCACCTTTTTGGCCTCTTCATATCTCCCGGTTGACAAACAAAGGCCCGGCAAAGAGATCATAGTGTCCCTGCCCCAATCCGTAAACCAGTGATAGCCCGCGATAACTGTCCGGCCATTGTCGCCCCGCCGGACCATGAACTGATCGGCTGCCAGGGCCAGTTTTCTGGCAACGCCGGTTGCGGGCAGGTCTGCCAGGAGCTGCTGTCTGCGCGAAAGCTCTTTCTGGATGTCGCTATCCCCCCGTGAATTATTTTCCGTGGAAAGCCAGATATGCAACCTGTCACCCTTCTTCAGCGGAACATGGAACCGGCCGGGCGAAAAAAGATCCTCCCGGCAATCGAGCCCGCGATATTCCTCTACGGCGTAATGAAATCCGTAATACCAACAAGGGTCGGATACAAACGATGAACCGGGCACTCCAATATAGATGTCAGGGGTGCCCTCGTAAAGTTTCGCCTGGAATACCCCGTTCTCAAACTTAACCCACCGGCTAATTGCGTCGTTGGCGTGGGTCAGCTGGTGATAACCACGCGACGCGAGCAACGGTAGCAAACTAAGTTCGAAGGGCTCTGCTGCATCCAGGACTTCGTAACGCACGATAACCGTGTTCTCGCCATGCAGCATGACGACGCTCTTACGGATGCGTATATCACCGGCCACGCAAAGGAACTTAGGATGTCCGTTATGACAGAAATGGGTCCAATACCGATGACCAGTGGGATGGTACAAACCGTTGTAGTCGTTAGTACCCAATTCCCATTTTTCGCCTCCTCGTTGGATGGTCTCATCCATTTTAGATACCAGCACCATCCTTCCGGTGGGCGGTTCGGTAGCAGCCACCAGTAATCCATGGTATCGCCGGGTATTGCAGCCGCTGGCAGTGGAACTGCTCCATCCTCCAAGACCATTGGTCTCCAGCCATTCTAAGGCGCCGGGTGGCTCAAATACAGCACTTTCGTTCATTGTTTCAATTTTTGAGATTCGTGGTCTTGTTGGCCGTTCCGACCCGACTGATAAGTTCGGCAATTACACCCGTCCACCCGGTCTGATGCGATGCTCCTACGCCCCGTGCATTATCGCCGTGAAAGTATTCGTAAAACAGGATGAGGTCCTGAAAATGAGGATCGGTTCGATATAGTTCTTCCCGGCCGTGTACGGGGCGACGACCGTTATCGTCCAGGCAAAAGATGGAAATAAGCCGATTGGCAAGATTCGCAGCGACGTCCGCTAATGTCATCCATTTACCGGAACGCGATGGGAGCTCAACCCGGAGGTCTTCACCGTAATAGTCGTCGTAGCGTTGCAACGCCAGGATGATGAGATAGTTCATTGGCATCCACACAGGTCCCCGCCAGTTGGAATTTCCGCCGAACAGGCTCGTATTACTCTCGCCCGGCTGGTAGGCCAGGCCAAACTCCTGACCGTCGATGTGCACCGCGTAAGGAGTCTCATGCACCTTCGAAATGGACCGGATGCCGCCGGAGGAAAGGAATTCGTTCTCGTCCAGCAGGGCATGCAGTACTTTCGCTAGTTTTGGCCGGGGGACGAGCGATAGGAGGATGTCGTCGTTCTCATTCAGGTCCTCGATCACGAGGTATTGCCCGTTGTCCTGCCTGTATTGCTGAAACCACTTCAGACGCATGTGAAAATCGGGCACCTTCTCCAACATTTCCCGTTTGATGACGAGCACAGCAAAAAGAGTGGTCATCCCCACCAGTGAGCGAACCTTCAATGGAATATATCTTCCGTCAGGCAGTGACAACACATCGTAAAAGAATCCTTCGGCATCGTCCCAACTGGCGGTCCAGTCTTCGCCCATCCGGTTCAACGACTCGGCGATATATATAAAATGTTCAAAGAACTTTGTCGTCACATCCTCATAGTTA